>Ga0315277_10007641_pt1 | contig 14001 bp, 12 predicted proteins | sample YL17G05_15_MG_FD_203695 | JGI IMG/M metagenome (GOLD analysis project Ga0315277, IMG submission 203695) | Sediment microbial communities from Yellowstone Lake, YNP, Wyoming, USA - YL17G05_15 | ecosystem: Environmental > Aquatic > Freshwater > Lake > Sediment | place: USA: Wyoming | collected... | reverse complement strand
TCACTCGAACCGATTCATCAACAACATCGCCTGCGGTGCGTTCACCCTGGCCAGGCGCGTGCCCGACACCGACCTGCTGTTCCAGGACAAGGTGCACGTGCGGTATTTCGAGGGCGCCGAGGAGTTCTCCGAACTGGCCCGCTGGTACCTGGCGCATGATGACGAGCGGGAACGGATCGCGCGGGCGGGGACGGAGCACGCCCACCGCGAATTCAACTGCCAGAGGATGGCTCGCCATCTGCTGGACCTGGCAGAGAAGGGACGGATCGACGCCCCGTGGGCCGAGATCCTCCGAAACGACCGAGTCGCGGTACAGCAGCCGTTGTGAGCCGTTGGGGCTGGAGACTGCGGCGTCGGCCTGAGGTATCCTCCCAATGACATCCATGTTGCCCTCATCCGCCGCGAACCTCTCATATGCCCCGCGTGCAATGCCACAAGGAATCGTCTTCACAGGGACAGGCAAGCGGGTATAATCATCGCGTTGGCCGGCACCACCGTGGACCGGCCCGCGACAGTGCAACGATTGGGTGGCGTGTGGATCAGTTGACGGAACGACGTGTGCTTTCAGTGACTGGCATTGAATGTGTCGCTGGGGAATCGTATGTCGAGCTCAGGGCTCGCCTCTCCGGCGAAGATCTCGACGGATTCGAGCTGTGGTTTCGCTACCCGACTTCGTGCTCCGATGCCGTCTGTGCGTGTGGCGACCCGTTCGTGGCGGCCCTGCTGCTGCCGGTCATGGCGCGAGGCGCGGCCCTGCGCGTCGAAGGTCCCGTATCGAGCCGGATGATGCAGGGGGTCGGGACGTTCATGGATGTCATCTGCGGCTGGTGGCCCGAATTCGAGCACGTTGCCGTCGAGGCGGATGAGACGGACGTGGTCCGTTCGACGCCCGATCTGGGCTTCGTCGCCAGCTCGTTCTCGGGAGGAGTGGATTCCTTTTACACCCTGCTGAAGAATGAGCATTCCGACCTGCCCCGCCAGGAGAAGATTTCCAGACTCCTATTCATCCACGGCTACGACATCGCCCTCGACCGTGCGGACTTCCATCGGGCCGTGGTGGACCGGCTGGAGGTCGTGGCAAAGGCCTGCGACAAGGAGCTCATACAGGTTTCCACCAATGCCCGGCAGCTTGCCGGCGAGCCGGTGACGTGGGGCCGATACCATGCGACCGTGCTGATCGCGGTGACCCTTGGCCTGCAGGGAAGGCTGCGGCGTTTGTATATCCCTGCCAGTTACCCATACGCGGACCTGTTTCCCTGGGGCTCTCATCCACGCACCGACCCGTTGTGGTCCACGGAATCGCTTGAGATCATCCACGATGGTTGTGAGGCGACCCGGGTGGAGAAGGTACTCGCCTACGTTTCCAAGTCTCAGGTGGCCCTGGATAATCTGCGGGTGTGCTGGGAGAGCCAGAAAGGCATGTACAATTGCGGCGTTTGCGAAAAATGCATGCGAACCAAGTTGAACCTGGAGATCGCAGGCGTGCTCCACAAGGCGGGGGCCCTCGACAGCACGCTGCGATACAAGGATGTCAAGAAGATGCGCGTGTATGGCAACCACGCGGAGCGCTTTGCCAGGGACAATCTCCAGGGACTGATTGCACACGGTGGCGATCCCCGGCTCATCAAGGCGCTCCGGAAAGCATTGAGCCCGTGGTCCCGCAGTGGGCGAAAACAGTTCCGCCGCAAACTCACCAGACCGGTGGAGAACGCCTTTAAGAGAATGCTTCGACCTTTGGCCGGCTGGGTCGGGCAGGCTCACGACGGTTGAACGAGATGGGTCAGAACTTCAGAATCATCAGCCCGATCTACAACGCGCGGCCGTGGGCCGAGAGGTTCATCCGCGGGATCAGGGACCAGATCTACCCGGATTGGAAGGTGGTGGTCATTGACGACGCCTCCGATGACGGCACCTATGAGTATCTGTGCGAGCTGGCGGCCGACGAAGACCGAATCACCGTCGTCAGGAACTCGCAGAGACGGTTGGCCCTGACCAACGTGGTTCAGGGCATCCACGCCATGCACTGCGACGATGAGGATGTCCTCGTCTTCCTGGATGGAGACGACTGGTTCAGTGATGGCGGCGTTCTCGATTACCTGAACGGAGTATACGCAAAGCGCGACGTCTGGATCACCTGGGGCAGCTATGTGGTCCACCCGTCGGGGCAGCGTGGCCGCAACGCACGCCCGCTTCCGCTCTTCCACGACGTGCGCAAGGGTCATTTCATCTTCTCCCATCTGAAGACGGCCAAGCACTTCCTCTGGAGAAACATCGTCGATGCCGACCTGCGAGACAGTCGCACGGGCGACTATTATCGCGCCTCGTGGGACAACGTCGTCATGCGTCCGATGATCGAGATGGCCGGACGCAGACATTCCAGGTTCATCCGCCGCGTCCTGTATGTCTACAATTCGGAGAACCCCAGGTGTAATCAAAGCGTGAATCCCTCTCTGCAGAAAGCGTGCAAGCAGGAGGTGTATGGCCGGGCTCGTTACCGGCGCAGGACGAGACAGGAACTCACCGCGGCCGGCCGCAGACGAGTGATTCTCGCCCTGACGCCGTGGGTCGAGCAGAAGAACCTCGGCGACCACGCCCAGGCCCTGTTGATCGAGCGGTGGATCAGGAGCCAGTGGCCTGATGCGCATTTCAGCGAGTTCGACATTCGCCAGACGGACAAGCTCTTGCAGGAGCCGCTTGCCCCGGGCGATCTGATCATTCTCTGCAGCGGCGGCAACACCGGAGACGTCTGGATCGAGGCCGAGCACGCCAGAAGACAGATTCTGAAGACCTTCCGGGGCAACCGCATCATCTCCCTGCCGCAAACCATCGATTTCCGGGACCCCCGCGAATTCGAGACGAGCAAGCGGATCTACAACGACCACCCGGACCTGACCTTCTGCGCTCGCGACGGCTACAGCTACGCCCTGGCCAAGGAACACTTCCCCAATGCAAAAGTCCTGCTCGCTCCGGACATCGTACTGACCCACAAGTACGAGCGCCATGTGGAGCGCAAGGGTGTGCTGCTGTGCCTGAGAATGGACAGATTGTCGACGCTCTCGCGCGAGCATGCGGAGAGCCTCAAGGCGAGTTGTGAAGCGCAAGGGTACGCCTGCCGGTTCATCAACACGCGCATCGACGAGCCTGTTCCGGACCGGGAGGAAGGATGTCGCCGGATGTGGGACATCTTCTCGGCGAGCGAGGGAGTCATCAGCAACCGCCTCCACGGCACGCTCTTTTCCGTCATCACGGGCACACCCTGCGTCATCATCCCGCCGGCCAATCACAAGATATCGGAGATGCACCTGTGGTTGCGTGACATTCCCTTCGTGCGATTCTGCCACAGGCCCGAGGAGGCGTCGGAAATCCTCAGGCAGGTCATGGATGAGCCCCGCCATTACGACCCGGCCTGGGCGAGAGAGTACTACGCGGGGCTCACGGCCAGAATCGATGCAGATCGGGTCTACGTGAAGGAGGAGGCACTGCTCGGCCTCCTGAGGTCGTGCCGCTCCGCCAAGGCATGGAGCCAACTGAAGGTGCCGCCAACTCTCATCGAGGCCATCATGCAGGCCGGCCTGTGCGGAACGTTCGACGGGGACGCCGGGCGCCTTCGCTTCCGCGTGATCTCCGATGCCGGTGAGATCGCAGACCTCACCGGGCAGTGCCTTGGATGCACGGATGATCCGCCGAGCCACATCATCCTGGTCGGTCATGATTCCAGCGCTCCCGCCTCCTCGGCCGCCATCGATGTGCCGGGTCCTGACAACGTCGCCGCGGCGATCCAGAATATGCGCCTGTACTGCGAAACGGTTGGGATCTCCACATGCCGGCTCGTGCGGCCGACCAGCCGGCAGACGGCGCATCCCGTTGCCAATACTGTACCAAGTGCGACTTTCACCACCGGCATCGCCCTGGGCTATGCAAAAGACAAAGGCTCTGTATCAGCGACATCAGCCAGTGTCCCCGTCGCCGGATCGGACGACGAGGGTCGTCTCGGCGAGAGTCTTGTTCCCGATCAATTGTTGAACCGGAGAATGTGAGTCATGCGGGCCAAGAGAGTGTTCATCCTGGGCAACTTCCCCGATCTGTCGCTCTCCACGCTCACGCGCACCCGGTACTACTGGATCAAGGGGTTGCTCCGGATCGGATGTGATGTCCGAGTGTTCAGCTATCGAAACATGATGGTGGGGAGCAACCCGTTCCGGAGTCTCGGCCTGGCGCGTCTTTTCGCCAGATGCCGCGTCAATACAATGCTGTCGTCGCAGATCAAGGCCTACTGTCCCGACATCGTGCTTCTGCTCGGGACGCGAGTCAAGGACCTGAGCGATCGGGCGATCACTGCGGTGCGTGAGGCGGCGCCCGGGGCGGTCTTTGCCGCCATCGAGTACGACTGGCTGCCTGAGCTGGACGGCATTCGCCGCAGGATCGGCGCGCGTATGGATGTTGTCATCTGTGTCGCGGGCGGGAGCTTCCTGAGCCGATACAAGGCCGCCGGCGCCAAGCGCTGTGCGTACATGCCGTGGCCCTGCGATCCCGACCTGCAGTTGCGATACTCGGTGGGCCCCGAGTGGCAATCCGACATTCTGTTCACCGGGCGGCTGAATAACCCCAAGATTCCATCCTGTCCGGAGCGCCACGCCATTCTGACGAGGCTGGCCGAACGGCCGGGGGCAAAGCTCTACGGGTGCCATGGGCGGCCCGCCGTGAGTGGCCTCGACTACTTTCGGGCCATCAGCGGAGCACGCATCGCGCTGAGCATCAACATGGTCAACGACGTCCGTCTGTATCACTCGAACCGATTCATCAACAACATCGCCTGCGGCGCGTTCACACTGGCCAGGCGCGTGCCCGACACCGACCTGCTGTTCCAGGACAAGGTGCACGTGCGGTATTTCGAGGGCGCCGAGGAGTTCTCCGAGCTGGCCCGCTGGTACCTGGCGCATGATGAGGAGCGGGAACGGATCGCGCGGGCCGAGACGGAGCATGCCCATCGCGAATTCAACTGCCAGAGGATGGCTCGCCATCTGCTGGACCTGGTAGAGAAGGGACGGATCGACGCCCCGTGGGCCGAGATCCTTCGACAGGACAAATGACCGGGCGGGAAGGAAAGGCGGATGCGCATACGATCATGAGTGGAACCAGGCCATCGCTTTCGGTTGTCATCATCACACTGAACGAGGAGCGAAAACTTCGCGACTGCCTCGAGTCGGTGAAATGGGCGGACGAGATCATCGTCATGGACAGCCGCAGCAGCGACCGGACGGTGGAAATCGCCCGGCAATACACGCAGAAGGTCTACCAGCATGAGTTCACGGGCGATGGTCCGATGCGCAATCTGGGTATCGACAAGGCCGTCGGCGAGTGGATCCTGACGATCGACGCGGACGAGCGGGTGACACCCGAGCTGCGACAGGAGATCGAGAGCACGCTGCTCGACCCGAAGGCATGCGCGTACTATATCCCGAGAAAGGCGCACTTCCTGGGCCGATGGATGAAGCACTGCGGCTGGTGGCCGAATTACGTGCTGAGACTCTTTCGCAAGGACCGCGGCCGATACGACGAGCACCTGGCGCACGCAAAGGTGGTCACGAAGGACAAGACCGGAAAGCTGCGCGGCCCCTTCCTGCACTACCCGTACGACACCTTGAGCGAATACATCCTCAAAATCAACAGCCACACGAATCTCATCGCCCGGCAGAACATGCCGGCCAAGACAGTGTTCGGCTGCTTCGTCTGGGCCACCGGCAAATTCTTCCGCACCTACCTCCTGCAGCTCGGCTTCCTCGATGGCGGCGAGGGCCTGATTCTGTCCATCCTCGCCTCCCACTATGCCTTTCTCAAGCACACGAAGATCTGGGAGGCGAACCGGCGCAAGCCATGAGGATCGTGCACATCAACACGGAATCGCCGTGAGCCGGCGGTGACCGATTTCTGAAGGGAAGGGCCACACAGACCGCTCTATGGGCAGCATAAGACCAACGATATCAGTCGTCATTGTCGCGCTCAATGAAGAAGCGAGGATCCGGGACTGCCTGGAGTCCGTGAAGTGGGCCGACGAGATCATCGTGTTCGACAGCCTCAGCCAGGATCGCACGGTCGAAATCTGTCGCGAGTACACGTCCAAGGTCTGGCAGATGGAGTACCAGGGCGGCGGTCCCATGCGCAACCTGGCCATCGAGAAAGCCACGGGCCAGTGGATCTTTACGATCGATGCCGATGAGAGGGTACCACCCGAGCTGAGGGACGAGATCCTGCGGACGCTGGCCAACCCGAGCGCCGCGGCATATTATCTGCCGAGGAAGTCTTACTTCCTGGGCAGGTGGATCAAGCACGGCGGATGGTGGCCCGATTACGTGCTCAGACTCTTCCGAAAAGATGCAGGTCGGTACAATGCGAATCTGGCGCATGCCCAGGTTATCACGAGGGAGCGGGCCGGGCGGCTCAGCAACACCCTGCTCCACTACCCGTTTGAGAGCCTGCACGAGTACGTGGCAAAGATCAACAGCCGCACCAGTCTCATGGCCCGTGAAAAGAACGGAACGGCATCGGTCCTGAAGTCTTTCGTCTGGGCGACCGCCAAGTTCTTCCGGACCTACGTCTTTCGGCTCGGATTCCTCGACGGAGGCGAGGGACTCGTCCTGGCCATCCTGGCCTCTCACTATGCCTTTCTCAAGTACGCGAAGACCTGGGAGGCGAATCGGCGAAAGCCATGAGGATCGTCCACATCAACAGCGAATCATCGTGGGGCGGCGGCGAGGCACAGACCTGCCATCTGATCTGTGGGCTGCAAGGCCGCGGCATCGAGAACACCCTGATCGCCACGCCCGGCTCGCAGATCGCCCGCCGACTCGCGGAGAAGGGCGTTCGGGTGATCGAGCTGACGATGCGCGGCGAGTGGGACGTAGTCGCCATCGTGAGGCTGGCTCGAATTCTGCGGGACTCCCGCCCCGATGTGCTTCAACTGCATACCTCGCACGCCCACGCCCTGGGACTGCTGGCCGGCAGGCTCGCGGGGGTCAAACGCATTGTCGCCACGCGCCGGATGGACCTTGCCATCAAAGGCCCGCTGGCCGCTCTGAAATACCGCCACGTCGACCGGGTCGTCGCCATCTCGGAGATCGTTCGAAGCATGCTTTTGGCAGCCGGCGTTCCGCAACACAGGGTCACACTCATTTACAGTGCGGTGGATTGCCCGGAGCCTTACCCGCACGGTGATCTGCGGGCCGAGTTGGGCCTGGATTCGCAGACTCTCGTGATCGGAACCGCCGCCGTGCTGGCCGAGCGAAAAGGACATAAGTACCTTTTTGAGGCCGTCCGGATGCTCAAGGAACGGTTCCCGCACGTCCGCCTGCTGGTCGCCGGCGAAGGACCACAAGAAAGCGAGCTTCGCGAGCTTGCGGCCCGGCTGAGGCTGGACAAACAGATTCTCTTCCTCGGTTTTCGCAGGGACGTCCCGCAACTGCTGAATACGCTCGACGTGTTCGTGCTGGCCTCGCTGAAGGAAGGGCTTGGCGTGGCTCTGCTCGAAGCCGCCTGTGCCGCGCGGCCCATCGTCGCAACGAATGTCGGGGGCATCCCGGAAATCGTCAAAGATGGAGAAACCGGGCTCCTGGTCCCCCCTGCCGACAGCGAATCTCTGGCTGGCGAGATCGCGCATCTGCTTGAGCATCCCGAGCGCGCACGGAACCTGGGCAGTAACGCCAAGGCGTTTGTCCGGGACAGGTTCTCCGTCAAGAGCATGGTGGAAAGCTACATCCGGCTGTATCACGAGCTCGTCAAATAACTGTAACGGACCAGCCGGCAGACGCCTGTTCACATGCTTGCCGCCGGGGCCTCGACCAGATACAATCACCCGAGCCATCCCGGAATCGATGAAAGGCCGCGACTGGGGCCCGAGTTGCAGGCTTACCCGGGGATAGTTTCCGGCGCCGGGATATGAACGTGTGATATGGAGATCGGTGTGTCTGAGCCAGCCGCAAAGCCGAAACGCGTCTTCTTCCTGATCGGAGAGTGTTCGGGATTTCGGCATCTGGTCAGGGAAGAGGTAGCGGTCCCGGAGGGAGCGCCGTCGATGTACCTGCCCTGGTTGGGATACAGGAGGCGCGGCTATGAGGTGGACGTCTTCTACGCCGGCCGGTTCAAACGCGAGCGCTGCGTGCCGTTCGAAGGCTGCGTCATTCACACCGTGCCGCGCTCCTGGCTGGGTCGGCTCCTGGGCAAGACGCCGGGGAAGAATCTGCAAATGTATTTGCGTCGGGCCTTCGAGAACGTGAGCCTGTATCAGTCCGCCGTCCGTGCGGCGCAAACCTGTCCCCCCTCGGTCGTGTACGCGCTGCGCCCGCCGTACGTACACGCGGCCCGCCGGCTGGCGACCCGTTACGGCGCCTGCTTCATCAATCGTGTGTTTGGGACCCTGTTGTACCCGGAGCTCACCGGCGGCCCAAGGGAGCGGACCCTGGCGGAGCACCTGGCGGAGAAGAAGGCCTGGCTCTGTCCGGCGGACATGACCATTATCACCAACGACGGCACGAATGGGGACAAGGTCGCCGAGCTGCTTGGCCTGTCCCGCGAGCGATACCGCGTGTGGTTCAACGGCGTTGACAAGACCTGGACGGGCACATCCCAAGCCTCCGCCGCGTACCGGTCGAAGATCGGCCTGTCCGCCGGCGACTTCGTCCTTCTGTGTTTGAGCCGACTCGCGCGGTGGAAACGCCAGGACCGCGTCATTCGTGCCATGGAACTGATGGTGAAGGAAGCGCCGAATGCCCGACTCGTCCTCGCCGGCGAGGGCGGGGCCAGGCCCGCTCTCGAGAGAATGGTTGCCGACCTCCGCCTGACTCCCTGCGTGAGATTCCTCGGGGCCGTCCCATACAGTGACGTGCGAACCATCATGGGCATGGCGGATGTCTTCCTGCAAATGAATGACTACTCCAACCTGGGCAATTCTCTGCTGGAAGCGATGGTTTGCGGATGCACCATCGTCACGTGGGATATCGGCGGCACATCCCAGGTGATTACGGATAACGAAACCGGCCGTTTGCTGCCGGACCCCGAGCCGGACACCATTGCCCGAGCCGTCCTGGAACTGGCAAGAGACCGCGAGAAAGCTCGACGCCTGGGCCAAAATGCTCGCCGGTTCGTAGAGGAGAAACTGCAGACCTGGGATGAACGCGTGGATATGGAGATCGACCTTGTGGAAGACCTCTGCGCCCGCAAGGCCGCCGTCGGCGCCGGCACAGCCCCGGTCATGCCTCCCGCTTGACTGCGATATCGCCTCGTGCAAGATGGTTGAGCTGAAGTTGCAGAGTCAGGAGATTCACGGTTGGCCGAACAGGACTGTGTCACCTGCGGGATGGGACCATCCCGGGGGAAAGGAGATGCTTTGAAGGTCCTGCTGATTGGGGTCGGACGATCCGTGCGTATCCTGGCGGGGGAATTGACGCAGCGAGGCGCCATCGCATCGCACGTAGATTCCATCGACTGGCGGCACATGGGTCCGATTCGCAGGCTCCGCATGCTGCGATCTCACGATCTCGTTCATTTCTACTGGGGCCGCCGGGTAAGGGTCGAGGAGGTCCTGGCCTGCCGGCTGAGCGGAACTCGCGTTATCTACACATTCGTCGGCTCCGACGTGCTGCGCCTACGGGAGGGCGCCGGCTGGAAGCGCATCCGTGCGCGGCTGGCCCTGTGTAGAGCCGATTGCGTCACGGCCGTGGCGCCGTGGCTCTCAGACGAGTTGAAGGCCCTTGGCATCGACAGCCGCTTTATGCCGTTTGCCTTCGTTCGCAAGCCGGCCGGCGTTGCCCCGCTGCCGGAACGATTCACCGTTCTCACCTATGTTCCAATCAGGAAGGAATCATTCTACGGATGGGACCTCATCCACCGGCTGGCCCTCGACTTCCCCGACGTCGCATTCTCCGTCGTCGGCCACGACGGAACTTCGCTGCCGAACCTGCCGAATGTGCGATACCACGGCTGGGTGAAAGCCTTTGAGCCTCTCGCCGAACAAGCGAGCGTCTTCCTGAGGCTGACGCGCCACGACGGCCTGGCGCGGACCGTCCTGGAATCGCTCGCCTGCTGCCGTCACGTCCTGTGGACATACTCCTATCCATTCTGCCGTCAGGTCAAGGACTACGACACATTGCGCAGCCAGTTGCGCGATCTGCAGCAGCACCCGTCGCTCAACGAGGCCGGCGGCCGGTATGTCTGGGAACGCTTCTCCCGGGACCGGATCCTGTCGGACTGCCTCGCCTTGTACAAGAGCGTCCTCGACCGGAAGGCCCCGAACGAGTCACCGGATCAGGCGGATGAACGAATATGCGGACAGCAGAACGAGCCGTGACAATTCGCTCCATCGCCGCCTGGGTACGGGGCCAGCCGCACCTGGAAAACGCGACCCTCGTCTTTCTCATCCTCTTCGCGGCCACCAGCGTTCTCGGCATCAGTCCTATGGAAGTCGCCTATGGCCTTGCCTTTGCCTGCTGGTGCCTGCTGGTGCTTTCCAGCCGATTCACAAAGGCGTGGCACTTCAGTCCTCTCCTGACGCCGGGGCTGGTGTTCCTCTTCGCCAACTTCGTCGTGATCCTCTTCTCTGTCGATCCCGGCAACTCGTTCAAGGTGGTCCAGCAACTGGGCCTCATGGGAATGACCCTCGTCGTCGGCAACGCCGTCCGCGAGAAAGGCCGCCTGAAGGTCCTCGTGCTCGTCTGGCTTGCCGCGGCCGCTGTCGTCAGCCTCTACGCAATCGGCCAGTACCTCGCCGGCGAGCCCCGGGCCAGGGCATTCTTCCCTGGCCCGATGACCCTGGCCAGAATCCTGATCTTCGCCGTGGCGGTCGCCGTGACCTTGTCGCTTTGTGTCACGGGCCCGCTCCGCTGGTTCTCGCTCCTGTGCTCGGTGGCAATGCTGGCCGCGTTGTACGCGACGCTGACGCGAGGGGCATGGCTCGCCATAGGCGCCGCTTTGCTCTTCCTGGGCGTTGTCAAGAAGAGCCGGATTCTCTTTGCTTGTCTGTCCTTGTTCCTGTGTCTAGCGATCGCGCTGGCGGCGTTCTATCCGGACACACAGCCGGGCGCACTGGTCCGAAGCATAATCCGCCCCGTCGATCCATCGTCCCCCAGGTTCTATGAGAGCACCTACCAGCGGTACTGGCTGTACAAATCAGCCATTCGGATATTCCTGGACCACCCGATCACCGGCGTTGGACAAAGGAACTTCGTCGAGGTGTACGGCAGCTACATTCCCGAGCACATGCGAAGTCCCGATGCGCTCCGCGCGGATGGGACCGTCTACACGGGCTGGCCCCACGCGCACAGCCTCTACCTGAACGTGCTGGCAACCCAGGGCGTGCTCGGCTTTGCGACTTTCGCCTGGCTCATTGTCACCGCGATCCGCCTGGCCTGGCGCAACTACCGGAATCGCAGCGATGCCTTCCTCCGGGGCATGGCCCTGGCAATCCTGACTGCGATTGTCGCCTTTCTCGCGATGGGCCTGTTCGATGAGAACCTGAGGGATTCCGAGGGCATCATGCCGCTGTGGTTCCTGCTGGGCGTCCTCTGGGCCATCCACCGCCTGGGCACGGACACCAACAGCGAACAATCCGCGACGCCAAGCGCCGATGCCCACTAAGACGCTGTCTGAGCAGCCGGTTTATCGTAGCATGGGCATCTTGCCCATGAGTCACAGGGCCATCTTGGCCCTGCTCGTGGCCGCCTTTCCGGAGGCGAAGCGCCCCTCCGGAGCTTGCCCAACGATCTCCAAGGATATGACTATTCACCATCGGCAGATCATCGAGACGCACCTGTTGTGACTCCACAGGCATTGCCGCCGCCCACACACGTGCAAGGGGTCGCGAAATATTCATTCAGGGCCGCTCTGAGTCAGAGGCTGCATCCTCTGTCGCATCTGACGGAAGAAGTCGTCGAGACCCACGGGCCTGTCTTTGTGAGATCGATAGGCACGCCGACGCCTGTAGATGCTCCTGTACATATCGCAGTCTCGGCAAACGCTGCCGAAACGGGCCTGTTGCTGGTCCCGTATGAGCGTCATGTATCGCTCGTTGCTGGCCGAGAGAATCTGCCGCAGAGGCTGCTCCTTCAGGTCGCCGATGCAGAGCGTCCCGTCCACGTCCCTGCAGGCACAAGCATTGACCCTGCCGTCGGCCATGATCAGCAGCCTGAAGAAGATCAACGCACAGGCCCCCTTCTTGTAGACCTCGCCGGCCCTGCGGATGCGGATGGCCAGGCCATCCAGGTCCTCTTGACGTATCAGACCGCCCCAATTATTGTACTGCCTGCTGATACGCACACGCACTCGATGAACGTCTCTGAACCGCTCGATAATCGCCGCCAACTCGCCGTCGCGAGTGCGCCTCCTGCCGAACCCGTGTTCCGCGCGCCACCCAACTTCGAGAGTGAAACGTCGCGACGCAAGCCTCTCCTCCAGCGCGAGCAGATTCGCGACCAGCCTGCGGTACGTTTGCTCATTGCTCTGGGTGATCGCCATGAAGCTGTCCCGGTCGTGGCCGTAGAGACTCACGGTCAGGCTTTTGAGCTTCGTCAGCTCGAGGAGATGCCCAATCGTGCGCTCGCCCGCCAGGACGAAATTGGAGAAGAAGCTGTACCCGGCCACCTTTGGGTGCTGCTCAAGAAACGATAGTTTGCCAAAAAGGCCCTTGTCCGTGAACACCTCGCCCGTCAGCGGCGTGAGGTTGAACGTCGAATAGCCCAATCCGGTCGCCTGGTCGACGGCAGCAGCGAATCGCTCGTATTCCATGACGGTCTTGGGCGACCGCTTCTTGCGGTACCCGCAGAACCTGCAGGACAGATTGCAGATGGAAGTGGGCTCCACATAAAGCTGCTCCGTGATGTTCGGAATGTACTCTCTGCCCACCAAGCGGTTGGCGTTCAGGACGCAGACATCTCTCAGGAAACGCAATGTGTTGGCTGCTGCCTGCAGCATTGTTGCCCACCTTGATTCCGATCCTTCTTCTTGGCGGGAGCATAATCTGCAGAGTCAATCTTGTCAACAGAATCCGCATCGGCGCACCCGAACGCCCGCTAAAGCATTCTGCCCGCCACGCGATCGAGAATCGCCGCGAAATGCGGGAACTCGCCCAGAAAATGCCTCAACCTGGCCATGTCTTCACGCCGCCGGCGCCGGTAGGCTACTCCGCAGCGGTGAATCCGCACCTGGTCCAGATCGACAACGATCGCGGCATCGTCTCGGAGGAGGATATTCTCCAGCTTCAGGTCGCCGTGCGTGACTTTGCGTTCGGCCATCAGGCTCAGCAGCCGGCGCACCTTCTCGGCCACCTGCGTCAGCTCGTCCACGCCGCAATGCCCTTGCTCCAGCACCTGGCGAAGACTCCTGGCATCGACGTACTCGCACAGGCTGTAGGACTTCCACACCAGCGGGCCCCAGTGCATCTCCACGAAGGCAAAGGGCCGCGGCGAGGGGATTCCCAGCCGCATCAGCGACTGCGACCAGACCCAGTTGTATCGGGCGCGCGAGCCCTGGATCGTCCGGCCCAGCGAGTGCGCGAGGCCCTTGTAGTTGTACCTCTTGATCATCACGTCATGGCCGCCCAGCCGCAGCCGCACCACGCACGTGCTTCGCGAATTGTTCGCGTCCTTGATGATCTGGCCGTTCTCCATCCGCTCGTCGATCCCGCTCATCAGCTCGCGAAACTCATCCGCCTCACAGAAGCCCTTGTCCACCGTCGCGAAGAAGTCCCCCGCGCGTACCTTCACATAGCTGCCACCGGCCGGCGAAGGCCGAAGGCGGATTCCATCTGCGCTCGAACTATCCGAGCCATTTCCCTTGTGCTGAGCGGATTCCATAACGAAGAGGACCCCAAAGTCACGACTCGCACGCGACTCTACCAGAACCCCACCCGAATGTAAAGGCGTGTGCACCGTATCGCCGGTACAAACACGAGGTCGCCTAAGACACGGGTGGCAGCGTCAAGCGCAGCTTGGCGATGGCGACGTTCCCACGCGTAGG
>Ga0315277_10007640_pt1 | contig 14004 bp, 21 predicted proteins | sample YL17G05_15_MG_FD_203695 | JGI IMG/M metagenome (GOLD analysis project Ga0315277, IMG submission 203695) | Sediment microbial communities from Yellowstone Lake, YNP, Wyoming, USA - YL17G05_15 | ecosystem: Environmental > Aquatic > Freshwater > Lake > Sediment | place: USA: Wyoming | collected... | reverse complement strand
TCGAGGTATTGTTTGCGGATCGGGGAGATGTCGTCGCTCATGCAGCTCACTTAGGGAGGCGCGCGGTGCCGCGGATGCGCGGGAGCAGTATATCCGATAGCGGGCTGCCCCTGCATTCTGGCATGCGCGCTGCGTGGATTAAAAGTATACACACGCAAGACGTCGGAAGTAGAGTCAAACTGCGGCTTTTGGCACGCGCCTATTGACTACCCGGAATTCGGTGGCACACTGGAAGCGTGGACAGGCCCCAGGACATCCGCACCACAACCGCTGTCGGCCTCGCGCCGCAGATCGCCACCATCACACAGGCGGTCGCGGCCTACATCGAGTCCTGCGCGCTGGGCGACCTCTCGCCCCACACCCTCACGTCCTATCGCTTGCACACGATGGCTTGGGCCAGGTGGCTCGAGGCGCACGGCATCACCCGGCCCGACGAAGTCAGCCCCGTGCTGGCGCAGTCCTATCTCACCGAATACAAGTCGAAGCACGCGCCCCGCTCGATGGCATTGCATGTGACCGTGCTCCGCGCGTTCGAGGCGTGGTGCGCCGACTTCGGACTCATCAGTTGGAAATCCATTGCCGCTGTGAAGCACGCACGCTCGAAGGCGCGGCCCGACAACCTGCCGCCGACCGAACTCGCGACGGTCGATGCGCTCCTGGCCGAGGCCGACAAGGAAGCGCGCGACATGATCTCGCCGCTTCGCGTCGCGCTGCTTGTCCTGTGTGACACCGGCTGCCGCATCTCCGAACTCACGGCGTTGCAGGTGGGCGACGTCGACCTCAAGGCGCGGCGGCTGACCTTCCGCCCCGAGCACGCCAAGCGCCAGAGGCCGTGCATGGGATACATCACGGCCCCGACGGCCGAGAGCCTTGACGCATTCCTGCTTATGCCCCGTGACCTCAAGGGCCGCGCGCTCGATGAGCGGCTGCTCGGACTGGACGATGACTCGCTGCGGCGTCACTTGCACCGCCTGGCCGCGCGGGCGGGTCTCAAGGGCGCGGTCTACAACCCGCACTCGTTCAGGCGCATGTTCCTCTCCCACATGCTGCGCGAGGGCGTGGGCCTCGAGATCCGCGAGACCATCGTCGGCCACAGCCTCGCCCCCCTCATCGGCCAGGTGGCGTTCGTGTACACGTCCATTGACCCGACCCAATGTCGCGCGGCCGTCGATGCGCACAGCCCCGTGCGCAGCCTCAAGGCTGCGCCCCTCAGTGAGGCCTATCGCTCGCGCATCTTCTTGCGCGCGCAGCGGGTCGTGGCGGCGCTCTCCGTGCGCGGGATGGCAGACAAGGCGACGGCCGATGCACGCGTGCTGCGAGCGACCGCGCGGGATCTAGCGAAGGACACCCCGCCGAAACCCCGCCGGAAGTCGAAGCCCCGCCGATAGACACCGCTTGAATCGCCGCCGCTTTCGCCCTGGGCCTTCCTGGCGCGATAGCCTGCCATTCCTGCGCCGCACGGCCCCGATCGTAGTGATTCGATCTCCCGCGAGCCTCCCCCAGCGACCCCCGGCGCACCGCTGACCCCCGAAACCCCGACCCTCTGAATCACCCGCACGCCGCGATCCGTGGCGCCCGGCGCGTCCTGGCGCGATTCGGATTCGGGGGTGCGTGATTATGCGGCGTACTCGCGGGCCGAGTTTTGCAAGGTCTTGCAAAAGACATCGGGCAACGCGTTGCGCAATCTCACGGCAGCCGTGAGGAAACTTCTCGTCTACGAGAAACTTCACGGCGCCGTGAAAATCCAACTCGTCTGCCGAGAAAGCAATTCTCTTCGCGCGGAGAGATCTGCCAACGCGTTGGGAAATGTCCGGTGGCCGGCGCCCGCCAAAGCGGCGAGCATGCAGCACGCGCACCCCCAACCGGCCGCCAACTGTTACCCCGAGATAGACAGGTGCGAAAATGTCTTTCGCTTGTTTTTGGCTGAAAGCGCAACCTGTCTATACAACACGGGGGGCTTGACAAGGTGTAGACTTAATTCACGCAGGCCGCTTTCCGAGAGCAGCCGGCGCGTAAGGCGAGGCTCATCCAGCGTGCCAAGTCGATCCGAGCGACGAGGCGCAGATGAGTCTTTTTGTTAAGTACCCGCCGAAATTGAAACCGACCCCATTGCGGGGGGCCGGAAGACACAGAACATCGGAGGTGTCCAGTGTCCACACTCAACGATACACCAAGCCCCGGCGCAAGTCAAACGGCAATTCGCAGGTCGTCTATGGCTGACTATCGCGCCCTGGTCAAAGCCCTCTTCGCCGATCATGTTGTGGCCTTCTACCCCGCATTAGCACGCGCCGTGGGTGGCGTGAAGCCCGCCCTCCTGCTCGGCCAGCTTCTCTACTGGCACTACAACGCCACCGACCTCGACTCGGATGGTTTCTTCTGCCGTTCCGGCAAGGACATCGCCGCGTTCACAGCCCTCTCGGCCGACGAAATCGACGCCGGCCGCAAGATCCTCGCCGAGTCGTCCATCATCGAAACGCGGCTATCCGGCGTGCCGCCGACCTACCACTACCGCGTGATCCTGGACCGGCTGGCCGAGGTTGTAGCCGAAAACGACGAGACGCAGGCGAAAACAAGCCCGAATTCAAATACCCGAAAATCCGGAATTGAATCCGGAAAAGTAGGTGTTCCTCATACAGAGGATAGTAAGAGAGGAGAGGAGGCATCGCCCCCCCCCGTTCCCCAAGGAACACCCCAGACGAAGACCAACAGCCACCCGCCCGAACTCGTGGACGCAGTTCTTGCGGTAGCGCACCCAGGCAAGCCCGAGGCGTTAGCAAAGGCCGTCGCGGCGCTCGTGGCCATGCAGGCTACCCCGGCCGAGGTTCACCGGCGCTTCGACCAACCAAACGGCGCATGGTGGACACGCGGCCTTGGCAGTTGGAAGGCCGACAAGCCACACATCGGCCAGGTTGTAACGCATTGGCATGACATGGCTCCGTCCCCAGATACCTCGTCCCCCGAAGCGCCAATGCCGCCGCCACATGAGGGCGAGGGACGCATTAGGTTTGGGCCAGGCGGAAGGTTGTGCGGCCGGGTCTGGCGCGCCGGGAAGTGGAGCGAGCCGCAGGAGGGTGATGCGGGCGAGTACTCCGGGGATCCCATGGTCTTCCGCAACGGGAATTGGGTGGCGCCGCCCATGCCCGCCTCGACGATTGGCGTGCGCCAGGCGGTGGCAGGGGGTGCGCAATGAGAAAAAACCACAAAGGCTTTGACTCATGGGGGAACGAGGCTCATGGCATTCCGATCCCGGGAACGGGCATGGCCTGCGGAGTGACGACACTGCTGCCGATCGTGCGAGATCCGACGGCTGACGAGATCCGCGGCATTAAGACCGGCACGCGCCCGGACCTGGTAGAGGCAATCCGCGAATACGAGCGGACCCTAGCAGCCTACAACGCAGAGTTGGCGGCAATGACGAAGGCCGAGGCCGAGGCCAAGGCTCTCCGTTCCGAGGCGTGGTGGGCGAAGCGAATCGCCAAGCACCCCGAGTTGGCCGCAGAGCGCGAGGCGCGGAGGCTCAAGAAAACGCTTCGGCAGAAGAGAGCAGAACTCAACGCGAGGTTTGCCGAAAAGCGTGCGATCGCGCGAGGCGCGGCGCCGGCTGGCGAGGCTTGGTGGGAGATAGTGGCCGACCCAGTTAAGTACGAGGCCGCGCTGCGTGGCGAGTACAACAGGCCCGCGCAACTGCCCCTCGATGCGGTGCCGGCATGACGACTTCCGCGGCCTACTCGCACCAGCTCTACATCCGCACCCGCGAGCGGAAGGCCGCGAAGGTGATCTCGCGTCTGTATGGCCTCGCGCCGAGCGAGTACGACGCGCTCCTGCGCGAGCAAGGTGGACGGTGCGGCTTGTGCGGCGAGGGCGTCTGTTGCGGGAGATCGGCGCTGTGCGTAGATCACCGGCACGACTCGACGCGGGCTGTGCGCGGGCTTTTGTGCATCGTTTGCAACAACTTGATCGAGCACCGCTCGCAGGCCGAGGCGCGATTCGGGAAAGAGCGGATAAGCGCATACCTGGCGGGAAGCGTGGGTTGGAAGCAACTAGACCTATTCGGGGGGCGACCGTGACACGTGAGGCGGGAGTGTACGCGATAGTGAATACGCGCAACGGGCATGGCTACATCGGCTCGAGCGTTAACATCGCTCGGCGCTGGGTCGGGCATCGCTCCGTGCTCAACCGTGGGCGTGGTGTCAATCCCCACTTGCAAGCCGCATGGAACAAATACGGCGAGGCCGCCTTCGAGTTTCGAATCCTCGACGTGCTCCACCCGCCGTTCACGAAGGATGGGCTGCGGACGCTCGAGCAGTTCCACGTCGACTGCTGGCGGCCCGCCTACAACGTGTGTCGAGAGTGTGTGAGTAGCGCGCTTGGAGTGAAGTTTGGGCCTATGTCGCTCGAGCATCGGGCGAATCTCTCGGAGGCATTGAAAGGCCGCAAGTTATCGCCGGAGCACGTGGCGCACTCAGCGGCGGCGCGCAAGGGGAAGCCACTATCGCCTGAGCACGTCGCGAAGGTAGCGGCGGCGCTCACGGGCCGGAGACTCTCCGCTGAGCATCGCGCGAAAATATCGGTGGCGCAGAGGGGCCGCAAGCACTCCGCTGAGCACGTCGCGAAGGTGGCGGCGGCACACAAGGGCCGCACACTCCCGCCGCGCTCCCCGGAATACCGCGCGAAGCAAAGCGCGACACACAAGGGCCGCACACTATCGCCGGAGCACTGCGCTAGTGTGGCGGCTGGGCATCGCACGCCGGAATACCGCAAGCGCGCGTCGGAGGCTCACAAGGGCAAGCGACACTCACCCGAGACTCGCGCGAAACTCTCGGAAGCGGTGCGCCGTGCGTGGCGCGACCCAGCGTGTCGCAAGCGGCTCTCAGAAGCGATGCGCCGTGCGTGGGCGAAGCGAAAGGGCGGGCGCGTCGAGTGGCGAACGCGAGACTTATTCGAGGCCGCAGAGGCCGTAGAGAAGCGAGGCATGACATGATCACGGATGACACACTCAGCGAACTCAAGCGGATTAGCGAACGGCTCGGGCACATCGCGACGATCGGCAACGTCTTCCTCGCGCTGGCGATCGCGGGGATCGTGCTCAGTGCATGCGGTGCGGTCCTCGGCGCCCTGGGCCTGGCGTGAGGTGACACGTGACAACGCGCGAGGCGAAGGCGCTGGAAGTTGTGGCGGCGCTGGACGTGCTGGCAACGTGGCGCGAGAAACTTACGCGCTACCATACGACGGCAACGTCCTGCGGGTGCGCCGACTATCTCTACCGCGGCGCGCGCCTCGACTGGCCTTGCAAACACATGGAAGCCATGCGCCTACTCGCGGAACGGAAGCAGGAGGATTCGGAATGACAGTCTACACAGCATGTCCCATGTGCGACGCTGAGGTCCCACTTGAGGACGGCCAACGGCTCAGACGTTGCCCCGAGTGCGGCGCGGGAGTGGTGCGCTCCGAATTGACGCCGACCTATTTTGGCAAAGGCTCGACGCCGCGGCGCGGAGAATTCTGGCCCCGTGATCCTGAGAGGGCGCGCCGCGCCCGGCGGCTCCTGAGGGCGGAGTAAGGGGAGGATGCAACGATGACAGCGAAACCGCTACGTTACGGATCAGCGGAGAGGAATAGGCAGTACGTCGCCGACGTGCTGGATGTGGTCGCGCGTTGCGCGCGTTTCTTCGGGCGGCCCGAGGCGGCAGACGCGATCGCCGCGTTACGGGGCGACGTCGTCGCGTCGTCAACCGGCCAGGGCGAGGCGAGAGGTGCGCTCGTGATGACAACGGGCTCGCTCGTGGACCTTGCCGAAGGCCTCGCGCCTGACTTGGAGAAGTAGGCATCATGTCGCGAAAGCCGGCCGGCACACGCTCCAAGGTTCGCGCTGCGGGCAGCGCCAGACCCCGCGGGATCACGATTCACGTGCCGCCGCCTCGCAAGGCTCAAGGCGGGCCCGGGCGCAGGTTCCCTCCCGGTAATCCATGGCGCTACGTCAAAGGCCAGTCAGGCAACCCGGCGGGCGAGCGGCCCCTGCTCGGCGCGAACTATCGCAAGTTGCTGGCGCTCATCGTGCCCGACGATCCGCTCAAGAGAACGTATGGCGAGCTCGTCGCTGAGACGGTCGCGGACTTGGCGCTCGCTGGACACCTCGGGGCCGCCGTCGAACTGAGGACCGCTTCCGAGGGCACGCGCACGGTGCTCAGTTTCGAGGAAGAGTTGGAAGCGCGGATAGCGAAGGACGTCCGCGAGGGCACCGTAAAGGTCTCGGATATCACCCATGACCTGCCCCGCGACATGGCCGAGCGCATTCTACGGCTGGCCGGCATGGAGTGGCCCAACGAGTCGGAGGCCCCGCATGGCGACGAAGCCTGAGAGCCCGGCGTTTGTGGAATGCGACGCCTCGATCGCCAAGGTCCAGACGATGCAAGACTTCGGCGTTCGACTGACCGTCGATTTGCCCGAGGCGGCCGTCAGACTCATGGCGACCCTTGCAGCATGGCGAGGCGAGACCGTGCGAATTCGAGTCACGCGGGAGGTGGCCCATGACTGACAATCTTTTGGCGATCGCGAAGTTGCGTGCCGGCCAGGATGCGAGGCGGCGCTACGTCCCCCCCGGGCCGGACGCCCTACAGCGCGCGCGGCCACATTGGGAGTGGCTACTCGCGTGGTGGGCCGCCGGAGCGGACGGCGAGTGGGAGGCTCAACTCGCCGCTGTATCGCGCGGCACAGTCGGGCCGCTTCTGGGCAACGGGCCGCTCGAGCACATCAGGGCCTTTGCCCACACGGCGCGCGCCGGAGAGTACACCGACATCGAGGGATTTCACGGCTACCTAGCCGCGCTCCTGGCGGAGCATGGCGGGCGGCTTGCGGAGTTGGGGAACGACGAGGCAATGCTATGCGCCGCGCGGCGCATTTACGAAGACCCGACAAGCGACCCGGAGACGGGCGACGAGATTGTCAGCCTGCATTGGGGCGCGCCCGTTGCAGGGCGTCGGCCGTTGCTAGGGTGGTAGCGGAGTATTAGGGATACACGGGAGAGGCGGTGAGGTATGTCACTCGAGAAAATCGGGGTGGAGGCAGTGGTACAGGGAGTGTCTAAATTCCTCTCGGACGCTGGGAAGGTCGACGCGGCTGTCACGACGATGGGCAACACTGCGGTCACGTCTGCGAAGAAGACCGAGTCTCTCACATTGCAACTCGGCGTGGCATCGGCCACGGCGGGGACGATCATCGCGGGCTATGTCGCAGTCGGCAAGGCGCTTTCAGAGGTCATCCGCCGAACCACGGACTATGCGAAAGTGGTCCACGACCTAGGCCGCGCCATTGGCGCGACTGCCGAAGAGTCCTCGAGATTAATCGCGGCCGCCGACGACGTGGGCGTCAGCGCGGAGACCCTAAAGACGGGCCTGATTGCCGCGATCCGAAATGGTCTCGAACCGACGGCGGCCGGCCTGGGAGTGTTAGCAGATAGGTACCTCAGCATTCAAAATCCGATCGAGCGGACGAAATTCCTTGTCGACTCCTTCGGGCGGTCGGGCGCGGACCTGGGCCCGTTGCTCGAACTCGGCTCGGCTGGCATCAAGAGTCTCGGCGACGAGGCCCTACGCACCGGGAAAATTCTGGGCGAGGACGCTTGGGAACAGACGAGCAAACTTACCGCCCAGGTCAACAACCTCTCCAGTATGTGGGAGGGTCTTGAAGTCATCCTCGGCCTGGGGGTGATCCCGGCGGTCTCCGGGTACTTGAACCTCCTCCTGAACGCCATTGATGTCACACGCCAGGTGGTCGCCGAAACGAAGGCGTGGCAAGGGCCGCTGATGTGGCTAATCGACGCGCGCGCCATCGCCAAAAATAACGAGGTGCTGGCAGAACTGAACGACTGGCTCGCGAGCATCGGGAACAAGGTCGAGGATCTAGCAGAGGGGGGAAAGGCTCTGGGTGGCGCATCTTGGATCGCGGCTGCCGGCGGGGCGGCGCTGAACACCGTCCTAGGCAGGCTCTCCGAGAGCCTCGTGCAGGCTTACCTCGACTCGAAAACGCTCACGGTCTCGGCGCAAGACCTTGAAGCCGCCATTGCGGCGCTTCAAGATAAGCACATCACGATCACGGTTACAACTCTCTTGGACGAAGTCGCGCGTCAGACACTGTTGTGGCAGACAGGACTCACGGTTGGCGATAAAAAGTGCTTCGTCGCGGAGACGCCAATCCTGACGCCTGATGGCGAGAGGCCCATCGGAGAACTGAAAGCGCAAGACGTGGTAATGGTTTTCAATCCGGAGGATGGCGCAACTCACGCGCGGAAGATTCTCTGGATGACGGGAGGCGAACGCGATGATATCGTGTCCGTGCGGTTCTCCGTCAATGGCGGGGATGTGTCCGTTCGTTGCTCGCCAGAACACAACTGGCTACTTGAGTCGGGCGAGTGGATTCTCGCGAAGGCTCTAGCGCCAGGGGCCAGGCTTCAGCGCGCCGACAATCTCGATGCGGTGGTCCAGAGCGTGTCGCCGGTCGCTGGTACGTTCAAGGTCTACAACTTCGAAGTCGACGACGATGCGCACACCTACTGCGTTGCAGGATGTGTGGCTCACAACGCGAAGACGAAGGCTGCCGGCGGCCGACTGTCTGACCCCCGCGGAACCTACGTCGTCGGCGAGCGCGGTTGGGAAATCGTCGCGGGCGGGTATGTCTACAGCCATGCCCAAAGCGTCATGCTGGCTGCGACCGGCGCATTGGCTGGGCAAACGAGACTCGCGGCCGGAGGGTTCGTGAGTCCTGCGGCTCTTTATCCGCAGAGTGGCGGAGGTGAGGGCGCGGGGCGAGTCGGAATCGCTGGCAACCTTGTCGTCAACGTAAATTCGGACGTGTCAAGACAGGTTTTTTTGGATGCGCTGAGACGCGTAGTCAGTTGAGCAGGAGGCGAACCATGAAGAAATACGAACGATTCGTGAGCAAGGCATCGGAGCCGGTTGAGGACAACGAACGCTCCTCGACCGCCGGGAGCGACATGTCCGGCAATCTCAACCAAGCGGCGGGCGAGATCGTCTTCCGGGCCGTGGCCGATCTGACCGCGGCACTCGGGCAGGAGATTCGCGAGGCGCTTGCGGAGGGGAAGGCAACGCCCGATCGGGTGCGCGAGGCATTCGGGGCGTGCGAGGCCAAGGTGCGGCTGCTTCTGAAGCTCGACGAGGGGCAGAAGAGCCTCCGCGAAAACTTGTCGCCGATTCCGGCCAGCACGCCGAAGGCTCCGGAGCGGCGGCTTCGTCCGTTGCTTTGGGCGGGCATCTCGGGCTCGAAGGCGGCGAGCGGGCCGAACCTTTGGAGTACGCCAGCCGCGCCGGTCAAGCCGGCCCCCGTCGCTCCGAAGGCGAAGGTCGAGGCCGCTGCGCCCTCGGGTGCGTCGATACGACTCGGGGTCGGGGACGCGGTGCAACTCAAAGGCACTGACGGCCAGGTCGCGGGTCACCTCGTGCGACTCGGAGATCGCATCGCGGTGTACGGCGCCGACGGTCGCGAATCGGGGTCGCTAAGTGTCCACCAGGGCGGTGAGGTGCGTGGCCCCGATGGGGCAGTGCTCGCCACTATTCAGGCAGGGAGGTAGCAATGGGCATTCAAACTCAGGAATCCTACGAGCACCGTGCTCTCTCGCGGCTTGCGGATGAAGAGCGCGCGAAAGACGTCGCCGGCGATGCGCAGCGCAAGGCCGACGAGGCCGCGGGCTGGCAGGCTTTCCGTGATGAGCAGAAGCAGGCCGAGGCCGTGGCGACCGCGCAACTCGCGCAGTTGCGGCCAGTCTACGAATTGAGAGACGAGGCGGCAACGACGCTTGCCGGCGCGCTTGAGGCGTTCGTGGGCATCGAGCAGCGCCTAATCCATGGGCTGCGGGAAATCCGCCTCGAAACGCCGATCGCGGCGACCGAGGCTGCTCAGGCAAGCGCGGCACGCGAGCGACTCATGCGTTTGCGGCGCGCTGCAGGACTGACCGCGAGTCATAACGACCTGCCGACCGGCGAGTCCGTCGGTTGGAGGCTGCTCCGTTTGATCTACCTAGAACTTCGAAGTGGCACGCTCGGACCCGTTGCGGGCTCGGGCTGAACCTACAGCGGCGGGGGGCGCGGCCGGACTGACCTCCTTCGCCTGCGTCCCCCACGGTGGCCAGCATGAACCCAGCGATGACGCCGCTCGACCTTGCCCGCTACCGCTTCGCTCGCGGCGACAACCCGAGGCGCGTCTGGATTCGTTCGCGCGCCGCCGCCCTCGAACGCGCGATCAATGCGTGCGCGGCCGAAAAAGAAGCGTTGGAGTGCACCGACCTGCGCGAGCCGGACTCTTGGCGCGAATGGGTCATCCGCTGGCGGGCGCTCTCCGACGAGCTCGCCGATCTTCGTTCGGAGCGTGAAGCGTGGCAGGGCGAATTCCCCTGGCTGGACGTCCCTCCGAACGGGCGATCGAGGGCCAGGGGAAGGCCTCCCCTGGTTGCCCGGTGAGAATCCACACCCCACAGCCGCGCGAGGCGGCACAGGAAGGCCCCAGGGGCCACCAGGGGCGGCAAACAAGGCAATCTCGTACATCTCAGCCGCATCGAGTCCCTCAACCACGCGTGGCGCGACTAAAACTATGCCGACTGTGCTCAGAAATCCTCTCAATTCCTTCACGCGCCGCCTCAGGTAGACGGTGCGCCCCCCAGCACGACCCGAGGGGGACGGGCCAGCCGGAGGGCGTTCTGGAGTAGCAGTCCAAGCGGGTGTAACCGTTCTACCGTAGAATCATCGCCAAAGGAGGGCACTACCATGAAGGGCATTGGGGGAGCACTGATTGTGATTGGCGCGATTGTCGCTCTTGTCGGCAGTCTGCTCTATGGCGCGTTGCTTGTCGTGATTGGAATCGGGTTGGTAGTCCTGGGCTCGCAGAAGGGCGGTGCACCGAAGGCGCCCGTTGTCGGCGAGCCCATTCTCTACCAGTTCAAGTGCGCCACCTGCGGCACTCACGGCATCATCAGGTTCGAGCCGCCCGCCGCCGCCGAGTTCGCCGACATCAACGCAACAGTCATCCAGGAACGGACGAAGGCTTGCAGTGACTGCAAGACGCCCTTCACAGCGAAGGCCGTCTTCGCACATCCATTGCAAGCGAAACAGCCGTTTTTCGAGCCGGCTGAGGCGAAGTAATCCTGCACCGCTCAGGCCGCCTGCGAGGAATTCAAGAACTTCAACGCCTTAGCCGTTGCCAAGCATCCTCGCCGCTCTCGCGGGCATCTGGTAAGTCGCCGCCAGCGGCAAGGATCGCGCGCCGCAATTCGTCCCGCACCTCGCGCCAGGCGCGCCCGCCTCGTGCTGGACTCTGTTCCAGATACTGCAAGGCATTGAGGCAGGCGTCGTACAGTGCGCGTACATTCTCGCGGAGGGCGGCTTCGGGCGGTTTCATGCCCCGCATCGTACAGCATCGGGCATGGCGTCACATCCCCCAGATGAGTGCGCCCCCGGGCGCGGCGCAAGGGGGATGCGTCGGCCAGGGGGCGCATCTTGAGTCTACAGCGGGCTGGGCCACGAGTCCAGACCCTACCCCTCGACCGAAGACCATTTGCCTCGCCGTTTCGCCCGCACTCAGTGGCCGAGGATCCACGCTCTCCCCGGCCTCTCGAGGCGGTGCAACGACCATTTGCTATGGGGGCAAGAAACCGCCGAGAGATGGGTCTTGCAGAACGGATGTTCGGGCAGGCGCAAAGCCGACATGTCAGATACTTGACATAGGGGCGTATAATGAAATTGCTAACCCCCCCGGAGATCGCATCTCCGGCCCGACGCCCGCCGGAAGGCGGGCTGTCTCTTTAACAAGCGAGGGGGACCATGACGCGTGTCGTCACGTACGTTGACGGATACAATCTCTATCACGGCATGCGCGATGCCGGCTATCGGCGTTTCCTCTGGCTGAATGTGGTCGAACTCGCACGCAGCCTACTTGCCCCAGATCAAGAGTTGGTCCTCACCCGATACTTCACGACCATAGTGACAGAGCCCGAAGAGAAGCGTCTTCGGCAACAGGTCTTCTTAGATGCACTCGCCACAGTCCCGAATCTTGCGTTTCAGAAGGGCCACTACATCCGAACCCACATCACGTGCCGGAATTGCGGGACACAAACACACGCGTATCACGAGAAGATGACAGACGTCAAGATCGCGGTGGCTATGGTTGCTGACGCGCACAATGACACCTTCGACACCGCCATTCTCGTCACCGGGGATGGCGACCAGGTCGGCACTGTAGAATACATCCGTGAGTCTTTCGAGGACAAGAGCGTGATTGTTGCCTTCCCGCCACGCCGCAAGTCGAAGGAGTTGCGCGGCGTGGCCAGCGGGACAATCGACGTCGGCAGGAATAGCCTGGCGAAATGCCAATTCCCCGAGGTTGTCGTGCGATCGGATGGGTATGAACTCAGGCGCCCGCCCGAATGGGCGTAGTGGTACCGCCTCGCAACTAGCAGACCGCCGCACTGTCTTCTCCACGCGAACCGCAATTTCCCTAACCAAACACAGAGGCAAGGCGCAGCGAGAATTCGCGCCGTCCGAGCGGGCTCCTCAGAAATCCTCTCAATTCCTGTCATGGCGGGTGATGTGTTCGGTGCCCGGCCAGCGTATCATGCCCGCATGCCCACCGACGCAAGCGTGAAAGCCGCTGCCTGGCAACTGTACGAAGCCGCCAAGGCCGCGCTCCTCCACCTGGACACAGCCGCCGATCGAGGGGGAGTCGAGTGTCGACGGATGCTGCGCGCCGCGATCATCGCAGCGGGAGGCGAGTTGCCGAGTGGACGGGAGGCATCCGAGCAGGCCTGGGACAGGCTGCTCGGCAAGTAAATCGCTCCCCTGCAGGAGACTGCGCCCTCGAACGGCCTGAGGGGGTCAGGTCGCCGAGGGCGCGCCTCGAGTCTGTGTTGTCGCGGTCGGTGTCAAGAGGTCGGGCCGGCACCATTACGGCTCATACGTCTCTTTGGCAGACAGGGATAGCGCCATGAGATTTTGGTTGAGAATGGTGGCTACCTTCTCGAGGAGTTCGGGTCTGACCTCATCCTCCCAGCCCCAGCCGGAGACGCGGTGATAGACATTTCGATTGACGAACTCAATCAAGAACGTTACCCGGTTCTCTCCGCCGGACTGCATTTCCTTCTGCTGGCATGCCACAGTTGCGTCACCCACCTTGAAAGAGGACTCGACAAGCACAAACTCAGTATCTAGCGCGCTGCAGTTGCTGTATGTGTTTAGCAGCGCCAAGGCCCCCTCGCTCGTCCTGAACAGGACAACGTTGTCCCCAATCTCCTCTGGGGCGACGACGGCTGTCGATCCCCGCTTGAAGACGACAAACCAGCCCTCGACTCTGCCTGTCGCGGCGAGGTATTCGGTTCCCTTTTCAACGGTCCATTGCGACACGATCTTTGCATTTGTCAATCGCTCAATCCAGAGTCGGTTCGGCAGGTAATACTTGTCCTTCTTGAGTTCCTCGTCCTTCAGGAGATCCTCCTTCGTCATGAGGAGCTCTCTCGGGTTGATGTCATACACCCTCAGGTCAGGGGTTGGCGATGGCGTCGGCAAAGGCGTCGGTGTGGCCGTCGGTGATGGGGTCGCCGATGGTGCAATGGTTGGGGAGGAAGTCGGAACCGGGGAAGGGGTTTGAGGTCGCGGAGCGCAGGACGAGAGAACAAGAACGAGGACGGCAAGCAGAATGCCGATTGTGCGGTGGCTTTTCATAGTCCCTCCTAGGGGCCGCGGTGCGGCCCTCCCATGACAAGCCCAATGGCGCGGATTGCCCTGTAGTCTAGCACCGCCAGCGGGGAGCGCAACCGACCCCCAGTGCCACAAGTAGTCGCCAGGGGTAGGCGCCCAACCCTGCAAGAGTATAGACCCCGCAGTATGAAAATACTTCCGACAAGGTGCGTGAGTATATCCGATAACCCGCCCTCAAGAGTCCGGCGTAACAGCTTCGAGCGGCGCCTCGCACCGCTGAATGACCTCGTCTCTATGCTATACTCTCCCC
>Ga0315277_10007639_pt1 | contig 14004 bp, 14 predicted proteins | sample YL17G05_15_MG_FD_203695 | JGI IMG/M metagenome (GOLD analysis project Ga0315277, IMG submission 203695) | Sediment microbial communities from Yellowstone Lake, YNP, Wyoming, USA - YL17G05_15 | ecosystem: Environmental > Aquatic > Freshwater > Lake > Sediment | place: USA: Wyoming | collected... | reverse complement strand
CCAGGCACTACGGTGAGCAACTTGTGCGAGGCAATCCCGAGCATGATTCCATCGAGCGAACGATGGCTACACTCTACATTGACTCAGCGAATCCCATCCTGCGGCGCGAAGCCACGAAGGCGTTCGTGGCATTGGTGCGGTCGTTCGGACTCAGATTGGCTCGAACCACAAACAACCTGAGCCCCGGTCAGAACGGGTACTTGTATCGCATCATCTGCCACTACTTGGTACAAGGTCTACGCGCAGACGAGATTGCTATCGTCACATTCAACCAAGACATTCAGGTCGAGAAGGCGCTCTGGTCGCTTTGTACGGCACGGAAGTGGAGGAGCAAGCAGCTGTTTCGGTTTCCGGGCTGCTATTGTCTGGGACTAGACGAGTACGGTATCACCACGCCGAATGATGTTGACGGCTTGCTCTTCCCAGTCGACCTTACGGACGGTGGAGTTCGGGTGCTGAAGCTGCACGGGTCATTCAACTGGTTCGGGGAGTTTGACGTGAGGACCGCGGCGAAGATACGTATGCAGGATTTTACGGCTACCGACCTGTTCCAACGCGACTCGCCCATCAAGGTGTCGCGTCTTACAACGCTGCTCGACCGTGTCGACTTCATCATGACCGCTCCGGTAATTGTGCCACCAGTGTCCACCAAATCGGCGATAATGCACGAGAGGGTTAGCGCATGCTGGATCAGAGCGGAACAGGAACTGCTGGATGCAAGCGAAATCCTCGTGTTCGGTTATTCGTGTCCCACGACGGACTACGAGAGCACGAACCTCATCCGGCGCGTCATGGGCAAGGGCAGGTGTGGGAATCTTGTTATCATAGACCCGAGCCCGGCCACTCTGTCAAGGTATGTCCAGCTGACTGACTCCGCGCGCATCTCGTACTACAGAAGCGCGGAGCACTTTCTTGGCCAGCTTCCAGGTCGGCGGCAGCTTCGTCTCAAGGGCAAGGCGAGCGGGAAGAGAGCCGTGCGCGGCCGAGCGGCGAAGATACCCGTGCGGAAGGTGCCCGCACAGAGCCCATTCTGGAAGCGATAGCGTATGCGACGCGCGGATGCCCATTTAACACGCCCGCCTGCGAGTCCTGACTAGCGATTGCCCACTTGACAAATTCATGCGCACTGTCGCTTGACACAGCACTCCGCGAATCTTAAAATGCTACCTATGGGTGAGCCGACCTCCGGCCTTGGCGGATGTGGGTTCAGGATCGTGTCCCCAAACAGTCCCGGATTGACAGCGGTGAACCACTCCGCAATAGCCACAGCATGACGCTTGCGTGCTGCGACGCTTCGCAGGCGGTGAAGGAGTGGGCCATGCTATCCGACAGTCAAACCTGCGTGTCGGTCGCGTCGCCGCCAAGCTGCCCCCGGGTCTTGGTCGTCGTCCACCGTGGGTAACGCTCCGAAGTTCGACGTTATAATACCAACCGTCCAACAGAATAGCGGCATCTTGGGATACTTCCAGAGCGCCCCGCTCCTCGCCCTTCTTCCCCTTGGACACAAGACCGGCATCGAATATGTGCTGGACGACTTGGCGAAGCAGCCCGTCAAGGAATATGTCAACCGTGTGTATCTAGCCTGCGCTGCCGAGCACGAGGGCGTCTACCGAGACATACTCGGTCGCAGGCCTGGTCGCGATGTCAAGTTCGTCCCGATCCCTCAGTTCTCACCGCAAGGCATCGTTTATCCCGTTCAGCACGTAGTCGAGCGCATCCGAAGAGACGACTTGATTCCAGAAGACCAGCCTCTCCACAATCCCGTCATGCTTGTGTTCGGCGACACGCTGCTTCACGACCGCTATTGGAAGTTCTTCCTTTCTCAGTGCGCCAAACTCGAGGACGAGCGACCCGGGAGCCCTTGGGTTCTGCTCAGCTTTGGCGCTGATGCGACCGGTGCTGGACCGGTGCCCTCGGGGGCCAAAGGGCCAGCGCTGCTCCCGCAGAACCGCAAGTCACTGTGCTTCCTGCCTGCGAGCGCGCCGGTTTTGTCCTCTCTACCAGCAGGGCCGCGCGGCGCCGTCCGTCTCGTCCACGTCGACGCGCGGGACGCTGCTGACTTTGTCGACGTCCCCTTGTTTCCAGCCATCTCTGCTCGGAAGCATGTGTGCTCCCCGGACTATCTCACGCTCCAGAGCATTGGCGTGATCGCTGCCAGCCCGAAGGCTTGGGACACGCTGTGTAGCATCAGGGAAAAGACGAGGCACGCGTTCCGACTGTGGCGCTTCTACGGGCTGCTTAGGGTCGCACTTGTAAGAGGGGACGTAGACTGTCACTTGGTCTATGCTTCACCGGAAACCTCCGAGGCCAGCAGTCCATACTGGTACGACATTAACTACCCTTGGGAGTATCTACAGGCAGGGCGTCTCCTGCGGCGTGGAATCCAGCACTTCTACTCCGCTGAGGGGCCAACCCCAGACCATCCAGACCCAGATATGCCGAATGTCGGTCCCGACCACCCCGACCTGGAGGGCTATGAGGTCGAGATAGTCCTCGGACGGCACGGCCAGTTCGGTGCCTTCCGACTGAACCCCAACGTCAGGCATGCCAGATTCGTGTCAGACTCCGATCAATGGCTGAGTCCGAAGGCCGAACTGCGGGGTGCGATAATCAAGCCAACGGGAAAGACGTCTATCTGCGTCGCCGATGGGGCGCTCATCGAGGGTGTGTGCGTGCTTGGTGAAGGATGCAGAGTGATGGAGCATGCGTCTGTGAGAGACTCCGTTCTCGGTGAAGGCGTTGTCATCGGTGCCAAGTCCATGGTCGAGGAGTCTGTGATTCTTCGCGGGAGCCAAGTTTTCCCGTTCAGCGCCATTTCGCATAGCGTGATTGGTGAGGACGTGGTCATTGGTGGACATGTGCACGTTGCTTACAGCAAGCTGCCGAACCTCCCCGACATGGCGTCAGCGGAACTCCGAGGACACCGCACAGTCAATGAACGGTACCAAACCGAGGTAGGGGTGGTGCGGCACAGGCACCGATTCGGCTGCGTTGTGGGCGACGGAGCGCGGCTGGGGATGGGCGTGCTTATCGAACCCGGCCGCAAGGTTGGCGCCCAGGCACAAGTAGCACCGCAGGTCAACGTTGTGCGCACCGTGCCTCCGGGAAGTCGCGTCGAACGAAGGCGGGATCGATGAGGGTAATCGACTTCCTTCGTCCAGATGGCCACGAGAGACCGGACGCGCCCACGCGGCATGGTTTGGTCGTCGCCGCGACGGCGGTGATGTCCTGTTGCTTGCATCGCAAGTACAGGCTGTTGAGCGCCCTACCAAGGGCGCACCCCCTCGATGAGGTGAGGAGGGATTTTCGCGGAATCTGGACGGAGTTCCTAGCCGAGTTCGTGCACCACACGGACAGCGTCGTGCAGATTCGCGAGTTCTGTGCAGGGGGAAACACCGATGATTGCGGCGAGCGGGTTCTCGACGCTGCGGGTATCTCCAGATTCATCGAAGATGCGGCCTACTCTTGGTACCCTGTGGATGGGGCCGCCTTGTCGATCGAGGACGCAGTGCATCTGAGGTCGGCACGGATCGACATCGCCGGGGCACTCGGCGTGGGGGTGTCCAACATAGAGGATTTCTTGCACCGAGGAGAACGCTTCTGGACCGTGCCAATGCTCAAGGCGCTCGTTGCCGGGCTGTTTCTACGCGACTTGCTCAAGCGGAGTGAGGGAATCGGCAGTGATTCGCCGGAGACGATGCTGCACTACTTCCCGCTACAGGGCCACGGTTCTGCGTTCTACGACTGCGTCGTCCAACTGCTGCACCCTGCCAGCGACACACCCTACCTTTGCATGGCGAAGCTGGTGAATGTCGGGGCCACCGGAGCGGACATCGTAGACCGAGCAGTTCGTCACCTCCTCGCCGAACAGAACGAGAGCAAATTCGGAGTCCTAGTGTTCGTACCTTACTTCCCAGAGGCAGACTGCCAACGCGCGGTTCAATACTGGGATGAACGCTTGCAGCACGGGCTGCACGCTCTCTATCTCGATAGCTACTACGAGATATTTCGGGCTGAATCGGCGAAGGGTGTGGTTGACTACCTCGCGCAGTACCTTCTAGGGTGAGCGACCTTACCCCAACAAACAGCACCGACCTTCTTCCGGAGCATCCTGCTGAGTGGCGGAGCCTTGACGGGCTGACGCGCGGCGAAGCCGTCTTGAGTGTCGGCCCCAGCGTGGACGTAATCGTTCACCGTTCCGAGCCGTCCATGACGGTTGGGCAGCGGAAGTGCCGCCGCATAGCGGAGCTTCCCGTCGTCGACCAGAAGCGGCTCGCGAGAAGACTGGCAGCTGAGTTCGGACCCGATACGGTCACTCGGTTGGCCGACATGTATTCGCTTGACATCGCTGAGCTGGCTCTTGCGTTCAAGCGAATGGCGCGTGAGTTCGGATATCCACCGCGTGTCGCGCCTAACGCAACGCAGATACTTGAGTTCCTCGAGAAGCACTAGCCACATGGGTGCAAGCTATCGCAAGATAATCATTACTCCCACTCAGCCACAAGAGTGCCGAATCGCTGAGGGTGACAACATAACCCTTGACTGCCATGGAGGCATCGAAATGGGGGTGTCGGCCGACCCCGGCGCATTCGTGGAGCTCACTCTCGACGGGCCCCGACGGGAAGAGGCGGGCGGACGACACACCTTCCACTTTGAGCGCGACCATGACAAGATTCTGCTCATGCTTCGGCCGTCCTTCACGGTTCTTGAGGCCGACGCGTGGCGGACCCGCGCAGCACTCGTCGAGAAGCTTCATGCAGCGCGTGCCAGCAGGTTGGGGCCGGACGCCGTAGCGCCAATCCTGTCGCAGATCGAGGCACAGGAAAAGCTGCTGCTGCTGTTTCGTCTCTCGCCTGAATTGGGCGAGCAGTTGAAACAGACCCCGGTGGCTACCGTCCGAGAGCTTGTGGCGGCTCTGGTTAACCTCAGGAGTGAAGTCGCCCTGCGTGTGGATCACCACAACCCAATGCCGCTCGATATGTTCCTGTCGGATGCGGGCGCGAAGCTCCTGAGGGACATAGCTGGGGCCGCACAGGTCCAGGACGGCAGCATTCGGTTGCCTGTCTGCCAGCCGGGCGGCGCGGTCCGGCTCCCCCCCGAGCTAGGTGACTGGCTGCTGAAGCGCTTCGTGGATCGAGTCGCGAAGGTCGTCGAAACCCCAAGGTAGCATGAGCGCGTCCAGTCTCTCTTACCTAGGCATGTCACTAACGCTTGTGGGGCTCCTCGGGACGTTGTTCAATATCCATCTCGGCAATTGGTTCCGCGAGATACTTGCGCTGCGTGCCAAATGGGCGGCCAACGAGGGGAACACAGACTTCGAGCTGCAGGCTAGACTTGAGTGCAGATACGTCCTGCCCGGGCTCTGCAACGCGACTCCTCTTCTCACATCCGTAGCGCTCTCGGCATTCATAGGGCTCGTGACAGCAGTAGCCGTTAAGCTTCTGGTGCCGCAGCTAAGCTCGGACCCTGTGGCGGGCGACTTTCTGAAGGTCTACGTCGCGTTCCTAGTGGTGTATACAGTGCTGTCCTCCTACTTTCTAGGCCGGGGCTACCTATTCTTGTTACAGCTCCGCTCAGCAGTTGACGCCAAGTTCCGGCTCTGACAGCAGGGACGAAATAGGGACAGTCACCCTATTGTTTGGTCTGGGAAGTGAACAGAGCGCCGGCGCGACGTCGAAATCAGCCACCGTTCCTACGTGTTCGAGATATGGCAAGATGGCGCGGTGCGCAGGGCGCGCCAGTTTCCAGGTACCAGTTCCCAGTGATCAGGCCCTCAGTCCTTACCTCCGTGTTCCCAGTCTAGTCAGTTCAATCCTCCTGACTCTCAGACCCGCGGTTCATTATAATGAACCGCGGGTCTCTGAGGCGGAACACATCGTCGCAGATGGAAGCATGGTCGACGCCCGCCTGGCTCTCGAAATCAGCCATCGTTCCTACGTGTTCGAGATCGGCAAGATCGCCCTGTCCGGCGACAGCAGAGCCCTCTCCGAAGATTCCCGTATCAAGAAAGCCTACCTGGGCGCGTAGCACCCATCACATTCTAGATTCCAGATTGTAGATTCTAGATTGGCGGGCCGGGCGGCTCAGCGCCGGTTTGCAGTGTAGGACGCGGAGCGGACTGGCGGTTCATCGCCGGTTTCCAGGTTCCAGTTCCCGGTGATCAGGTTCTCGGTAGTTCCGGGGACTTATAAAAGACTTTTGACACGCCCGCCCGCGAGTGCGCCGCTACGGGACGGCCTACGTACTGGGCGGTGGCCCGGCCAGCCCTTCCAGGTTGATTTCGATGTTGACTGTCCGAAACGGCGGCTCGGCCTGGTTCCGGCCGCAATCCGACAGCTTCAACGTCTCCGTTTCACCGACCCTTCGCCTTCTTCGGATAGACCATCGCTGCGAACTTGGCGTCCTGTTTGTCGATATCCTTGCCGCCCACAACCGCGACGCCGTTCTTCATGATCTCCGCAGGCAGCCAATAGCACATCACCGATTTGGCGTCGGCCTTGGCCGTGGCCAGCAGCGCAGAGACGTCCAGCGGCGTGAGAACCTGGGCGATAGCATCCTCCCGGGACCAACCCTGGGTTTGCTCGAAGTAGGCAATCGCTTTCTCGCGGTCAATCCGGCTGATGATCTCCTCGCGCATGTGCTCGTGCGGGAAGCCGAGCGTATGACCGGTCTCGTGGCGAACGACCCGATGGAACTCAGACTCGGGAGTATTCATCGTGAAACTATCCAGGTTCATGGTCGGTTTGTTGGCCGAAATGTGAAGGATGTCGGTCCCCAGATATGACCAGTAGCCGTCGTTGGCCACCCGGCTGATGCGCACCTGGGGGCTCGTCGCCGTCTGGACAAATCGGACATTCGACCACTCGGACCAGGCGTTCATGTGTGCGAGGATGCGCGTCCTGAGATCGGCCGGAGGGCTGTCGAGAAACCCCACGGTGAGTCGAACCCCGCTAGTGTCCCAGCGTCGATTCGTGATCAGAGCGAGGCGGTCGGGCGTGATGGGGACGTGAGGGGCGGCGAGCCTGAGCAGGTGTGGCATGGGCGCGTTGGCCGGGTTGATCTCGATGGCTTTCCTGGCCGCACGCAACCAGTATTCTTGCGGCAGCACCTTGACAGTGCAGATGCTTGTGTTGGCCATGTTTCTTCCTTCCTTGTTTGGTGGATTGGACCATCGCGAGACGAAGCTGATGCAGCTCAAGAGGGATTGGATTGGTTTCCGCGAAGCGGACAGCGGCCTCTTTCCGCGTATCCACGCCGCCTCGAAGCATGGGCTTGTTTTACACGAATCGCGAACGAAAGTCAAGTAGAAATAGCGACACTTCCCCAATTCCCAATTCGAAGCGCGTCAAGTGAGCTTCGGGGACACGACGGGTCGGATTCCAAAGCCAGTCAGCTGCACTGCGCCCGCCCATTTGACACGCCCGCCCGCGAATCCAACCACCGATCCGAGGCCGGGAATCCCCGGGCGCACACCAAGCGATTCCTGATGCGTGGCCGGCAATCGCCAGTAGAATAAGGAAAAGACCATCTCCCCGGTGAGGAGATGGTCGAGAGGTCAGTAAAGGGAGGCGGTCGGCGTTCGGCCTATTGACACGCGGCAGCAATTGGCTATATTCCGGCGTGCTCGCATGGCGCCTGCTCGTGGTCCTGGCCACGGTTTTCGCGGCGGGGTCAGCCGAACCGGCGCGCGTCCGACCGGACGCGTACCTTGGGTTCCGCTTCGAGCCAGGAGTCGAGACGAAGCTCGTCCTCGCCGGCGGGGCCGCGTGGGACTTTGTCGAGCGCGCCAGCTTGTTCGGGGGCCTCGCCCTGTCGGCTATTGACAATCCTGGTGTAGCCCATTATGGTGTCGGCGCGTCGGTGCGGGTCTTCGACCGGGCGGATGTCCGCCTGCAGGCCCAGGTGAACCACGATGAGTGGTCGGGCTGGCAGGCCGGGGAGAACCGCGCCGCCGGGATGGTCGCCGCCGAGCCGCTGCGCGGGCTCGAACTCGGGGCCGGGATGGCATGGCGAGCGCCGATCTATGACCCGGGGCAGTACCACTCGCCGTTCAATTGGTCGAGCGACGCGCCGGAGTGGAACCTGGTCTACCGGCTGGACTGGATGTTCGTTGACCGCGAACGCTACCAGGCCGCGTTCTGGTTCGCCAACATCGACCGCCTGACCATCCACAATCCGCAGCAGTTCCCGGCCGGCCTGCGCGGGAGCTATCAGGCGTGGCCGCGCTGGCGGCTGACCGCACAGGTCGGCACGGACATCAAGGGCCTGTCGGCCCTGTTGTTCGCCTTTACCGAGATGGACCTGAGGCTGGGGGTGTCTGGTGAGCTCTAGGCTGCGACTCGCGAGCGCCCTCATGCTCGCGGTGCTTTTCGTCGGCGGGTGCGACCTCGACTGGGGGCAGTTCTTTTTCCATCCAACGGTCGCGGAGCGAGTGAGCGAGGACCTGTCCGGCGAGCTCGTTGCGCCCGGGCCGGTGGCGGTCAATCCGGATTCGTTCCGGTTCGCCATGTTCGGCGACCCGCAGGTTCGGGCCGACGGCACCTCGCTGCTCGGACGGTTCCGCGCGGACGCGGCGGCCAAGGACATCGACTTCTTTTGCGTGCTCGGGGACCTGACCAACGACGGAACCACAGAGGAGCAGGGATTCGCCAAGGCCCAGTTCGACTCGGTCGGACGGCCGTACTACTGCGCGCTCGGTAACCACGACCTCTACCAGGCCGGCGGCTGGGACTGGTTCAAGACGACGTTCGGGCCGAGCTGCTACGCCGTGGTCATCGGCGACCGGGTGAAGCTCCTGTTCCTCGACACCGCGGACGGGATGCTCGGGCAGGAGCAGTTCGACTGGCTGGAGTCGGAGCTCAGGCGCGGCCAGGGGCTGGTGCAGATTGTCTGCACCCACTTCTCAGTCTACGCCGGAACCACGCCGATCATGTTCCGGATGCCGAGCAGCGAGGAACGCGCCAAGCTCATCAGCCTGCTCACCCGGTACGGAGTCCGCTCGATGGTGAGCGGCCACCTCCACGGCTGGCGCCACACCCGGATAAACGAGACGGATTACTTCATCTCCGCGATGCCGCCTGAGGGCATGGACTACGGCAATCCCGGTTACGTCATCTTCACCTGGGCCCACGACAGCCTGAGCTGGGAGCGCTGCGAGTACGAACTCGATGCGAGCCCGGCTTCGCGCTGACCCGAGCCGGGCCCGTTACTGCTGGTACCTAAGGTCTACCCGGCGATAGACGTCCTTGTCCCGGAAGGGGTCGAACCGGTTGTCGTATATCACGTAGTAGGTGTCGCCCTTGAGCGAGGGCAGTGACGCGCTGACGGTTCCCTCGGTGACCTTGCCCGAGCAATAGTAGCTCGAGTTGTCGTTGCCGGGAGTTCCGGGAGTTCCGGGGACATAATAAAAGACTTTGGACTCGTCGCCGCTTGGACGAACAGAATGCCCGCTTGGCCCTTGAAATCAGCCACCGCCGACACATTTTAGATTCTAGATTCGAGATTGTAGATTGAGGAGTTTGCCCTGTCCGGCGACAGCAGAGCCCTCTCCGAAGACCCGCTCATCACGGTTCACCCCAAGCCTCGCACCCCAGGGACTTTCGCCCCGCGGAAAACAGGGGACAGTCCGACCAGGAACGCGTCGCGGGCAAAGCGGGGGACAGTCCCTGGGAGTGCCGGAAAATGAGGGACACTCCCACTGGGCGCTTGCGTCGAACTCAGCGCGGTAGCGTCCCTGTTTTCCGGCGGACAGTCCCCGTTTTGCCCAACCATGAAAATCCTGCAGTCAATGCGTGTCTTTCATGGTGGTTGGAATACGTCAGACTGCAGTCGGCAGCAGCACAAGCCGGCCTTGGCGGTTCGATGTCGGATTCGGGGGTGCGGAGCCTGGCTTGACAGGTCGCACCGCGCCCCATATCCTGTAGCCGAGAACGCAGACCGTACCTGGTATGACCAAACGTGAATCACTACTGAAGGAAATCGACCGGGTTCCAGACTCGGTTCTGGACGAGGTCGCGGATTTCGTGCGCTTCCTGCAGGCAAGGGTCGCGCGCGACAGTCTGGCGACCGCAGTCGCCAGCGAGTCGAGCCTGAAGAAAGACTGGCTGAGGCCGGAGGAAGACGAGGCATGGCAAGACCTGTAAGGGGCGGCGTGGTGGTCGTGCCGTTCCCTTTCTCCGACCTGACGCAGGCAAAGCGCCGTCCGGCTCTGGTCTTGGCCGAACTCGAGGGGGACGACCTGATTCTGTGCCAGATTACGAGCCGGGCCGTGTCCGACGGCTACGCCGTCGCCCTATCTGACGCAGACTTCGCGAACGGCGGGTTGAGACTCGAGAGCAACATCCGGCCCAATCGTCTGTTCACTGCCGACAATGCGATCGTGCTTTACCGCGTCGGCTCTGTCGCCAGCGCCAAGCTCGCCGAGGTCGTGGACCGGGTCGTCTCGATTCTCCGACCGTAGTCAGCGCTGCCGCGAGTCTGCTGTTTCCAGTCCGGAGGCTGCGGTGGTAGAGGCCGGCTTGGCGCCTGGCGGCTGTTGATTCCGGTTGACGGGCAGGCGTTTTGCAGTATCTTCTCAGTCCGCTCAGCTTGAACTAATGGCGACTATCTACCTGCAACCGACGGCGTCCGGCTGCTTGAGGCAGTTCTCGTCTTCGGCGGCGTGGCTCTGTCAGGAGATTGGAGGCTAGGGTGGAGATTGCGGTTTGTCTGAAGCGGGTCCCGGATACCGCTGAGGCCGACGTGAAGGTGGACGCCACCGGCAAGGACATCGTCCGGGACAAGCTGGCGTTCACCATCAATGAGGCGGACAATTACGCGCTCGAAGAGGCGCTCCTTGCCAAGGAGAAACACAACGCCAATGTGACGCTCGTGTCGGTCGGCGCCAAGGAGTCGGAAGAGGTGCTGCGCATGGGACTCGCCAAGGGCGCAACCGCGGCGGCTCGAATCGACAGTGCCGGTCTGGGCGAGACCGACGGCATCGGGATTGCGCGGGTGCTCGCGGGCTGGTTCAAGGGCAAGACGTTCGACCTCATCGTCACCGGCGCGATCGCTTCGGACGACGGCAACTCGCAGGTCGGCCCGGCCCTGGCCGAGCTGCTCGGCCTGCCGCACGCTGCGTATGTGACCAAGCTCGACATCCAGGCCGGCAAGGCGGTGGTGAAGCGCGAGCTCGAGGGCGGGTTCCTCGAGGTGAAGGAACTGGCGACGCCGTGCGTTGTCACCATCCAGACCGGCGGGAACACGCCGCGCTATGCCTCAATCATGGGCATCAAGCGGGCCGGGGCCAAGCCGATTGAGCAGGCGGCCGCGGGTCAGGCGGAGTCGAAGACCAAGCTCGTCAAGGTCTATGTGCCGGAGATCGTGGGAGCGGCGCAGATGCTTGAGGGAACGGTGGACGAGAAGGCGGCGAAGCTGGCCACACTGCTGAAGGAAAAGGGGGCAGTATGAGCGAGCTTCAAGTCAAAGGCCAAAAGGCAAAAGCCAAAAGGCAAAGCTGCGGAATCGGAGAATCCAGAAGTCAGAATTCAGAAACCAGAATTCAGAGGTCAAGACGCAGAGTCTTACCACAAAGACACCGAGACACAAAGTTCGGAGCCGGAACTAGGACCCCAGAACCCCTGGACCCCGGAACCCGGAGGTCCGCATGAGCAACAGCATCATGGTTCTGGTTGAGCATCGGCAGGGAGCGGTGCGGGACGTAACGTTCGAGATGCTGACTGCGGCCCGGAAGGTAGTAGGATGCTCCGAGGTCGAGGCGGTCATCTTCGGCGATGGATGTGAAGCGATGATTGCCGGGCTCGCAACTCAGGCAGACCGGGTTACGTATGCCGCGAACCCGGCATTCAAGGAATACAATTACGAGCCGTATCAGAAGGCGCTGGTCAAACTCGTGGCTGAGCGGAAGCCGGGAGCGGTACTAATCGCCAACTCGGCGTTCGGCACCGACCTCGGGCCGAGCCTCGCGGTCGCGTTGAACGCGGGCCTGGTTTCGGACGCGGTCGCGTTCACCAAGGCCGACAGCGGATTCTCGGTCAGCCGTGGCATGTACGCGGGCAAGCTGGTCGCGGACTGGGCGGTCCATGCCGAGCCGGCAGTCATCATGGTCCGGCAGTCGAACTTCAAGCCGGAGACTGCAGCCAAGTCTGCCGCGGTCGTGCGCTGGGACGCTGGGGATGTCGTTACCGGCGGAAAGACCAAGTTCATCAGCCTTGAGGAAGTGCCAACTACCGGTATCGACATCACGAAGGCGACCATCGTCGTCGGCATCGGCCGCGGCCTGAAGGAGGCGAAGAACCTGCCGCTGGTGCAGGAGTTCGCGCAGGATATCGGCGCGGTGCTCGCCGCTTCGCGGCCGGTGGTGGACGCGGGCTGGCTGCCCAAGGAAGTGCAGGTCGGGTCCTCGGGTAAGACCATCAAGCCGAAGCTCTACATCGCGCTCGGCATCTCGGGCGCGTTCCAGCACATCGCCGGCATGAAGGGTGCGGATACGATTATCGCCGTGAACAAGGACCCGAAGGCGCCGATATTCGCGGTCGCCCATTTCGGCATCGTGGACGACCTGCACAAGGTCGTGCCGGTGCTGCGCCAGAGAATCAAGGAGCTCAAGTCGTGAACGGTAAGAAGACGGCTGCCCCGAAGATCGGCGTCTACGTCTGCCATTGCGGCATCAATATCGCCCAGACCGTTGACGTGAAGGCGGTGGTTGAGTACGCAACCGGACTGCCCAACGTTACTATCGCCCGCGACTACATGTACATGTGCTCGGACCCGGGCCAGGACCTTATCAAGAAAGACATCAAGGAACTGGGGCTGACCCGCGTGGTCGTCGCTGCCTGTTCGCCAAGGATGCACGAGCCGACGTTCCGCGGCGCGGTGTTCGGCGCGGGCATGAACCCTTACCTGTTCGAGATGTGTAACATCCGCGAGCAGTGTTCGTGGGTGCACGTGGACAAGGCCGAGGCGACCGAGAAGGCAAAGGACCTGGTCCGGAGTTCGGTGGCGCGTGCGGCCCTGCTCGAGTCGCTCGAAGACCGGTATGCGGACGTGACCAAGGCGGTGATGGTGGTCGGCGCCGGCATTTCCGGCATCCAGGCCGCGCTCGACATCGCCGAGGCCGGACACAAGGTCTACCTGGTCGAGAAGGAGCCGTCCATCGGCGGGCACATGGCCCAGCTCGACAAGACCTTCCCGACCCTCGACTGCTCGGCCTGCATCCTGACTCCGAAGATGGTTGACGTGTCGCGGCACCCCAACGTCGAGCTCCTGACGCTTGCGACCCTGAAGAAGGTCAGCGGTTTTGTCGGCAACTTCACCGTGACCGTCCACCAGAAGGCGCGGTTCGTGGACGTGAAGCAGTGCACGGCGTGCGGGGACTGCGCCAAGGTCTGCCCGCAGCGTTTCCCGAACGAGTTCGACCTCGGGCTCTCGACCCGGGCCGCGATTTACCAGCCGTTCCCGCAGGCAGTGCCGTCCGCGTATTGCCGGAACGACAAGCAATGCCTCGGCGCGCTGCCGCTCGCGTGCGGCAAGTGCCTGCAGGCGTGCGAGAAACATTGCATCGACTTCGACCAGAAGGACATCGAGCGCGACTACGAGGTCGGCGCGATAGTGATTGCGAGCGGGACCGACGTGTTCGACGCGACGACCCTGCCCGAGTTCGGGTACGGCAAGTACCCGGATGTGCTGACTTCGCTTGAGTTCGAGCGGCTCTGCTCGGCGGGCGGGCCGACCGGGGGCCACATTGTCCGCATCAGCGATGGCGAGGAGCCGAAGGACGTGGTGTTCATCCACTGCGTGGGCTCGCGCGACAAGGCGGCGGGCAATGAGTACTGCTCGCGCGTCTGCTGCATGTACATCATCAAGCAGGCCCACCTGCTCAAAGACAAGCTGCCGGACACCAAGGTCACGAGCTACTACATGGACATCCGCGCGTACGGCAAGGGATTCGAGGAGTTCTACGACCGGGTGCGTGACGAGGGCGTGATGTTCAAGCGCGGCAAACCG
>Ga0315277_10007638_pt1 | contig 14007 bp, 12 predicted proteins | sample YL17G05_15_MG_FD_203695 | JGI IMG/M metagenome (GOLD analysis project Ga0315277, IMG submission 203695) | Sediment microbial communities from Yellowstone Lake, YNP, Wyoming, USA - YL17G05_15 | ecosystem: Environmental > Aquatic > Freshwater > Lake > Sediment | place: USA: Wyoming | collected... | reverse complement strand
CACCGCTCCACCGACATAAAGTCGGCGGGGGCGTGGATGAATAGTATGCCCGGTTCTGGAGCAGAATCACCGCTCCACCGACATAAAGTCGGCGGGGGCGTGGATGAATAATACGCCCGGTTCTGGAGCAAAATCATCGCTCCACCGACGTAAAGTCGGAGGGGGCAGCTTGGTCGCGGAGGCAAGATGCGCCCGGCGACCTTTCGACGCATTTCGAGTTCCGTATTCATGGGTTTTCGCTTGAGACTGCCGCGCGACTTGGTGTAAAAGGAGAGAGTTGGAGAGCGCACGGAAAATGCCCCATGAACCCATGCCTTCGGAGCGTTTTGTTTCTGAGCCCATTGTCCCCAGCGGCGATTCGTTCTCCACGTCCGCCATGGCGACCGGCGAGCCGGGGCTCCCGATGCGTTTTGAGTGGCGCGGCGCCGAATATGAAGTCGCCCGCATCATCGAAAAATGGAAGACCACCGGGGACTGCCGGAGCGGCTCCGACGAACGCTACGTCCGAAGGCACTGGTACCGCATCGCCACCACCGACGGCACGGAGATGAAGATCTACTTCGAGCGGCAACCCCGCTCCGGACGCGACAAGAGAAGGCGATGGTGGCTCGCCACCGTCTCTCGCGAGGAGTCCAAAGAACACAAGCCGGACCGGCCGCATATCGAAAATGGGCCGGAATAGCCAGGTCTGTAAGGGAGGCCGCCATGGGCATTCTCAGAGAGATATTCGGACCCAGCAAGGATGAGATTTGGAGACAGCTGTGCAGCGAAATCGGCGCGGATTTCATCGCCGGTGGATTCTGGCGGGGCAGCAAGGTCCAGGCGCGCGTGAAAGAATGGACCATCACCCTGGACACCCACACGGTTTCGCACGGCAAGAGCAGCACCACCTACACCCGGATGAGAGCCCCTTATGTGAATCCGGACGGGTTCCAATTCACCATCTACCGCAAGGGCTTTTTCAGCGGGCTCGGAAAGATGCTGGGGATGCAGGACATCGAGGTGGGGCATCAGGAATTCGATGACGCCTTCATCATCAAGGGCAACAGCGAATCGAAGCTGCGTGCGCTGTTCGCAAATCCCAGAATCCGCGAGTTGATCGAGGCTCAACCATCCATCCACCTCGAGGTGAAGAACGATGAGGGATGGTTCGGCCCGAGTTTTCCCGATGGAGTGGACGAACTCTGCTTCCAGGTGGTGGGCGTCATCAAAGACGTGGAGCGGCTGAAATCCGTCTTCGATCTTTTCTCCGAAGTGCTGAATCACTTGTGCCACATCGGCTCGGCCTACAAGACGGATCCGAATCTTGCGCTTTGACGCGGGCGAATGGGGGAATACACCCATAGACCCTGCAACCAAACCCGCTTGCTGACTGGCAGACTGGCAAACTGGCAAACTGGCAGAGTGGCAGACTGGCCAACGCCAACCGGCCAACCTGCCGGGCCGGAACCCGTTCTTGACATCTCCCCGCTTTCGTGATAGTGTTTGGCGTCGAGCCTTTGCGAGCGGCCCATTTGAGACGCAGAGGACGGCCCGTCAGCTCAAACCAGGAGCTTTCCCTTGCTCACCCGCTTTCACCCGGTCTATCACAGCTACACCCACCTTGCGGGTTCGAGAATTGACGTGGAGCGCGTGCTGGAGCCTTCCCTGGAAGACCTGGATAGCGACGACCTCGCCGACGACTTCTCCGAACCCCCTCACTTCTACGAACGCCTTAGTCCCGTCACCACCCTGATCGGCGAAACCCCGATCAAGGGCCGCAACTGGACCGACATGATGATCAAGTGCTACCGCATGTTCGGCAAAATTTTCACGCGGTCCGCCGGCGTGCTGCGCCAGGCCCTCGAAGCCGGCGAAAATCCCCACACCGTCGTCCCCTTCATGTCCATCACCGTGGACCCGGACACCGTGGTGCGCCTGATCGAGCGCGACTACGAGGCGGGCGAAACATCCTATGCCAAGCTCATCGAACTCTTCGAAACCGGCGTCATCGCCCCCTCCATCACGGTCCCGTTCCATCCGATCCTGCCGCTCTTGCCCAGTTCCTTCGACGTGCGCCTGTGCGTCCGGATGGGGCTGCTCTTCTACAAGCCGATTCTCAAGGTCTACGAGCGCTATCTCAAGCAAATCAAAGAGAACCAGATGGCCGTCGCGTTCTGGGCGCCCGAGGCCGCTCTCAGCAGCGCCGTCATCGAGATCATACAACGAGAGTTCCACGATTTTTGCGTCCGGGAGAAGCTCTCCAAGCCCCACCTCATCCTTCTGGCCGACGCCGGCCTCGCGCCCGACGTGCCCCTCGACCACCTGATGAAGCGCTGGTGCCAGGCCCAGGTCCCCGGCGATCCCACGCGCAAGATCAGCGTGGTCTTCCGCGATCCCGTTTTCAGCGGATGGATGATGACCAGCCATCCCTCCATCAAGAAGATCATAGACCGCACGATCGCCAAGGTGGACCGGAACCTTGACGAAAAACAGGTGGACTACACCTGGTCGCACTTCGAGGACCTGGAGGCGCTCACCTATTCGCCGCGCGACGCCGTGCATCTGGAACAGCGCATCCTCAAACTCTGCGAACTTGGCTATCTCGCCCTGTCGCCCGATACCTTCGTCCGGCGCAAACTCAACGGACACTTCGGATCGGAAGCCTGCGAACCGCTGATGGTCCGCATCGTCGCTCCCGACCCGGCCAAGGATGCTCTCGATGGCGGCTCGGCCTTCGGCAACTGGCGGGGTTGGGCGCTGGATCTCGAAGGCAAACCCCGCGTCCTGCCCAACGCCCCTTACGAGCGCAAGGGCCAACGCGGCGTGGAAAAACACCCGGGATCGCCCTGCTGGAAAATCGCCTGGAACCTCACCCGGGACGCCTGCTTCCGGGCCATCGCCGGAGACCCCGATAAGATGAGCTTTGGAATGCTGGGGCTGCTGGCGAAGATGAGCGGCCAGAAGACCCGCGCCGCCGCCGCGTCGCGCGTCGAGGACTTCCTGGTGGAATACAGCCTCATCTACTGGCGCGAGCACTTCGTCCAGCACGACCTGAGCGAAGGCGACATCCGTATCAGCGAAATCGCCGCCCGCACTCTCCGCAAAGGCATCCGCAAGCCGCTTGAGCCCGCGGACCTCGCCGTGGCCGCATGTGCCGCACAGGCCTACTATTTTCTCCTGGACAGCTGCAATTCCTACGCCCTGCACGCCCAGAACGTGGACCAGCGGGCCCTCTTCCAGAACGTGGTGATGCTCACGCTTGCCTTCTGCAACGCCATTGCCGCGCACCATTATTCCGGCGCCGCCGCCAAAGCGCATGAGCTCGCCGATCTCCTCCAGACCGAACTCGCCGGCTTCGAGTCGGCCTACGAACGCCACAACCTCTCGGCGTTCGGCGTCACCCGAGCGGACTGGCGGGAAACCATCCGCTCCGAGATCTCCGAGTGCGACTCCAACGTCGTGGAGCGCGCGGCACGGCGCACGGCCGCGCGGCACCTGGCTGAATTCGGCTACGAAGACCAGTTTCCCCCGGAAGACGAGGAGATCCCCACGAACTGCGGCCACAACTGGACCACCGAAGTCAACATTCCCAACTACAAATGGGCCAACCCACATTTCTGCGGCGTCAAGGAAGCGTGAGGACGGAAGGATGAAGGATGAATGCGGAATGATGAATGACTCCTTGTTGTCCTTGTTGTCTTTGAAGTCCTTTTTCCAAGTAGCGAAGGACGGTCGGGGATAGCGGATGAAGCCGAAACCCATGACCCGAAACCAATGGCTTCTTGTCGCGGGAATTCTCATCCTTACGTTTCTCCACCGCTGGCATGGTCTCGGCGCCTATCCGGTTCCCCACCAGACGGAGGACGAGATCCACTTCGTGTGGGTTGGAGTATCGCTGCTGGAACACGGACGAGCCGTGTCGTGGAGCTGGCTGCCGGGGTACAAGGAATCAGGCGCCGAGCTCGGCTTGGTGAAGGTGGGCGGTACCTATTACAACATCGTGAGGCCGTGCCTGGACCATCCCCCCCTTTTCGGTCTAGCCGCCGGGGCCTTCGCTCGCCTGGCGCGCGCCGTCCAGCCGGCGGAACTCTCTTTGAGAATAGACGGAGTAGATGTGCCCACGGTGAACATCGCGCGTGCGCGCCTCTTCACCCTCTTGCTCTTTGCGGCCACCTTCCTGCTGCTTTTCACCTTGGCCAGGGAGGCGTTCTCTTTTCAGACCGCCTGCCTCACGGTGCTCTTCTATGGTTTCATCGCGCACGTCGTTTGCCACAACCGCCTGCTCGTGTCCGAAAACCTCACCACTCCTCTCTTCCTTGCCGGCTTATGCGTCACCCAGCGGTATCTTGCCGGGCGTTGTTCCAGGAGGACTTTTGGAACCCTCGCTGTCTTCACAACGGCGGCGGCTCTTCTCTGCAAGGTGGTAGCCGTGGCGCAGGCTGGGGCCGTCGTTTTCCTCCTGCTCATGGCAGGCAGACGCCGGGAGATCCTCTTCCCCGTCTTGGGTGCGCTGCTCGGAGTGGCGCTCTACCTGTTCTACGGATGGTGGCAGGGATGGGAGGTGTTCCGCGCGATTCTCGGCGCACAGTCCGCGCGCTTCTACGGGTTTGATGTTCCGGTCAAGTTTCTGCTGCATCCCCGGCTTGTGCACGATGAGGGGTTCTCTTACCTGCTTCTCCTCGCGTGGCTGGCGTTATTCGGCCAAGTCCTCCATGCGCGCCGAAGCGCCATCTTCGGAGCGGCCCTCGCCTACCTCCTGATCTTCATCTTCTTCGCTTCCTCCCCGGCCACCTACGGCTGGCACCTTCTCCCCTTTTATCCCTTTCTGTGCATGGCTCTCGCGGCCACGATCTGCCGGCTCTACCGCCGCGCCTCCACCCCGCAGTTCCTGGGGATCACCGTTCTCCTTCTGCCCCAGGTTTTCCACGTGATGTTTGTCAACAACTCCGGACACGCCTTGCTCTTCCGGTACTCCTACCTCCTCGCGCTCTGCGCGCTGCTGGTCTTCTCCTTCGCCGGGCAGCGGAGCCGGCAGCGCGCAGTCCGCTATTCTCTCATTCTTCTCACAGGGGTGCTCCTTCTGGACGAGTTCTGGCCGGTCTGGTGGGGGCTGCACATCTGAAGACGCCCCGCTGCTTGCGCTTTCCGGCATCGCCGTTACGGCACGGGCGCGGCCGCGCGCCAGCTCCCCGATACGTAAATGTAAAGCAGGCTCTCGTCGCTCCTGAAGAACATGTCCCAATCCCGCAAATCCGTGCTCGGCAGCGTTGTTCCGATTCCCCGGCCGCGCGGCACATTGTAGCCGCTCGAAGTGACGTTCCCAAGAGTGGCATTGCCCGACCCGTCAAGCCGCGTCGTGCTACCCTGGATGAGCTTTCCCGCGCTGCCGAGCGTGAGGCTGGTGCAATAGGCATCGCCGGTCGCGGTGATATCCGTGGACGCCTTGATGTCGCCGGTCACATGGAGTTTTGAGGTTGGATTAGCAGTATAAATCCCAACATTCCCCGGCGTGACGCAAGCAGCGATATTCAGATGCCCAATGGCGGGCCCAATTGTGGATACAGAACTTGCTACCCCCCCATTCGGGCCAACAAGTTTCAGATAATTCGCGCCTCCATACCACAGAAGCAGAGCCTGCCCGGTATTTCCGCCATCGTACAGGTTGAGCGCATCGTTCGCTGCGTTGAGTGATGCCCCATACGCGCTCGGTCCATATCCCAATGTACTGGCCGTCGAGCCGAATGTGAAGTCACCAACCGTCGTCACAGCGCCCGCCGCGTTTGCGCTTATTGCTGGATTCGGCGAACCATCCGACGCCGCCAACGCGCTGTGATAGTGCTGCGTGGTCAACACGCTCCCATCGGCCAACGCCGCGTTGTTTCCCCCCGTCACGTTCCCGCTGGCGTCGTTCTTGAGGAACCCGGCCGAACTCATGGCGGGGAAAACAGGCAACTTCGTGGTCCGTAGAAGGCGAAAAGCAATGTCCGTAGTCAGATCGTTATTCTGAGAAATGGCAAAGTCGCCCTCTGTTGTTCTTGTTCCCATCACCCAAGCCTGAGCGCCCGTCGAAGCTGTGTAGTAAACCTTGATCTTGATCCAGTCCACCCACACCTTGTCGCCGGAAGCGTACAAAGAGCTATCCAGTTCCAGGCCGAACGAAGGATTGACTGGGATATAGGTTTGCGCCTCCCATTCAGTCATCCCCCACAGATCGGACGATCCGCCCAGGGTGTGCGTCGAAAAGGAAGTGCCCAGAGTTTGCTCTTTTGCGTTTCCCAACTTTTGAGATCCATGCACGCAATTCACAAACAGTCCATCCACGTCCCCGGATCGGTCCGTCTTGGCCCGGAAAGTCACCTCGACGCCGGTGAAGGTGACGCCTTCGAGATTCGTGAAGCCCGCGTCATAAACGTACAGGTGCTGGCGGGGCCACGCGCCGGTCGTGTAAGTTGCGGCATCGGCGTCATCGTCGTGCAGAATGTTGTCTCGATCATACCAATGGTCAGACGGAAATACCACCGAGACAAGATGAGGACCCTGAGTCTGGTTCTGCGGGGCCATATAGACAGTGGTGATGCGGGGGGCGTTCTGGGCATGTTGGATCTTGATCTCGCCATCTCCCGCGTTCGTTGCCTCGCCGACGTTGAGGCTCGGCAGAACCAGCGCGCCCTGCATTGTCTGAGAGGTCACGAGCCATTTGTCCACGTAATCAGTAGGATACTGGTTGTGCACGTGGTTCCCTCGCGCCACCTGCTCGTCGCTGGAACCTACCTTGTTTTCGCTCCAAAGATCGCTGAAAGCCGAAAACCGGTCGTTGCTCAATGTTCCACTCTTCACCGCGCCCGCGTCCACCAAGCCCGCGGACGATACCGTCAGGTCGGTGGCCACGTGCGAGGCGGGAAGAACGCCCGTCACGTCCGGGGAATCCAGGTGGACCGTGTTCCCGCCGCTCAGGAGGCCGTCTGCGCCGTTTTTCACAAAGCCGGTCGAGGTCATCGCAGGAAGAGTCACCTGCCCGTTGACCAGGAGCCCGCCATAGAACCTCCAACCGCCGGTTATCTCGATGTTTTCCGTTCGGTTCAGGTGGATATCGGGATCGCTCACGTGCGCTCCCAGCGTCGCGTTGCCATGAATGTCCGGCGGCACCGGAAGCGCCGCGTTGTAAGCGGCGTGGTGGCCCGACAGGTGCCTGGCCGAGTTCAGGTACTGCGGGTGATCGTCGGCGCTCAGGCCGGTCAGCGTCCCGTGCTGCGCCGCGCTTCCCCCGAGCGCCGAGAGCTTCACCGGTGAGGTCAGTTCATTGTCCTGAAAAACCAGCGCTCCCCCTTCGTTCCTGGCGATCTTCACTGTCCCGTCATACACACTGTCCCGCCCCAGCTCCACTTCGTTGGTCCTGATTCCAAGCGCCAGCGAAACCAGCCCGGCCAGAAACAACCCAGCCAGCGTTCCCCACACCAGTTTTCGCCCCGCATTTCCTTTTCCGCGCTCTGTTCGCATGGGATAATCTCCTTTCCTCCCGCTATCGGCAATCGGCAGGGGCCGTCCGGCGCACCGCCGCCGCAATGCGAGCCAATCCTACGCACAAGAGGAAGAAAAACCATTCCCTGCTGAAACCCCGCGGGACATATCGCGCTCAACCCTGAGGCGACGTGAATCAACAGGACCGCCATTGCGCTCCCGTCATGTCCGGGTTAGAATCAAGAGCGTTGAATAGTCCGGCCATTCCGGAAGAAAAGAGACCCCCCATGAGATTCGATCCCACCCGCAAACTCACACGCGAGAATCTGCGCGATCTGCCCCCCCTCTGCACCGACGGCGCATGGGGAACCGAGATGCAGAAACTCGGCGCCAAGCCGGGGGAACTGGCCGACGTCTGGAACCTCGAACAGCCCGACAAGGTGCTGTCGGTGGCGAAATCTTACGTGGATGCCGGCTCCCAGGTCATTCTCACCAACACCTTCAGCAGCAACCGGATCCTCTTGGAGAAACACGGGATGGCGGACCGGGCCTTTGCGCTGTCAAAGGCCGGGGCGGAGCTATCCAGGCGCGCCGCGCGGGGCCGGGCCTACGTCTTCGCCTCGATCGGCCCCTGCGGCAAGATGGTCATGATGGGCGAGGCGGACCCCGACGAAGTGCGCGCCGCGGCCGCCGAGCAGGCCCGCGCTTTTGAAGAAGGCGGCGCTGACGCCATCGTCATCGAGACCCAGAGCGACCTGGTGGAGGCGGGCGCGGCGCTTCAGGGATGCCTCGAAGCTTGCGCGCTGCCGGTGGGGGTTTCCTTCACTTTCGACGCGGGCGCAAGCAACGACCGCACCATGGTGGGCGTCAGCATTCCCGAAGTGTATGATCTGGCGGTCAAGGGCGGGGCGAGCTTTGTCGGAGCCAACTGCGGCGCCGGTATCGAAACTTTCGTCGGAATCGCAAAAGCCTTTCAAGCATGCGCGGGCGGCGCGACCGGCGCGGCGATGGGCAGCGGTCCGGCATCTGCGGCGGGCGGCAGGCTAGCCTCGGCGAGCGGCAGGCTAGCCTCGGCGAGCGGCGGTCCAGCCTCCTTGGGCGCCTGTCCAGCTCCCGGAGGCGGTTCGCTGAGCGCCGCGCTCCCCATCTGGATCAAGGGCAACGCGGGACAACCCCAGGTGGACGCCGCCGGAAACGTCCGCTACACCGCGGGCCCCGAAGTCTTCGCCGCCGTCGTGCCCCCTCTTCTCGCGGCGGGCGCCCGCTTCATCGGAGGATGCTGCGGCTCCACCCCCGAACACGTCCGCGCCATCGCCAAGGCCCTCGCCCAACGGTGAGGACCCTCCCAGCGTCGCAGCTCAGACTTGCGAAAGAGCGAGGGTCGCGCGCCGCAAGGCACAACGGAGGGCGGGTTTTCTAACCCGCCTCTCTCTCATTCCCCCTGGTTCATTTCAGCCTGCTTAGGGGGGAATAATAGTCGTTTGCCCGAACCATCGAGGTTCATGCTCCAAAGGGCATCTTCTTGCACGTAAATGATCTTGTCCTTGTGGAAATTCGGAAGGCTGAAATACTGCTCGCTTGGCAATCCCGGTACGAGCGGCAGGGTCTGCCCCGTCTTCAGTTCATACACGTAAACTGCATTGCTGTCCCCGGTCTCCCGTTCACCACAGTAAACGTAGTGTGTGCCTGCGCCATTCAAGTGCCCTAGGCGGGCGAAGGGAAAGGCATCGGCCACCAGCAGCAGTTCCTTCTTGGCCTTGTCAATCTTGATCAGCCAGCCTTTTGTTTGCTGGGAACGACGGGAAAGCATCTCCCCAAGGTAGAGCTCGAAATGATCACCGTTCCACGCCGACAGAATCCAGCAACGCCCTCCGGAGGACGACGAACTCCACCCATGGGATTGGAGAAATGCTTGGATTTGTTGGAGGGAAAACACGATACTGGATTCCGTGGACTGTGCGTTGTATAGCATCAGATCGCCATCGGGGGTGAAGAACAGAATCTCATCGTTGGACCACCATCCCCCTGTCGCAAGTCTCGCAGGTGGAAGCTCCCTCATTTTGGCACCCTTTAGGTCAATCAAGAGATGCTCGCCGCATGTCGTACAGACTCGGTAGTAATTGGCCTGCGGCGAGACCTGTTCGCTGCCACCGGCGCCGGTCCGTTCGTATGCCGTTCCCACAAGAATAGGTTTCTCCCGCGCTCCGGGTTGGATCCAGAACTCCACCCGGTCCCGGTCGGTTCTCTTGATGAGCCCGATTTTCTGCATAAACTCGTCCATATCCTGGACAAAACCAGGGGTGCTCGGCCGGGGCCGCTTGAATTCACGTGATTGGAGCAGGACGATATTATCTCGCTCGTTGAATACCAGCGGGCATTGGCCCTCACATACTCCTTCGACCTTGTCCGTTCCTAGATTGAAGAGATAGTCATGGTATCCGCCTTTCTTGTCCTGAGCCATGATCCACGCTTTCCCATCGGCGAATGGATTCGGAGATAGGAAATCATAGGACACCCTCTTGTAACTACCGCTCAGTTCCACTTTCTTCAGAGCAAACCGCGGTGGCTTGCCGGCACGATGGCTTATTCCAGACAGTACCACCACCGACACCAGCAGTACCAGCAACAGGCCGGCGAACAAGAGCCTCCAGGAGCGGTGTTGGTACAGGTCCATGATCCGGCGCAGGCGGCGCGTCAGCGGATGCTGGCTCTGTTCACTCATTGGGGATCTCCTCCATGGACGTAACAGCTTAGCCCTTTCGTCTCAATCTGCAATCTGGCAATCTCGGGACATCATGGCTCTACCCCCTCCTCGGCCCTTCCTCCCGGGTCACTTCTCCCGGAGATCGCGACCGATCCGCCCGTTCTCTTTCTTTGAGTAAACCGCTTTCATGTGAACCAACTTTCTCCTCTTGCCGCCGTCGCCATAGCAGCACCGGTTCATGTAATCACCGGTCGCCTCGCGTGTCAAGCGGTTGATTTCGCCGTAGTTGCGGGATTGCTGTTTCGTCATAGCGTACTGCGTCACCACCCCCGCGCCCATGAAGTCCCGGGCAATCCCGGTAACGCCCAACCAAGGTTGAGACTGGGTAAAGTGAAAAGTGTAAGCCTGACCCTCCCATTCTTGCTATTCGCCCCTGCATCCGCTTGCTGTTCGGATGAGCGCCTTGATTTTCGCGCGGTCGCGTTCAAGGAAGGCTTTGAGTTGCTCGGCGCTGGGCAGCGCGGTGAGGTAGCGGGAGACGAAGAGTTTCTGGTCCATCCCCGCCGTGGCGAACTCCACCTCTGCGCCGTCCTTGTCGCTGCACAGCAGGATGCCGATGGGCGGGTTGTCGCCCTGGGTCACCATGTTCGCCTTGAACCAGTTCACATAGAAATTCATCTGCCCTGCGTCGGCGGGTTGGAAAGCGCGGATTTTCAAGTCAATGAGCACATGGCAGCGCAGCAGCCGGTGGTAAAATACCAGATCCACGCGGTGATGCTTCCGTCCTTCCGTCATGCGGAACTGGCGCGCCTCGAAACAAAAACCCAGCCCCAACTCCAGCAGGAAGCGCTGGAGATGATCCAGCAGGGCCGATTCCAGTTGATCCTCCGAGTATTCGGGCCGTTCCGCCAATCCGGTGAATTCCAGGATGTAGGGATCACGGAGCATATCAGCGATGCTTTCCACCGGTTCCTGTTTCCGCGCCCGTTCGACCACGGCCTTCTTGTTCGTGGAAAGCCCCGTACGCTCATAGAGCAGACTCTCGATCTGGCGCTGGAGTTGGCGCACCGACCAATGGCCACGCAGGCATTCGTTCTCAAAAAAGGCCCTCTTCCATGGATCTTCGATGCGGATGAGTTCCTGCAACTTGCTCCATGAGAACTGCAGGATTTCGAGGGCTGAAAGGGGCGTGGGCAATTCGTCAGACACTGTCTGTCGAATTGCCGGGGCCGCTGCCGTAGACACTGCAGACGGAATCCTCACCAACTTCTCCAATTCGGGGGACGCTGTCCCCCGAATCGTCCGAATGGCGGACTGGGCCAATTCGGGGGACAGTGTCCCCCGAATCTGAGGGTATAGAAGCGGAAGCTCACGGCAATCCCGCAACGTCCTGATGTCCAGTCCCCTCAGCCCACGCGTTTTCAGGTCACTCGCCAGCGTCTCCAACAGTCTCGCACCATACTTCGCCCGGTCCGAGCCATGCTGCTCGTACTCCACGATATAGGCCCCGATCATCCAGTTACGGAGAACAAGCGCCTGATTGGCAACCGTGGCCACGCGTCCCACCATTTGTGCGTTGAGCGAGGAAATGGCGGAGACCAACTGCGGGTAGCCGCTTTTTCGTGCGGGTTGACTCGCCCGTTTGGTGTTGGCGTCCCTTTTCTTCATGATGTTGTCCTCCTGCCACGTTTGGCTGGAACTACAGTCTTCCGGGGCGCCGCCTGCAGCCGCGCTCGCTCCTCGCGCTCGGCGGAAATGCGTTTCAGGAGTTCGCTGGCGGGTTCCTCGTTTTGGGTCTTGCGGGACGAGCCGGCCCCTTTGACCATGCTCAGAAGGAGGGAAGGGTTTTCCAGGAACTGCAGCAGGCGAAGAGCCGCTCCATTGGGCTGGCGAACCCCTTGCTCCCAACTCTCCAAGGCCTTGACGGAAACATTCAACACTTTTGCAAAGCCGGGCTGGGACATTTTGCTCCGCCGCCGCAGGGTCTGGAGATGTTTTCTGTCAAATTGGGGGGGATCGGGAGGAAGGGCCACGAAGGTGCCGGAGAGTTCCTTGTCCGCCCGCAAGGCTTCCAAGCCCTCTTCCATGCTGTCAATCAACCGTTGTGCCACGGACTTTTTCGCCGGTTTCGCCTTCATTTTCCACCTCGCTTGAGCGTTCTCTGGATCAATTCGGATTCCGTCGCCTTTGCGAGCCTTGCCAGGCGCTTCTTCTCGCCAGCCGTCAGGCCGTCGGCCTCGTCCTTGTCGTATACATCCACCAGCACGATTACCCGCACCCGGGGGATTGTCTGGTAAACCACCCGCAGACCGCCCCGCTTGCCCTTGCCACGCCGCGCATCACCCCAGCGAATTTTCCGCAGCCCCCCGCAACCAGGCATTGCATCACCGCTTGCGGGGGCCCTGGCCAATGCCGTTTGGAAAGCGGCATAATCCGAATCATCCCGGAAATACTCCTTCCAGGACTTGGTGAACCCGGAAACTCAATGAAGAGCCAGCCCAGAAGTTCACCGCCCCCAGTATCCCACAATGTAGGAGGCATGTCAAGCATAGCCGGTATCCTCAGAATCCGTCAATTGGGATGGTCTGCTTTGGGGGATTTCCGGGCGGAGCGAGGCTACCCCGGGAAAAAGGGACGGGCAGTTTTCTGCCGGGCTTTTTCTTCTGGAGATCGCCCCTGATGCGCCCGTTTCCGTCCTTTGGTGAATCGCTGTGTTTTGCACGAGTTTGCCCAGCCGCCAGCATCATCACAATAACAATACGGGTTGATGGAATCACAAGTTGCCTCGCGTGTCAAGCGGTTGATCTCGTCATTGCTGTTTCGTCATAGCGTACTGCGTCACCGCCCCCGCCCCCATGAAGTCCCGGACAATCCCGGTAACGCCTGACCAAGGTTGAGCCCAGGTAAAGTGAAAAGTGTAAGCCTGCCCCTGCTATGAAAAGTGTAGGCCTGACCCTGCTATGGAACTGTTGAAAAGCGATGGGGAATTAGAGGACAATGGAGGCCGGAGAACTTGTGACTGTCGAGTTCCTATGAGTTCCTATCGGTTGGAGGAGCATGCGCCATGACGACCCCGAGATACGACTACTACCTCGTCGAGAACACCTACGTGGCCCGATACGATCGAGAGACCCGTGAGGCTGAACAGCTCATGCCGGATGGAACGTGGGTTCGCAGCATGAGGACGCGGGAGATCTTCGATGGGCGACCGCTGGAAGACGAGAAGGACGCGCTCGATACGGCCTCCTTCCTCGTGGCCCGCAACAAGGAACGGGAGGCCGCGAAACGCGGCGGTTCGTAACTCCGCAATCAGGTGACGCGCAATCAGGTGGCTCGCATTCGGGCGACGCTGTACTTATATCGCCCCCTCTCGGTCCTTTCCGCCGATCCTTTTCTTCTGCAATCGGGCGACGCTGTACTTATATCGCCCCTCTTGGCCCTTTCCGCCGATCCTTTTCTTCTGGAGATCGCTACTGACGCGGCCGTTTCCGTCCTTTGGTGAACCGCCGTTCTTGCACGAGTTTGGCCCTGTTGCTCATTCCTCGGGGTGCTGGCCCGCCGCGGAAAGACGCTTCTTGGCCTCCTCGTACACGTCCGAGGGCAGCGGACCCTTGCAGGCAACCTCCACGTTCTCCAGCAAATGCTCTGGCCTGAGGGTTCCCACTATTGTTGTATGGCAGTGGGGGTGGCTGAGCGTGAACCGCAGCAGGAAGGCGGTTCGGCTCTCTCCCTCCGCGCGGAGCTCGTCCAACCCCGCCTTGGCGAAAACCTCCCAGCGATTCTCATTGCCCAGACCACTTCCCGGCTCGCCGCGCGCCACCCCGCCACGGATGATGATACGAGCCCCGGCTTTCGCCGCCTCG
>Ga0315277_10007637_pt1 | contig 14009 bp, 11 predicted proteins | sample YL17G05_15_MG_FD_203695 | JGI IMG/M metagenome (GOLD analysis project Ga0315277, IMG submission 203695) | Sediment microbial communities from Yellowstone Lake, YNP, Wyoming, USA - YL17G05_15 | ecosystem: Environmental > Aquatic > Freshwater > Lake > Sediment | place: USA: Wyoming | collected... | reverse complement strand
CGGCCTTTTCAGCCTGGGCCACGCCGGTTTCTGGGCTGTAGGCGCGTATTGCGGCAGCGCGGCTGTTGTATACGCGCACGCCGCTGCGCCGTCGCTTCCCGGCGTGCCCCTCTTTCTTTTCGGCGGAGTCGTGGCGGTCGCCGCCGCGGCGCTTGCGGGGCTCGCCATCGGCCTTCCGTGTCTTCGCCTGCAGGGGGATTACCTTGCGATTGCGACGCTGGGCTTTTCCCTCATCGTTGTGAACGTCGTCACGAACCTCGCAGTGGTCGGCGGCTCGCGCAGTTTCCCGTTCGATACGCTCGCCTGGCCGGAAGGCATGCTTTACGACCTGCGCCTGAGAGTCAGCCACAACGTCGTCCACATCATTCTCGCGGCGGCCGCCGTCGCGGTCACGGTGGTCGTCATCAGGAACTTGCGGCATTCGAACCATGGTCGGGCCATTCTGTCGTTGCGCGAAGACGAAGTCGCCAGCGAGCTTTCGGGCGTGAACATCGTCAAGTACAAACTCATCGTCTTCGTCATCGGCGCGGCGTTTGCCGGCCTCGCGGGGATACTCTTTGCGACTTATAACGCCCGCATAAGCATCGAGGAGTTCGGCTTCATGGCGGGCGTCACCATCCTCCTAATGGTGGTCCTGGGCGGCATGGGGAGCCTCTCGGGGACGTTCATTGCGGTAATCCTTCTCTACGAGATTCCCGAGCGCCTTCGCCTCACGCAGTTCCAGCTGTTCGGCAAGCCCCTTGCGGATTACTGGGTCGTCATCTACTCGCTGGCCCTGATACTCCTGATGATCCTTCGGCCCCAGGGACTGCTCGGAAACCGCGAATTGGGCGATATGTGGCCTTTCCGGCCGATGCGCGGCCGCACGCGCGAAAAGGAGGCCGCGCCATGATGCCTGCGGGCGCAAACGGCGAAGCCGGCGGCGCTGCGGTCGACGACCTCCGGAGGGAGTTCGCCACCCTCACCGTGGAAAACCTTTCGATGCATTTCGGAGGCCTGGCCGCGCTCGACGGCGTGGACTTCACGCTGTACAACATGGACCTCGTCGGCCTCATCGGGCCCAACGGCGCCGGCAAGACCACGGCCTTCAACGTCGTCACCGGCATCTATCGCCCGGCGTCCGGGCGCGTTATCTTCCAGGGACAAGACATTACGGGCATGAAGTCCTACCAGATCGCGCGCCTCGGCCTCGCGCGCACGTTTCAGAACATCCGCCTCTTCCGCGGCCTGTCGGTGCTCGACAACGTCGCCGTCGCTTATCACCGGCACGGCCGCTCGGGGCTCGTCGCGTCCGTCCTGCGCACGAAGGCCTTCAGGCATGAGGAACGCCGGATTCGCGAGAGGGCAATGGAATTCCTGCGGCTCTTCAAGCTCGAATCGCGCGCGAGCGCGCTTGCGTCAAGCCTTCCGCACGGCGACCAGCGCCGCCTCGAGATCGCGAGGGCGCTTGCGGCCGAGCCGAGATTGCTGCTTCTTGACGAACCGGCGGCGGGCCTTAACCGCGCGGAAACGGCCCAGCTTATGGACCTCATCCGCTGGATACGCGACGAGTTTCACATAACGGTGCTCTTGATCGAGCACGACATGCGTTTCGTCATGGGCATCTGCCAGCGCATAACCGTCCTCGACCACGGGCGCGTCATCGCGTCGGGCACGCCCGCCGAGGTCCGCCGGGACCCGGCCGTGATCGAGGCGTACCTTGGCGAGGCAAAGTAATGCTTGAAGTGAAAGACCTTGTCGCCGGCTACGGGGAGATGACCGCCCTGAAGGGCGTTTCCCTCGAGGTGGGGCAGGGAGAGGTCGTCGCGATCCTCGGCGCAAACGGAGCGGGCAAGTCCACGACGCTCCGCGCCGTCTCCGGCCTCGTCCGGCCGCGGGCGGGCTCCATAACCTTCGAAGGGAGACGCCTCGACCGGATGCGGCCTTTCGAGATTGCGCGCCTCGGCATCATCCACTGTCCCGAGGGGCGACGCCTCTTCGCGAATCTCTCCGTCATCGAGAACCTCGAGATGGGGGCATATAACCGCATCGACGAGGCCGGCGTCAGGGCCGACTTCGAGCGCCTGGCGGCCCTCTTTCCGGTCCTCGCCAAGCGCTGGCGCCAGAACGCCGGCACGCTGTCGGGCGGGGAGCAGCAGATGCTCGCGATTGCACGGGCGCTGGCCGCGCGGCCGCGGCTTCTCCTTCTCGACGAGCCGAGCCTCGGCCTCGCGCCGCTTGTCATCGAGGAGATCTTCGAGACCATCCGGCGCATCCGCACCGAGGGCGTCACCATCCTCATCGTCGAACAGAACGCGCACATCGCCCTCGAGATCGCCGACAGGGCGTACGTCCTCGAGACGGGCACCGTGACGATATCCGGCTCCGCCAAGGCTCTCATGTCCGACCCCGCCATCGTCGAAGCATACCTCGGAGGCTCGTCCTGAGCCCCGCGCGCCGCTCCCGCCGCGATAGCGGGAGGGCGTCCTTTACCGGCCCCCGGCGCGCCGCTATAATGGCCCAGGCGAGAGGCGGACATGGAACTCTTTGACGAGAAAAGCGAAGCCCAGGTGCCTGCGAACGCGCCGCTTGCCACGCGAATGCGGCCGCGCGTCCCGGAGGAATTCGTCGGTCAGGAGCACTTCTTCGCCCAGGGCAAACTCCTGAGACGCATTCTCAAGGCCGACAGGCTCTCCTCGGTCATTTTTTACGGCCCGCCGGGGACGGGAAAGACGGCGCTGGCGCTCGTAATCGCGGGCGTTACGAAGGCGGCGTTCGAGACGATTAACGCGGCTGCGTCGGGCGTCAAGGAGATCCGCGAGGCGATCGAACGGGCGCGCGAACGCATCGCGACGCGCAAGAGGCGCACCGTCCTTTTCATCGACGAACTGCATCGCTTTAACACCGCCCAGCAGGACGTGCTCCTGCCGGACGTCGAAAACGGTGTCGTGATACTCATCGGCGCTACGACGCACAACCCGTTTTTCTCCGTCAATGCCCCGCTCGTGTCGAGAAGCCAGATATTCGAGTTCAGGCCGCTCTCCCCGGAGAACATCAAGACGATCGTGAAGCGCGCGCTTTCCGATGCGGAGCGCGGCCTCGGGAAATACGACGTCGAGATCACGGATGAGGCGCTCGACTTTTTGGCGAAGGTGTCGGACGGTGACGCCCGGCGGGCGCTCAATGCCCTGGAGGTGGGCGTCCTTTCGGCAACGCCCGGTCCCGGCGGGAAAATCGTGTACGACCTCGCGACCGCCGAGGAAAGCATCCAACGAAAGGCCGTCCTGTACGACCAGGCCGAGGGCGAACATTATGATACGGCAAGCGCGTTCATAAAGAGCATGCGCGGAAGCGACCCGGACGCGGCGATTTACTGGCTCGGGAAAATGCTCGAGGCCGGCGAAGATCCACGTTTCATCGCGCGGCGGATAGTCATCTGCGCCGCGGAGGACGTCGGAAACGCTGACCCGCAGGCGCTCGTCGTTGCGGCCGCGGCGATGCAGGTGAGCGAATTCGTCGGCCTGCCGGAGTGCCAGATACCGCTCGCCCAGGCGGTGACCTACATCGCCACGGCGCCCAAGTCGAACGCCTCATACGCCGCGATCGCCGAGGCGCGAAAGGACGTCCGGGAAGGGCGCACGATGCCCGTGCCTGACCACCTGCGCGTGGGATCGTACCCCGGAGCGAAACGCCTCGGCCACGGCCAGGACTACAAGTACGCGCATTCGTACGAGGGGCACTTCGTGGAACAGGAGTACATCCCCGCGGACAAGGAGTATTACCAGCCGACGAACAACGGCTATGAAGCGGTCATCAGAAAGAGATTGGAAGCGTGGAGAAAGCGAAAGCGAGACGCGCAGGGCGAAAACAAGTAGGGATGTTGACGGCCGAGGAGAAGGCCATAAAGAGCGCCATAGTCCTGCGCGAGCTTAACAAGTTAGCGGAACTGCGCAACGCCAGGTTGGTGATGGCGTTTGCGGCGCTGCCCGACGAGGTGGAGCTCGCCGCGCTGTGGCAGCGGCTTATAGACGAGGGCAAAACGCTTGTCTTCCCCGTTCTCGCCGGCGAAGACGGGCGCATGGACGCCGTGCGCGTGGTAAACGTCGCCCGAGACCTGAAGCCCGGCCGTTTCGGCGTGCCCCAGCCGAAGGAAGGGGTTGCCATCGACCCTCGTACAATCGACTTTATCTTCGTGCCGGCCCTGGCTTACGACCTCAATGGAAACCGCCTGGGCCGCGGCGGCGGGTACTATGACAGGTTCCTTGCGGGGCGCGCGCCGCAGGCCTTCCGGTGCGGCGTCGCGTTCGATTGCCAGATCTTGAAGGAGGTGCCGACAAGGGCGCACGACTGCCGCGTTCAGGCGCTCGTCACGGAAAAAGGGATAAGACGCTTTCCGTAGGCCGAATCTCTTCAGATATGGAGTATAATTAACGAAGTAAGTAGTCAATGGACAGGGGGCTTCCTTTGAGGCTGTCAAAGGGGGTAGTCTTGAGAAACAGGGTGGGGTTTCTGCTCGTCATCCTGATGGGCACGAGCGTTTTGGGCTTTTTCGCCTTCCAGGAACGGCCTCTCAGCGCTGCGGCTGAACAAGCACAAGTAGTTAAGGCACAAAGGGTTAAGGCGGCGGCGCCGCAAGCGCAGGTCAATCCGGCCGCACAGTCCTCAACCGACTCGCAATTGCCCACCCAGCCGGTAGCGCCACTGAATGAAGCCGAGGGACTGTACGCCCGCGGGGCAGAGCGTCTCCAGGCAGGGGATGCCGTGGCCGCCGCGAACATCTTTATCGACCTCGTAAGGCGTTTTCCGTCGGACGAGGCGGCGGGAAGGGCGGGCGTGCAATTGGCGCTGATGTACAAGGCCTCCGGCGACATGGCCAGCGAGCGAAACGCGCTTTCGGTGGCGCTTCACGCGCTTCCGGAAGGAACCGTGCGGGAGCAGGCTGCCGAGGAGCTCGACCGCGTTAACGGCGAGCTCATCTTCTCCAAAAAGGCGACTGCCGACAGCGTAACATACGTCGTCAAATCGGGCGACAGCCTCGAACGCATCGCGAAGAGATACAAGGTGACGGCGCCGTTCCTGAAGCGCATCAACTACCTTCAGTCCAATAAGCTCGTAGTCGGGGACAAGCTGAAGGTTTTCCAGGGGCCGTTCGACATCGTGATCGACAAATCGAAATATCGGCTGACGCTTTACCTCAAGGGCGTCATCGTCAAGGAATACAAGGTCGGGCTCGGGAAGAACAGTTCGACCCCCGAAGGTGAGTACGCAGTCAGGAACAAACTCGTCGACCCCGAGTGGAACCCCCCGGGCCCCGAATATGCGGCGTCCAAAGCGCCCGACAACCCCCTCGGGACGCGGTGGATCGGCTTTAACCACGATTACGGCATCCACGGGACGATCGACCCGCAGTCGATAGGCAAGTCGGAGTCGCGCGGGTGCGTGCGGCTTCTCAATCAGGACGCCGAGGAAGTTTACGACCTCGTGATCATCGGCTCGAAGGTCACAGTCAGGCCGTGATGGCTTACAGGGGCAACCAGTGAATAGCACCTATTGCCGGCAGAGGACACATATCCCTCTAATGAGGGAATTCACCGACCGCCCCCGAAGATGGGAAGGCGCCGCCTTCGTTCGCCGCGGGCGGCAATCTGTCTCCTCTGCCGGCAGGATCTTTTCGGAAGACCGGGAGAGGCCATGCCGCGAGAGGCGATCCGCATAGTTCACACTGCCGACGTGCACCTCGACGCCGCGTTCAAGCTGTCCGGCCGCAAGGGCGACAGGAAGCGGCAGGCGATAAGGAACACGTTTAAGCGCATCGTCAACGACTGCCTCGAATGGCCGGCGCACGTCTTCATCATCGCAGGCGACCTTTTCGAAGAGGAGCGCGTCGCGCGCGATACGATGGGGTTTCTTGCGCGCGAGTTCGAAAGGCTCGCCGCGAAGAACGTCCCCGTGCTGATAGCGCCCGGCAACCACGACCCCTTTACCGCGGGCGGCCGCTACGCCGTGACCGCGTGGCCGAAAAACGTGCACGTGTTCACGCGCGCGAGCTCGGACGTTCTCAACTTCCCGGCGCTCAACCTCGCGGTCTACGGCGTGGCGCACACGTCGACGCACACGGAAGGCCGTCTTGCGCAGGCGGTAAAGGCCGTGAAGAAGGGCGCCGAGACGGCGGTGCTTGTCGCGCACGCAAGCGACGAAAGCGCGTCGTACACGGGCAAAGAAGCAGGCGACGTGTGGCTTCCTTTCAAGCGCGACGAACTGGCGGCGCTCGGCCACGACTACGCCGCCCTCGGGCACTTCCACCGGGCGGGAACCATCGAGCACGGCGGCCGCGTCGTGGCCGCGTACTCGGGCGCCCCGGAGGGCCTGAACTTCGGCGAAACCGGAAAAAGGCAATACCTCCGGGTGACGCTCGGCGCGGACGGGGCGCACGTCGAGCCCCGCGGGGTCTCGGAGATAGACTTTCTCGCGTTCGACGTGGCGTGCGACAGCTTCCGCACGAGAGAGGAGTTCTTTGACGCGGTCGCGAAACTCGTGCAGAAGAACGCCGGCGAGGTGATCGCCCTCGTCAACGCGAAGGGGAGGGTGTCGCCGGGCTTCGAGATTTCGGGCGATTTGCCGGACGACGTGCGGGGGAGGTTTTTCGAAATCGACGTCCGAGACGAGACGGTCCCCGCGTACGACTGGGAGGCCCTGGAGAAGGAAGAGACGGTTCGCGGCGAAGTGGCGAGGCGCTTCGCGGCCGAGATGAAAGCCGCCGGCGAGGCGTCGCGCGCGGTCCTTGAGAAGGCGAGGCTCTACGCGATGGACGCGCTCGAAGGCAGGAAGATAGAACTGCCGTCGGAGGTGCTGCGTGTGGATTAAGCGCGCCGATATCGAGGGGTTCGGGAAGCTTGTCGGCAGGCGGGCCGACTTCGCCGAGGGGTTGAACTGCGTCTATGGTCCGCAGGAAGCGGGCAAGAGCACGCTCTTGTCCTTCTTCCTCTCGATGCTCTACGGCCAGGCGGTGCACGGCAGGACGCGGCGGGACCTCGACCCTTCGCACGAAAAGCACCAGCCGTGGAGCGGCGCGCCCTACCGCGGCAAGCTGTCCGTTTCGCTCTCGGACGGCCGCGAGTTCGAAGTCGCCAGGGACCTGTCCGGCGACGCCGACAGGGCCGACGTTGTCGATGGCCGTACGGGGCGAAGCGTCCTCTCCGACTATCCCCGCGACGGCCGGCGTGAATACGCGTTCGTCGAAAAGGAAGCGAAAATCGACAAAGGGACCTTCGAGGGCGTCTTTGTTGTGACTCATTCGTCAGTGGCGCAGGCCGATGGTTTCACAGGCAGCACCATATCCGACCGGCTCATGGCGCTTGCCGGGACGGGAAGCGAAAAAGGCGCCGCGAACGCGGCCACGCTGCTCCAGGCGGCAAGCGCGCGCATAGGAACGGATCGGGCGCCGACCCAGAGTTACTGCCGGACGCTCGACAGGATCAGGGAGCAGACGGCGCTCCTCGAGCGCGTGAAGAAGGCCCATGCCGAGTATGGAGGGGCGCTTGCCAGACAGTCAAAGGCATCGGCGGCCGCAGCGGCCGCGGAGGCCAAGTTCAGCCACGAGCGCGCGATCCTTCTCCACTCCATAGCGGCTGTCGTTGCCGAGCTCGACGCGGAACGTGCGCGTCTTTCCGGCGAGGAAAAGCGGCTCGCGCGGGCGAAGGGCCTGCCTGATGATATCTCGCCCGAGGACGTTGCCCGTGCCGAGTCGTCGCTTTCGGGCGCCGAAGAGAGGTTTGCCGCGGCCCGCGAACAGGCGGCGAAAGTGTCCGAAACGGGGGCCAAGACCGTCGCCGCGTTCGAGATCGAAAAGCGCTTCGTCGTCCTTGACGAGACCAAGCTTCGCCCTGCCGAAAACGCCATAGTCGATTTCGTCGGCGTGCGCCAGATCCTCATGCAGAAGGGCACGCGCATCGCGGACATTCGCGCCGAGATCGACAAGGTCCATGGCAGGTGGGGGGATGACTGGGCGCGGTTCAGGGCTCTTTCCTCCGAGGATATCGAGTTTCTTTTCGCGGCTGCGGACAAGAGGGCGCGGGTCGGAAAGGAACTGGCGTCCCTCAAGGAGTTGAGCACTTCGGAAGCCGGGGCGAGGGGCAAGAGGACCGCGGCCTTCGGCCGCATAGTCGCTGTGTTCGCCGCGTTTCTCGGGGTGGCGGCGCTCTTCGTCATGATGCTCCATGGGGCCAGCCGGATTTGGGGAGCTGCCGCGGCGGCCGTCCTGGCAGCGGCGGCAGGTTTTGTCCTGGCAAAGCGCGCGGCACGGCTGATGAGGGAGAGTTCGGCCAGCGAGTACGCCGCCAAGCACGCCTCGCTTCAGGAGAGTCTCGAGAAAATCGAACTCAACGTCGCCGTGATTATCGCGCCATTCGAGCCCAGGCAGGAGACCGAAGTGCTCAAAGGCCTGCGCGAGTACACGGTTGACTCACGGGCGCTTGCGAAGGCGCTGGAAGAGGCCAATGCCCTCAAAGAAGAAACGGACGCAGCCGACCGCAACCTTCGAGAGGCGTATTCGAAGATGGAGCAGGCGCTCGCGGCCATCGGCCTCGCCTTGCGCGAATCGCTCGCAAAGGCTGTTCGGGCGTTCCTCGAGGGCAGCGGCAGCGAACCTGCTCCCACGGACTGGGAATATACCTTTGCCGACGCCCGCACGGCCTCGTCCGTGAACGAAGCGCTTGCCGCTCTTTGGGCCAAGTGCACGGAAGTGGCCAAAGTCCGCGCGGATCTGCGGCTGGCGGAGTCGACGGTCGCCGCGGCCGCGAAGACGGCTTCCGAGACGGAGTCGGCGCTGTCGGCCGCGCGGGAGCAGATGGACGGACTCCTCAAGAAGGCCGGCGCCAGGGACGCCGACGAGCTCCGCACGCTCCTGAGAGAGCGCGACGAACTCGCAAGGGTGACGGCCGAGCTGCGCGACGTCGGCAATCGCCGCCGCGTGGTCCTGGCCGGGATGTCGGAGGCGAACCTGAAGGGCGACCTCGCGGCGGCCGGCGCTTTGCCGGAAGGCGCGTCGCTCATACTCGAGGAGGAGATCCCGCGGACGGCGCCGATCGTCGGCGAGACGGCCAAGACGCTCGAGGCCTTGAATCTCGAGCTCGCGGCGGCGAGCGCGACGGTCAACGAAGGCTTGAAGAACATGCCCGAGATTGCCGAGGTCGAGGAAACGCTGAGGGAGCTCGAGGCCAGACACGAGGCGCAGCAGTTTCACAGGGAGGCGCTCGACGCGGCGACGCGGACGATAGACCAGGCGTCCACGACCTTTCACGAGGAGATATACCCGCGGGTGGAAAAGGCCCTCACGCAGATGATGGCCTCTGTAACGCTTGGTGCGCACGAACAGGCGTACTTCCGCCCGTCGGAGGGGGGAGTGTTGGACCTCCGGGTCAAAGATCCCGGCAAGACGACGCCCGTGACGCCCGAGGATTTGAGCCAGGGGGCGAAGGAACAGGTTTACCTCTGCGCGAGGCTCGCGCTCGCCGAGGCCCTTTCGCACGAGGAACGGCTCCCGGTGCTCCTCGACGATCCTTTCATCAACTACGACAAGGACCGCCTCGCGGCCGCGGTGGGCATGCTCAAGGACGCAGCGGCGCGAAGGCAGGTCTTCCTCTTCACCTGCCAGGAAGACGTGCGGGACCTCGCCGCCGCCGCCGGCGCCCGCGTGCTCGCCCTGTAGCGCGAACACTTTGGCGCGAACACTGGACAAACCGCCCGCGGCTCCTATATTTGATCTCCTTACTGTCCTGTCACTTTCTACGGGGGTAACGCCATGAAATTCGCATTCAGCACGCTCGGGTGTCCGGACTGGCCGATCGAGAAGGTGGCGGCCGCCGCCAAAGAGCTCGGCTACGACGGCGTCGAGATCCGCGGGATAAGGCGGGTCCTGGACCTCACGAAGGCGCCGGAATTCGCGCCGGCGAACATCGAGGCCACCAGGAGCCTCTTCGCGTCCGCGGGAATCCCTATTGCCAGCATCGACTGCTCGTCGAGTTTCTGCTGGCCCGAGAAGGAAAAGCAGGAGGCGGCATTTGAGGAGGCGCTGCGACACGTGGAGCTTGCCGCGAAGGTTGGCGCGCCGCAGGTGCGCGTCTTCGGCGGCAACATCCCCGAGGGCGAGCCGCGCGAAAAGTGGGCCAGGATCCTTGCCGACAGCCTCAGGAAACTCGCGCGCGCCGCGGCGAAAAGGAACGTTGTCATCGCCATCGAGAGCCACGATTCCTGGACGCGCTGCGACGAGCTCATGCCCGTCGTCAAGGCCGCGGGCGACAAGAACCTCAAGGTCCTCTGGGACATGGGCAACTCCTTCGCCAAGGGCGAATCCTTCGAAGAGGGCGGAAAACTCGTCAAGGGATACGTCGTTCATTGCCACATCAAGGACCACACGGCCGACGGCAAGGAGGTCCTCCTCGGAAGCGGTATCGTCCCGATTGCCGAGGGTCTTGCGGTCCTTAAGTCGATGGGATTCAAGGGGTACGTATCGCTCGAGTGGGAGAAGATGTGGATGCCGAACATCGAGGATCCGGAGGTCGCGTTCCCGCACGCCATAAAGTACCTGCGCGGGATCGACAGCCAACTCTAATATTGTGGTCCCGGACATGAGGGGCGCGCTTGCGCCCCTTTCCTTTTAGCGGAGGCGGCGGTATGAAACGCATTTGGCGCGACAGCGACATCGATGTATCGATCCTCGCGGGAAAGACAGTGGGGCTCGTCGGCTACGGGATCCAGGGGCGCGCCCAGGCGCTGAACCTGCGCGACTCCGGGGTCAAGGTCGTCGTAGGCGGGCGCGAGGGCGGCAAGGGCATCGCGGCCGCAAAGGACGATGGGTTTGAAGCGATGCCGGCGCGCGACGCCGCGGGGCGCGCGGATGTCCTCTTCATACTGACGCCGGACGATACGCACGAGGAAATCCTGGAACGGGACGTCAAACCGGCGTCGAACGCCGCCGCGACAATCGGTTTTGCGACGGGATTTTCCGTGCGGTTTGGAAACCTGGCGTTTCCGGCCGAGGCCGACGTCATAATGGTCGCGCCCAAGGGCCCGGGGCGGACACTGAGGCAGAGGTTCCTTGCCGGTTCCGGGCTTCCGGCGCTCGTCGGAGTCAGGCAGGACGCAAGCGGCCGGGCGCTCCAGACCGCGCTTGCGTACGCGAAGGCGATAGGGTCGGGACGAGTGGGAGTCATCGAGTCGAGTTTTGAGGAGGAGGCGGAGACGGACCTTTTCGGGGAGCAAGCTGTCTTGTGCGGGGGCATCCCGCGGCTCATGGCGGCCGGGTTCGAGACCCTCGTGTCGAAAGGCTATTCGCCCGAGGCCGCGTACATTGAGTGCATCTGGGAGGCGAAGGCCATCGTGGACCTCGTCTTCGAAGGCGGCATCGGCGAAATGTACTCCCAGGTAAGCCCTACGGCGCGCTACGGCGGGCTGACGCGCGGCCGCCGTGTAGTAGGGACGGCGGCTGAAAAGGCGATGCGGAAGGTGCTCGACGAAGTCCGCACGGGCAGGTTCGCAAAGGAGCTTGCAGCCGCCCCGGACGCAAGGCCGGAACTTCCCGTGCAACTCGAGGAGACCTGGCAGCGGCTTCGAAAGGCGTTCGGCGTTTAGAGCGTGCCCTTCGTGCTCGGAACGTCTTTGCCTGTGACCCGCACGGCCTGGGCCAGCGACTTCGCGAGGGCCTTGAAGACGGACTCGCTGATGTGGTGCGCGTTTCGGCCGTAAGGGACCTCGACGTGAAGGTTCATGCCGGCGTTATTCGCCAGCGCCTGCATGAACTCCTCGATGAGCGCCATGTCGAAGTCGCCGGCCTTCTCGGCGGGGAACTGGACGTTGAAGACAAGATACGCCCGGCCGCCGAGATCCAACGCCACCCGCGCGAGGCTTTCATCCATGGGGACCATCGCCCAGCCGTAACGCTCGATGCCGGCCTTGTCGCCGAGGGCTTCTTTCAGGGCCTGGCCGAGCGCGATGCCGACGTCCTCGACGGTATGGTGGTAGTCGACCTGGGTATCGCCGGCGGCCTTGACTTCGAGGTCGAGCTTCGAGTGCCGCGCAAGAAGCGTGAGCATGTGGTCGAGGAACCCGATGCCGCTCGTGACTCCGGACTTGCCCTCGCCGTCGAGGTTCAAGGTCACGCGTATGTCGGTCTCGCGTGTCTTGCGCGCAACGCTCGATTTTCTTGCCACGGCCGATCCTTTCGCTCAGGATTCAACTGTATCGAAAAGCAGAACGCCTACCGGCGCAAAGATTATAATCGGGGCCCAGGCGCCCGTGAGTGGAGTCAAAACCCTGCCTTCAAGGGCGAAATTCTCGCATATCAGGCTCGCGGCGAAGTACGCCGCCGTTATGAAAACCGCCAGGACCATCCCGAGAAACGGGCTTTTCACCTCGCGCTTGAGGACGAACGGAAGCCCCACAAGCAGGAGGATTATGTTCGAAAGGGGCGAGGCGATCCTGCGGTTGATGTCGAAGGTTATGTCCGCCCGCAGGCCGTGCTCGCGCATGTATTGGATGAGATAAAGCGTCGGCCGATAGAGTATGTCGATCTCCTCGGATTCGAGTTTCGACGGCGAAATGTCCGTCTTGACTTCGTAGTCGGGGACTCTGGCCGCCTTTGCCTCGAGGGGCACAAAGAAGCCGTCGTTCTCAAAACTCGTCTGGCTGACGACGTTTCGCTCCTCGTCGTACTTGATGGCGGTCCCCCTCAGGTACGTCCAGCCGGGACGGGGGCTCTGCTGCCAGCGGGCCTCCTGAGCGTTAAGGATAATCATGGGAGGCCAGCCCCCCGCGGGGGCCCAGTACCGCGTCATCTGGGCATTGTACTGGATCTTTGACTTTATCTCGTATTGCGCGGTGAACATGACGTTGCCGTAACCGTCCTCGACGAGGGCGTTGAAGCGGCGCTGGCCCGAGGCTCCGTTGCGGACGCGTTCCCAATCGTAGATGTACTCCCCGAAACGCGGTATCACGAATTCCATGTCGGCAACCTGGGCCGCGGTTACCGCCAGGGCCATCAGGAAGACCGGCCAGAGGACGCGGTGGATGCTGACGCCCGACGCGAGAAGCGGCGTGATCTCGTTCGATTTCTTGAGTCGGGCAACCGTGAACATCGCCGCCGAGAGGGTGAGTACGGAGCCCAACTCGTAGAAAATCAGCGGCATCCTCGTGGCGTTCATCTTGATGACGAGCCACGGCAGGTGGTAGAACGGTCCGCCGGCTTTGCGCCACAGGCTCACAATGCTCGAGAGGTTGCTGAAGGTATCGATCACCATGAAAAGGCCCACTAGGGCCGCCGCGCATATCGCGAACGACAGGATAAACGACCTGATTATGTACCTGTCCGAGATCCTAAGCATTATCCGTCTACCTGCGCAGCAGGACCGTGACGACTACCGCCGTCACGACCAACAATGCCGCATCTCCCATGAAGAGGCCATAAAAAGGGTCCAGGTGCCCCTCGTTCCCCCAGACCTTTGCCAGCATTACGAGGGGGTAAAAAACGACCGTGACCACGCCGAAACTTGGAAGAAACGACGTGAGAAGATGTTTCCATCGTGCCGCCAACGCCAGCGGAGCCGCCAGGAGCACAAAGAAAAAGGGGCTCACGCCGAGGGCGATGCGCTCGAAGTAGTCGGTCCTTGCGTCGAGCCTGTCGGCTTTGTGCGCCGCATTGAGGCTGTACTTGAAAAGATCGCCCGAGGAGAGCATCTTCGGCCTTGGCTCGCCCGAGCCGACCGTCGAGAAGTCGAACGCGACTGCCGGGACCGGAAATCTCCTTTCGAGAACGCCGGTGTCGGGATCGAACTCGTTGACATAGCCGGAATCGAACACGAATGTCACGTACTTGCGCGCCGATTCGGGTTTTTCTCCGCCGCCGAAAGGTATTGCTTCGGGGAGTTTGCCTTTGCGGATCGTGGCCGACTTGGCTTCTATGCGCCGAATGACGCTTCGCTCCTTCGCGGTTTTGCCCTCCCTCGTCTCGTAGATATCGACTCTCTCCATCCGCCGGG
>Ga0315277_10007635_pt1 | contig 14010 bp, 11 predicted proteins | sample YL17G05_15_MG_FD_203695 | JGI IMG/M metagenome (GOLD analysis project Ga0315277, IMG submission 203695) | Sediment microbial communities from Yellowstone Lake, YNP, Wyoming, USA - YL17G05_15 | ecosystem: Environmental > Aquatic > Freshwater > Lake > Sediment | place: USA: Wyoming | collected... | reverse complement strand
TATCAACAGGATACAAATACAAATTCCTACGAGTTTCTTTTTCATATTCATTTCACCTTCAAGGTATTTTTAATATTCCACCAGTTGTCGTAGTAGTGGAAACGCATTGGGGAATCGCTCTAACAACAACACCAACAACTGTGGTAACGGCCTGTTAAACGAATACGGCATCGTGATAGGCAAGGGATCTGACCAGTCGCTCTCACCACCGTTGGTATCTTTAGATTTAACTTTAATTTCATAATTTCCTCTTAAAGTCCATGTATGGGATGTATGACATTCCTCCCCAGATGAGTATGGTCCATACCACTCAGTTGTTGTGCCGTCACCCCAATCCCACTTATAATACACTTGATCCCCATCAGGGTCGATAGTTGAGGTAGTATAGGTATATTCATCGTTTGTGTTACCAGAAGAATTCCCTGAAGGTCTTGAAGGCGTATTTGGCCGTTGATTTTCAACCGCACCAATTTTTACCAACCATGCATCCTGGCTGCCTGCCCCGTAAGAGGTCGTAAATCCTGCTGCAATGAACCCTTCGTCTTGTGTTTGGAGCGCCTCACAAAAGCTTTCTGATCCGGTTTCTCCATATATCATGCTCCATTCTTTCATCCCATTCGAATCTGTTTTTATCAGAATCGCATTGAACAGAACAGGGGCATTCAAATTAGTTCCCACTTCACCTGCGATGAGAAACCCCCCATCATTTGTTTCCTTCACAGACAGACCGGTGTCAAAAAACACAGTTTCGTTAAAGGTTCTGGTCCAGAGTTCATCACCATCACTATCTATCTTCATCAATACGATATCACAGCTGGTTTCTGGATGTTCTACTTGACCAGTTATAATATAATTACCATCGCTTTTTCCTGCTATGCCCAACGCTGAGTCTTTACAAGTTGGATTACCAAGGAGTTTCTCCCAAATAACAGTACCGAATCTATCTGTTTTCACAATGATTATTTCACTAGTATCATCAATATAATCCCGACCTGCCGCAACATACTCATCTTCTGCGGTTCGAAGTAATGTCATAAAATATCCACGGGTACTAAATCGTTTTTCCCACTGCAGAGTCCCTACCGCATCTGTTTTTAGTAACCATGCTTTGCTTGAACCATACGATTGAGTAGCACCTGCGATGATGAATCCATCATCAGAACATTGCTGAATAGCAAGCCCATGATCATCCTGCTGACCACCAAAAGTTTTATTCCATTGTTCATTTCCCATGGCATCCATCTTAATCAAATAAACATCTAAACCACCAGCACCAAATGATCTCGTATATCCAACGAGAGCATACCCGCCATCACTGGTTTTACACAAATCAGATCCCGTGTCACTACTTTGCCCACCATACGTTTTTTCCCACAAAATATTCCCAGCTGAATCTGTATTTACAAGCCAACAATCACCACCATCATCATAACCATTTGCGTTTTTTGTACCTGCAAAAATATAACCCCCATCTATCGTGACTTCTACCGCACTACACTCATCCCATTTGTTTCCGCCATATGTCTTATTCCATTCTTCCTGAGGACCAGAGCCACGGATAATATACTTCATTTCTTTTTTCGCAAGAAGATTTGATACTCCTGCTTGATCGGTTAATGAGAAACAAGTACCGATGGTCATTGACGATAACATCATAACAATCGCTATAATCAAACATTTGTGGTGATTCATTGTTTTTACCCCTATTATTTCTATGAAGGCACATTTCTATATAGAATTTATCACCAGAATTTTGGACAAACTGATAATCATTGGTATTGTATCTTTAAAAAGGACAGAATGGAAAAAAACACGAGGATGAAATAACCTGTTGATTCTTTCTGGAAAACATTTTTTTAGAATCAGACGCATTGACACGGTTTTAACGAATGTTTTTATGCGAATCAAATGACAAAAATAAAAAGAAAAAAGAGGGATTTCGATTATGAGGAATACCCGCCGAACCTCAAACTTGGGTCACCAAAGAGCGCCCAGTTTGTGATACAGAACGCGCCTTGTGAAGTTATTTTATTTTCATTAATATATTTTGTAATAGCTTGGCTATGAGCTTTGGCTAGGTTTGTTACGCTGTTATGACCAATCTGCCAGAAGAAGTTCATATCCAGTGCATCGCTTAAATAAACCGGGTTCTGACCATTAAAACCATCCCAGCAAAGACCATATCCGGTACAGCCGGTTGAAGCGATTGCACCACCACGGGGTTTTATCACAAGACCCCAACTGAAACAAACCGGACAAGGATATGGAGAGACGAAATATTTTATTCCGGCTTTGTCCTTCATACCTGGAACGATGGACACATTGTACAGACCACAGTGACACCCACCGACGACGACCACAGGTTGTTTATCCTTATTTAATATCTTTGTAAAGTTGTATAGTGTGAGGCCACCAACCCAATCTTTCGAAATATCCCCATCAAACCAGTAGCAGTTCCAAGAGTATGGATTTCCATGTCCATTGAATTCGATAAAGCCAGCGCCCTGCGTGATTGCCGTGGAAATGTCTTCATCATTTGGCACAGGACCACCTGTGTCCCTGTTTGTTGAATACACCTTCACCAGATTTAGATCAGGAATCGCATTCCTTATGTAATTATATCCAAGGTCACAGAGGTATTCACCATCAGGTTTCCCTGAGTAAGTATCAACTGATTTCCCGCCGATTCCAATAAAGGTCTTGTACCACGGTTTTATAGCGGGACCAGTACTTTCATAGGTAATGATCTTCTGTACTATCCGATCTAATTCGTTCGTATTTGCTACTGGTAACCGACTCACATAGACTTCTGGGTACATATCGAAATAATCTCTATTCCTAAACGCCTCACCCCAGTTCGCATAGATGCCGTCACCACTCGAATCCCAACTGTCAAACCCACCAGTTGCATTATACAAACATCCGTAATAGAGGTCACAGAGACACCCTACATCATAAATCGCTATACTGACGTATCGGACAGGGATCCACCATGCTTTCCAACCAGCGGATTGGGTATCCTTATCGTGCGCATAGATATGAGATTTCAAACCACCGACTAGTAACACATAGGTAATACCCCACGTGTCATACGCGTACTTAATGAAATATTTCACTTGCTCAGGATGGTCATACCCAGTATATTCATTGAGAATATCCTCAACACTCTTAAAAATTGTTTTCACACCTTTCGTGTTTTTTTCATCAATAAGAGATTGGAGACTTGATTCAAACTTAGCAGGAGCAATAACCACCATATCATACGTAGTATCAAGAGCCTTTGGCGTTATCTTCGGTACCTCATACTTCACACTAATCTCAAAACCATCAGCATACGTAATCAGACTGTTCACCGGTGAGTACCGAACAGGATAACACACCACTTTCACAAAAGTCACTTCTTGATCGTTCTCATTACGACCTGCACCAAGATCATAACTATACCAGCTGCTTGGATACAATGCAGCACTTCCATACACAGAAGAATCCTTCATATACGGTGTGTTCTCGCTCAGGACTGATAACGGAACGATACGAGCAGGCATAACCTCCCTCGTAAGAGTCATCGTGCCGATACCCTGAGGACTACAGACGACCTGGATATTCGTGGACCCAAAAGGAATCTCATACGTCTTCACATAGATAGGCAACACTGGTCTATTTGGTTCCAATAACTGTGCCGTCGCACCACTCATCTCTAAACAAACAAACCCGTCTTTTTCCTGTTGTGTCGGTTGTGACGAAAAAAGAACCGATGATGATTCATTTTTCATACTCATCGGTGAGATAAAAGAGACGTTCGGAACAAACGCAGCTGCCCCTAGCCCACTCAGGACTAAAACTCCAATTATTAATATTGGTAATATTTTTCTCATATTTTATTTTCCTCCTTCAAGTAATACATTTTCTTTTGATTGCTTTGAGAGGGGTAGCAGATTTATGATAATTCGGAGGATATTATGAATAATCACAAATCCTGCCAACCTCCCTTCTTTCTTCAGTTTTTTTCCTCTACTTAAAAAAATGCATATAAAAATTCTAACGACTTTCTTTTTATTACAGCCTCCTAAATAAACAAAATATATATAACATATAAATTTACTAATATATAAAGATATGATATTGAATATATATGCAACAAAGGTAACAAAACATAATGGTTCGTCAATTGTTACAAATGTTCCTATGTTAATTCACTCCGATGAATATGTAAAAATAACAAGATTATCTTATAAAACTGTCATTCCAACTTTACAATAAACATGTTGTTTTCTTTAAAAAATTATCCTTGGAAACAAAAGCATTGACATAGCATAAGATACATGTTTTTGTGCGAATCAATCACAAAAGAAAAAAAGAAATAGTATCACGTAACGGATAATGATCGAATTGTATAGATGGAAAGAATATAGTTTTTTTTGTAAAACCAATAATCGGCTTTGGTAAGGGTATCAACCAGTTATCCCAATAATTTGAATCCCAATTGATTCGAGTGGAATTAATAAAAAAAGCATGAATATTATTATAACAGAACGTTTGAAAATGGATCAGACAATCAGCAGAATCAATCAATTTTATACCAATATGATTATTGGAAATTATATTTCTTTCAATTACACAATCAATAGCACTGACAAGTTCCACTCCATTTTGATTGTTATGATTTATGTGATTTGATTGGATGGTAATATTTGCTGTATCCTCTATTACAACCCCTTTGGAATTATTGGATAGGTAATTTCCAAGTATTTCGTTATTTTCAGTCATATATATGTTTGTATATCTAGGTAATTGAATAGTATCCGACCTTATTGCATCATATGCCATTGATGAATTATCAAGTGAGGTTGAACAATAAATACCTACGTCCCGATTAGCATCTATCCAATTATTAATGATGAAATTTTGATAGGAATAAAAAAGATAGATACCATTCCTATTTTCTGAAATAGTATTTTCACAAAGAAAATTATTAAATGAATGTTCTAATAAAATCCCGATATCATTATTGAATGAGATCGTGTTATTAGTGATGTTATTTTTTAAAGATTGAAATAAGAAGATCGAGTAATTATTGTTTGTAAAGGTATTTTGTGTTACGAGATTGTTTGATGAATAATATAGTGATATACAATCGTTGTTGTTCGCCAAAAAAGTGTTATATGAAAGAATATTGTTATCAGAAGAATACCATAAGCTTAAAGCGCGATTATTTCTTTTAAAAAGATTGTAATATACCCTATTATTCGTAGATAGATATGATGAAATCCCACGGTCATTATCCATTATGTCATTTCCATTTATTTTCGTATAATTGGATTGTAACAATTTGATACCACATTCCCTGTTTTGTGAAATATTATTATTCGATATTTCACAAAAATCAGAGAGAATCTCAAGACCATTTGAACCATTGCATAGTGAAAAACCAGATACGAATGTCGAATCATACGCTAGAGTTATCACATTTTCATTGTTTTTTCCTTGTATTCTCGTAGCATATCTATCTTGTCCAATTAATTGAATGGTTTTATCTATCAGAATGTTTTCAAGGTATGTTCCATTAAAAACAAAAATGATATCATCATAAGAAGCGCTATCAACTGCATCCTGAATATGCTGAAACGGATAATCCCGTGATCCATTCCATGGACCAGCGATGTTATCATCATCCACATAGAGAGGCTGTTTTTCAATAATATTCCACAAACTAAGGTTCTTTAGTACAATATCAGAAGCAATGGTTTGAAAATAAATTGCCTCATTTGCTGAGATTTCTGTAGTATGTGAAAGACCAACAGAGCTTGTTTGGAAAAGTGTAGAAAAAAGTACACAACTCATTACATACGAACCTTTTAATGACGGATGATTCCAATCGCCCATATGCAGATAATGCAAAGGATACCCTTGCTCTTCAAGAACAGCAAACCATACCCACCCAACAGGAGCTATCATAAATCCAATATCTCTTGAATAATTCAACGTTGTTTCATAGATCTTAACCTGCATGTCTGCATAAGTGTCTGTCCAATTTTGATACCAAGTCATCCCATCTTCAAATGCCCAAGGCATACAATACACCATTTTTGTTGATTCACAATTGCTCTTTATTTTATACAAAAGTGTTTTCAACGCAGGATACTCCGGATGATCTGTAAAATAATTAGGGTAAGCCATAGAGTTCCCCACGCCCTGTAGTATTACATAATCCCAATCCATTTCGTTTATCTTTGCCTCTGTTGAAGCACTTGACGCATGATCATCAAGATAAATACCATTTACACCAATATGATCGATATAGACCTCTTTCTTAGCACTTAGAGTGAGACGTTCGAATAAACCTGGAAGATCATTGAAATTAAAATAGCTACTCCCAATAAACAAGATTTTACATGGATTAATAAGTAAAGAAGAAGAAACAAAAATATTATTATTTATTACGATAGAATCATTACTAAGAACTATCGGAAAAATCAAATTCGTAATAAAAAAGAAAACAACCGATATGACAAATATCTTAGATCTCATATGTTAATCTCTCGCTAATACTTCTATATAGTTACAAATCCAGTTTCAAATCTTAATACCAAAGTATCGTTCTGTTTCGAGCTGAAACATCAATATCATATTTTATGTTAAAAACAATGTTATTTAAATGCTTTTATCAGATATTATTACAATATAAAAAAATACGGACAAAATTTTTTCTTTTTACAAATTTGATCCTATCATTTTAGAAATAATTATAGACCCTCAAGACAAAGAACCGTGGTAAAAAAAGAGAAGGATTCTTAGTATCCCATTAGCTGTCGTAGTAGTGGGAACAAATTTGGGCATCGCTGAAATAACCATTCAAACCACAAATTATCTGACGATGTTGTTTTTGACTTTCCTTGGTCATCAGTTTTAATCAGCCAAACATCCTCATTTCCAAAACCAGATGGTTCTGTATACCCGGTAATGATGTATCTGCCATCAGTTGTTTGTAGAACAGAACGACCCTCATCATCATCTATTCCTCCGAAGGTTTTCATCCATCCCTTAGATGGTGGTAACGGAACTGGTGTACTATCACAAAATTGATTCTTTGTTTGCTTTCCATCTCTGCTGAATGGTGTTAATGCAAGAGTCATGGTTGAACAAGAAATCATTAGTATACATACAAAAATTCCTATGATTTTTCTTCGCATGTTTTCCTCCGTCCTCCCCTTAAAAATGGATTCTATAGGATTTAATATCCTGTCGTTCAATATAAATGTTTGGAAACGATAAAAATGTAAAAATGAAACATTGACACGGTTTATACAAAAACTTTCAGTTTCTTTTTTTAAACACAATTACAGGTATTTGTTGTCGATGATAGGTTTACACTTATAGTCCAATCACATCCTATTAAATTCGCAAAGGCTTCAATTAAGTTTGCAAGTAGCAGTGACCGAAGAAGCGAGAATGCAAAGATAATATATAATATCCATAATAAGTTGCAAATTGCTGGTTCATCAGAAGTAATTATGTTTTTCTGGTTTTGATATTCAATCGAATTAACATTTGGTATCATCAGCAGTAAAAAACCAACTATAATACATCCGATAATGACTACACTTCGCATTGATTAACTCCCTCAACTGTGATAATATATGACACACCACTTCTTAAATTTACCTATCAATATACTTATAATAATAGAAACATTGACACGATTTTAAAACATGTTTTTTGTGCAAAGAACTCAAAGGATTCAAATCCCTGTCCTCTACATATAATAGTATATCAGTTGAATCAGAAGTATTGATATCTGTTTAACACAAAATAAAAAAGAGAAAGTTCATAATTATGAAGGATATCCACCAAACCTGAGACTCGGATCGCCGAACAGCTGCCAGATAGCGATGCAATATGTCTCCCAAAGACCGATATGCTCTTCAGCGAGGTACTTCTGTACTGCACCACTATACGCCTGCCCGAGAATATGTGTTCCATTACCAATCTTATAATAGAAGTTGTATTCAAGTTCTGAAGACAATGCGACGGGACTACCAACATCAGCTCCTAGACCAGCACAGGTATCACCAAGACTAGCGATCGCGCCTCCATGCTCCTGCAAGATGAGACCCCAGCAGAAGCAGAAGTGAGCAAAGATACTCCAATGAGAATAATCATTGAATATCGAAATATTAAATAAACTATTCCAGCAGCCCAATGACGTCACGACGGGAAGGGCTTCACCATTGGATAACTGGGAGAATTGATGAATTCCGAATGCGCGGGTCCAATCTCGAAGGTGACTCCCATTTTTATCAGCCCAGATGCAATCCCAAGAAATAGAGCTCCCATGTCCTACGAAATCAACAAAGCCAGCACCAGCAGAGATCGCCTTGACGATATCTCGTGGAACCGGGACTAATCCACCCGTCCCTCGATTCGATGCATAGACCTGAACATGACGTAAATCAGGGATCGCCTTCTTTATCTCACCATAGGCGAGATCAGCGAGATACTCACAATCAGGCTTCCCCTGAAAATCCATAAATCCTTTCCCAGCAACGCCGATAAGGGTGTGGTACCATGGTTTTTCCTCAGGGCTGCTCTGCTCATACGTGATAATCTTATTAACGATAAGAGCCAGCTCTCGTGTAGTCGTGACCGGTAATCGACCGATAGCGACCTCAGAGTACAGATCGAATGTATCATTAGCTACTCCTGGCAGACCCATTGCGGCATAGATCCCATCATGGTTCGAGTCCCAGCTATCAAACCCGCCGGTCGCATTATATAAACACCCATAGTATTGATCAGCTATGACACTTGGGAGATAAAAGCCTGAGTCATTGAAAATGATATTTGCGTATCGGACCGGCACCCACCATGCTGAATACCCAGCAGACGATGTATCCTTATCATGCATATTGATATAACCCTTCAACCCACCGACCAATAACACATACTGAATCCCCCACAAGTCGTACGCATCTTTTATGAATAATTTCACCTGCTCTGGTGGATCTGCTCCTGTATACTGATTGAAGATATCCTCTGTACTTTTAAAAAGAGTGTTTACTCCTTTTGCGTTCTTATGATCAATGAGCGGTTGTAGTGCTGGTTGAAAAACCTGAGGAGCAATCACAACCATGTCATAAGTACTCAGTATTGTTGCTGGTTTTTCGGGAGAGATGAAATTTACAGTTATATTGAACCCATTGGTATAACGGAGTTCATGACCCTGCGGTGAATACTGAACTGGATAACAAATAACCTTCACGACTGTGACCTCCTGACCAGTATCATTCCGCCCAGCACCAAGATCATAGCTAAACCAAACACGAGGGTAAAAAGCACTACTTTCATAGACAGATGGATCCTTGATATAAACGAAAGGATTGTTCACTTTTGATAATGGTGCGATACAAGCAGGCACTATCTGCCCCTCAAGATTCATCGAAGAAATAAGGTGCGGAATACATTCTACTTTGATATTTTTCGAGGAGAACGGAATCTCAAATATTTTAACCACAATCGGCAGCACGGGTTTATTCCTCTCGAACAAGCTTGTTGACGCACCAGCCATCTCAACCTGGATAAAGTCACCTTTTTTGGTATAGGCCGGTTGAGAAAGAAGTGAAATAGACGTAGAGATACTCCCCGCGATAGTAGCGTGTTTATTATCTATTGTCATCCCAAGTGAAAGATTAAACGGAAAAAGCGGTAATATGAGTAATAACACGATTAATAATCCTTGAACTTTTCTTATTTGAATTTGAAATACCTCCCTTCGTATGATTTTACATCAATCGTCTCCTATAAAAACGTATCCTTAGAACCAGAAGCATTGGCACGGTTTTAACCTATGTTTTGTGCGAATCAATGATAAATAAAGAAAAAAAATAGTTGATTCCTAATTTGCTTCTTGTATTCTCTCTTTCTTTATATCTTTATATCTCCAACTATAACCTGGGTATCTCATAGCATTAAAATCTTTTATAAATTTGTCAAACTCTTTTGGTTTATAGAAACAAATTGTTCTTATCACGATCCCTGTTCTTTCATCCAATAACTGAATTACTTTTTTAACTATCATTCAAAAAACCCGCTTATTTTCTATACAGATATACATCCGGTTATTGTTATACTTATTGTTTATTAATCGAAATTATTAAAGTAAAAAAATAGTTGATTCCTAACGTTCCCTTCGACGAAAAAAAAGGAAGTTTTAGTTTTTTCTATTTAGATTTTTAAGGTGGAGGCATTCCATAAAAAATACCAAAGATAAATCCTTCTCCCAAATAGCCGATATACTCATTGCTAACTGATATTAACACATTATTAGCGTAAGGTATATGATTACCCCAATTTTTTGATATACAAATTACATAGACTGTGTGAAAAGAACTATACGATTCCCCAGTTACTTTACTATTAATGGTCCCTATTAAAACCGCAGGATAATCAATCATAGGTTTAGTTTTGTTGTTTTGATTTAAAACAATATTCTTTTCAACGCTTTTATCTGCTACACCCACAAAGGGTAATATGATGGTTGCTATCATCAGCATCATTACAAATATTACAATTATTTTCTTACTCATACTCTTTCCCCGTGTAATGCCAATACATATCAAATATATAGTTTTTATGTTGATTGGAAGAAAAAAATCAGAATCAGAAGCATTGACACGGTTTTAACTGACTGCTTCCTCGTTTTTCATGCCTACTTTTTTTTATTCATTGTGTCTATCACATAAATTTACCATTCCATACTAACTATTATATAGAGAACTATTAATTATAATGCTTGTATGAAACCTCGTAAGTTTCTAAATTTCTTTTTCATCATCCTGATAAATATCGTTCTGATCGTACCAAATTTATGTGTTACCACGGTCTCCTCATCAAAAAACCTGGATTCGAACACGCATGACAGCCATCTAATTCAAGATATTTCCTATGTTGCTCAAAGTGAACGTAACTTCTGTGTATATGCTTGTTTAACGATGATCCTCAACCATATGGGATTGAATACGAGTCTTAATGAACTATTATTTTATAGTGGCGTAGGATATACGCACTCGTATAGCGTATCAAAAAGACTCCCCAGTGCAGATATTTATCGTCGTTTTGATTTCCTGTATTCGGTCTTTGGTGTTTCGAGTCAATCCTGGTGGCCATCAAATTCTAATGTTTCAAAAGATGAGCTCTGGGAGCAGTACTATTCACGGGTAAAAGAAAATATCACCAAAGACATACCGGTCTTAACCCGGGTGGATCCTTTTTCACTACCATCGCTGAGAAATCAGTTCAAAGTCAATGATAATCTCTGGAAAACAATTTTTTCAACAGGATATCATGTCATTCTGATCATTGGATATAACGACTCGAATCAGACGATCTGCTACAGTGATCCCAACGCAGGGTTTTATGGTGATGACCGCTTTGGTGATCACGCATGGATAACTATCAGTGCGTTCAGACAAATGCAGGAAACGATTAACAGTTACCATTTTAATACATATAAACAAAGTAGTCAACCACTCTCGAAAAATGAGGCGTTTGAACAAGCATTCAGAAAAAACATCGAAAACCTCACAGGTGGTATCCAACCAGATAGGCGGTACTATGGACTCGCTGCATCACAACAGATGCAAATTGATTTTTCATCTGCAACAAACAACAGCGAGGAGACCTTTCGTTTGTATAAAACACATGGTGGCAATGGAGTGAATATCACCCTTTTTATGTGTATGCAAAAATTGTGCTCCATCGTAGATCCAACTCACCCCAATGTCTTTGATATTTTACTTGCGGGGAAAACATCTCCGTTTGCCGATATCGCCAATGTAAAAAGGGATGTAGCGGACTACCTTCAAAACTCATCGATTCAACCAGGCTTGTGTAAAAATCAATCAAATCTCCTGAGAAACGAATCTGAACTCTGGCGCGAGTTATCACAGTACTATAATATTTTCCTAAGAAAAGGAATATATTTGTCTGATCTACGAGCCATGTACATAATGAATAAAATGGAACACCTCATAAAAGAAATAATTGATGTCGAAGAAGTACTCATCGCCTAATCAAACAATGATGTACTGTTGATGTAAATTAATACAGAAGAAAGGACATGAAACGAGAGCATTGACACGGTTTTAACTTGTTTTTTTGTTCGAATCAAATGATAAAAAGAAGAAAAAAGTTATGGTGCTTATACTTCCTTAAAATAGATTAGGAATAATTTGAAATCTTTAGTTTTTGTCGCTGTATCTGCTGTAACTGTTACCGTTACATCACCAAATCCTACCATAAGACCACTTCTTATCGTCATTGTGTCACCAGGGGCAAGACTTATGGTTCCATTTTTCTCCCTACTAACCCCTAAAAAGATTGAACCGGTGAGTCTAAAACTCCAAGAGATGTTTTCTGCAGGTGCATCACCAATATTTTTAATGACTGCGGTGATACCAAATCCACCTGATAGCGAATCGATAACTATTATTGGTGTTGGTTTTGCTACATATGATGCATAGTAGATATCATAGTTTCCGTTTCTGGTATCGGTAAACACAATGCCGGTCTTACCGATATCAACTGCTCCTTTCTCAGCGACGATCGTTCCATCGACATCATTTTTTTGTTCCGCTGCTCCCCATGTCACTCCACCGTCTTCGGATACCTTGAGATAGAGGTCCCCATCTTTCACGTACGCACAATAGACATTATCTCCTTGCATGTAGACTGCAGGAGTACTTGCATTAGTTTCAACCAGGGATGTGTGCCAGTTGAATCCAGGATTATACACTGCTGAGGTCGTACTCGATTTACAGATGACATTTCCATCCTCCACATATACGACACAGACCTTATCTCCACTCCCTGAGACATCAGGATCAGTCCCCAGACCAAGGTACTCCCCAGGCATTTGTTCAGGATCAACATATTTTTCCATATTATTTTGCATCTCTCCGCTGGTAATCAGTTCTTCATCCATGACGTTTGTTTTAATTGTTATTTTTGTACCAGAATCAAGACTTGTTTCACAGACAATAAATATCTGATTTAAGTTTGAATCCATTTCTATCTCTGAAGCAGGAGCTGATCGGAACAATGTGTTTCCATCGACGTTAAACCCGCCCGTACCTGGCGGATACGCAAAATCTGGATAGGTGGCCCAGCACAGTTGGAAGACCTGCCTTAATATATAAGCACAATCGTCCGCAGATACGAGAGCTATGAAGAAGTTATTTGTACACGCTGCTCCACCATCAGTATAATTCCATAAACAGGTTGATGTTCCATACCATGATGCATTTTCAGCATGAGCGATATCTCCAGGAATAAAAGACATTCCACTACTATAGATATCTGCTTTGGGGTCGATCATTGTAAGAAATAGCAAATCATTTGGGGTGTTGTAGACAATATCAGGATATTGGAGCATCCCAGAACCAGCGGAAAAGTTTATGGAATCAAATAAAAATTTCATAGCCCATGTTTGCCCACCATCTGTAGAATACACAACAGGGATTTGTTTACGTTCTTCATCGATCTCTTGCTCATATACGACAATGGTGTGACCAAGACCATTTGTTGTGATTCTTGGATGATAATCATTTCCAGCATTGTTGGATAGTAAAGCATTACCAACAGGACATGGTTGTTCCACAACATCTTGTGTTATCGCTTGAATATGGTGTTGCACAACTCGTGGCAATTGTGGATTGATACAAGATGCATTCACACCAAATGTGGTACTTGCACCGAGAAATACGAGTATTATTCCAACAACCAAACATTTCCTTAATCGTAGATATGTATCCATGGCTTTCCCCCTTTTATACAATTATATAGCACTGTTCTTCTATAAAAATATATTCACAGAAACAGAAGCATTGACACAGTTTCAACGTATGGTTTTTATGCGAATCAAGAGGCTGTCTAACAATTGTTCTCCTGTCCCAACAGGAGAAGCATTTATCAAATGATACATGATATCAGGAGCAGGACAGGAGAGATATGGCA
>Ga0315277_10007634_pt1 | contig 14010 bp, 15 predicted proteins | sample YL17G05_15_MG_FD_203695 | JGI IMG/M metagenome (GOLD analysis project Ga0315277, IMG submission 203695) | Sediment microbial communities from Yellowstone Lake, YNP, Wyoming, USA - YL17G05_15 | ecosystem: Environmental > Aquatic > Freshwater > Lake > Sediment | place: USA: Wyoming | collected... | reverse complement strand
TTTTGAAATTTAAGGTGGACATGTCCCCGACTCATTACTACTTATCTCTGCTTTTCTTACCTGCAAAGACTTAAGTGACAGAATCCCGAGCAGCAAAATACCGTCCGTTATAAGAGTCTGAGCAATAATAGGCATGTGCGTTTCCTCCTTTTTATAAAATTTGGTAACTGAGGTTAATACACAATCAGTTCTGGTTTTATTTCATTTTTAATTTTTTGAATATGGAAATTTATCTTTGAGGGAAATTACATGAGTTGCTTGGGTTGAATACCTCTACGTGGATTACAGGACCTTTTATTTCTCCATGGACTATCTCACAGTTACCTGTATGAAGGTTACCAAGAATTGTTGGATCCATTCCTGAACAATTCAGAATATAAGTTTTGTCTTTAGCTTCAAGTTGAAACTCATTTTGGTTTATTCTGCTTATCCATCCTGTTATAAATACTTCGCTATTGTTTCCCTTGAATAAGTAGAAGTTCATTAAGAATCTATTGGTATCCAGTACGTTATTTAGACCTAAAAGATCAATAATAAGACCTAAAACTAAGGCTACGATTGCAAACATGATTCCGATCCTAAGTCTCCCTGTCTTATATAGTGTTCCTAGATTAGCTATCAAAACGATAAGTATGACCATAAGGATAAGACCCAATACGAAGTTTATTATCGGAGCTCGTTGGAGAAACTCCATGAGACCGTATTCTTTAAAAGTTAAATACTGGAAAGCGTTGTGCTCTTTTACAGCGTGGATTTCGATATTTACGAAAAAGATTATGAAAATGAAAATAATAAATGAACCAACAATGCTCAACGCATCTAAAAAGGCGAAGTATTTGGCTGGTTTCATTTTTATTTTGCCTGATTTTATCTGTTCAGTTACTTTTTCTGATATGCTTTCTTTCTTCATATTTTCCCCTCAGAAACTAAAACATCTTTTAATCTTTTCTTGCCCCTGTTTATCAGGGTCCCGACAGTTCCCGTGCTTACCTTTAGAATATCTCCGATCTCATCATAAGACTTATCCTCCATGTAGTACAATACCAATGGTACCTTGTATTTCAACGGGAGATTGTTTAAGGCTTTTGTCACATTTTTGGAGGTTTCTTCTCTTTCAAGCTGTGTTTCTACATTTTCCGGTGCTTGGACAAATCTGTCTACGAAATCCGCATCCAGTTGAAACATTCGAAAGTTGTATTTCCTGAGTCTGTTCATCGTTTCATTGTGAGCGATTCTGTATATCCAGCTTGAGAATTTAAGATCTGTCTTAAAGCTGTTAAGGTTGATGTAAACCTTTATAAACGTATCCTGGACAACATCATTTGCAATATCGTTTCCGCTTGTTAGGTAGTTAACGTATCTGAGGAGTTTTTGCTCGTACCTTTTGACCAGTTCATCAAAGAGAGTACCATCTCCTTTTCGGATTTTTATTACAAGTTCCTCGTCAGTCATTTCTTGTTGATCTTTGGGCCCGTTTTCTTTTTTCACGTGTTTTATTATATATTATGCGGAAAAAGATTTTCTAATTTTTTATCTTATCTGGCCTGCTCCCATCACTAAGTTTCCTGAATAAAAGACTGCGTATTGACCTGGGGTTATAGAAGTTTGCGGATTTTCAAATGTCAGTAAGTACATTCCATTTTTTAAAACATCAAGAGTTGCTTTAGCAGGTTTATGCTGGTATCTGATTTTGGCCTTAACATTTATTTTTTCATTGTTTAAAAAATTGTTTGTCAAAGAAACATCGTTTAAGGGTATTTTGTTCTTTAGTAAATCTTTCTTTCTTTTGGAAACAGTAAGTTCGTTCCTAGCTAAATCTTTTTTAATCACAAAATAAGGTCCCCCGCTAAGCCCGATATTTTTTCTTTGCCCTATTGTGTAATGTGCAAGGCCTATATGTTTTCCCAAGACCTTTCCTTCAGTGTTTTTAATTACACCTGCAGTGGCCCCGACTTCCTTTTCTATGAAATTATACAAGGATTTTTCTGAAACAAAGCAAAAGTCCTGGCTCTGAGCAATTTTCTGAAAAAAATCCAAGTTTTCTTTCTCTGCCATTTTATATACTTCCTCTTTTTTTATGTCTGAGAGCGGAAAGATTATGTAAGGTAGACATTCTTGCGGAAGCATTGCCAGATAATAGGTCTGATCCTTTTTTCTGTCTTTAGGTCTGGATATAAAGTAACCTCCATATTTACTGCTTTTAACAATCTTGGCGTAATGGCCTGTGGCGATATAATCAATTTTGTTTTTCTTAGCGTACTCAAAAAGTTCAAAAAATTTCAGGTATCTGTTGCAAATAATGCATGGGTTGGGAGTTTCGGCGTTTTTCAAACTTTGAGTGAAGTATTTAATGACTTTTTCGTGGAAATTTTTGGAAACATCTAAAATTACATGCTTACAACCATACTTTTCGCATATTTTTTGAGCGGTTTTAATGGATTTATCCGTGCAGCATGAATTTTCTCTTTTCGCGTTGCATTTATCATTCCATGTGCCGAATTTTAGGGAAACCCCAATAGGTTTCCAGTCATTTCTCTTTAAAAGAACAAGTGAGATTGATGAATCTACGCCACCGGACATTCCAACAACAATCTTTCTACCGTTTCCTCTTTTCATATTTAATCTAGTTGGCTATCTATATATTCTTTATACTCTTCTTCGAGCATTTGGTTGTGTTTTAGGACTTCCTCATGCTTTTTTTGAAGCTCTTGTGAAACTGGTTTACCTGATTTGTGCAGATAGTCATATATCGCATCTTCCAGCGCTTCCGTTGCCAAAACTGAGCAGTGGATCTTAATTGGAGGAAGGCCATGCAAAGATTCCATTATATCGGTGTGTTTTATCTTCAGTGCGTACTCTAAGGTTTTACCTTTGACGATTTCGGTTATTGCTGAGGATGTCGCAATTGCGGCCACGCATCCGAATGTCTGGAATTTAATATCTTTAATGATATCTTTACCTTGTTTGTTTGTGCCTACCTTGATGTACATGTACATCATGTCACCGCAGGCCATATTCCCGACCTTCCCTACTCCGTCAGGCTTTACCATCTTTCCCATATTTACGGGATTATGAAAATGTTTCATTACTTTTTCTGTATACATATTTTTAACGATTCTTAGCGTTTAAGGGAGACATTTCCCTTAATTTTTTAACTGATTTCTCAAGGGTCTTGAGGAAATATTCTACATCTTTTTTGGTTGTAAATCTTCCGATTGATATTCTTATAGACCCGTGTGCAGCTTCCTTTGGTATTCCGCATGCTATCAAAACGTGTGAGGGCTCAAGTTTCGGTGACGAGCAGGCTGAGGAGGTTGACACCGCAATACCGTATGAATCAAGGTCCATAAGCAAAGACTCTCCTTCTATAAAATCAAATCTTAAGTTGATGTTGTTGCAAAGCCTGTTGTCTTTTGGTCCATTCAAATGGGTATTTGGGATATTTTTCAGAGCAAAATCAATTATCTCATCCCTTAAAGCTGTTTGTCTTTTGCTTTCTTTTTCCATTTCTTCGCTACATAGCTCTGTCGCCTTTCCAAATCCTACGATTCCTGGTACGTTCAGCGTTGAGGACCTTTTGTCCCTTTCCTGCCCCCCGCCATGTAGCAAAGGATCAATTACTAAGCCTTTTCTTATATACAATAGTGCAACTCCTTTGGGTCCGTATATCTTGTGGGATGAAGCAGTAAGAAGATCAACGTTTAGCTCGTTTACATCAAGTGGCATTTTACCGTAGCTCTGGGCAGCGTCGGTGTGGAAATAAATACCTTTTTCTTTGCATATTTTCCCGATCTCTGCGATCGGCTCTATTGTTCCTATCTCGTTGTTTGAGTGCATTATTGAAACAAGTATTGTTTGGGGGTTTATTAATTTTTTAAGTTCTTTGGGGTCAACAAAACCTTCGCTATTAACTTTGGCCTCAACGACATCAAACCCGTTTTGAGAAAGCCACTTTGCTGTGTTTAAAACGCAGTGATGCTCAATTGGGGAGATTATTATACGATTCCCTTTCTTTTTATTCGCTGAAGCAATGCCCTTTAGTGCCCAATTGTTGCTTTCCGTTGCTGAACTTGTGAAATATATTTCTGTCTGAAGAGCGCCGATGTAGCCGGCAATTATTCCGCGGGCCTTTTCTACAGCTTCGTTTGCTTCCTCCCCGAAGGAATGTATAGATGATGGATTTCCGTAAGTATCTGAAAAATACGGCATCATAGCCTCAAGAACCCTCTTGTCTAGAGGGGTTGTGGCCGCGTAATCGAAATAATATCTTTTTGTTTCTTTTTTCATAATTTTGTTACTAGTTTACCCTATTTTGGACGTTAGTATTTTACCACTTAGTCTATATACTTTCTCCGTGTGTTGACGAATACCTTATAGTATGTTAATATTCAGACGATTGAAATTACCCTAGACTTTCATAAATAAGGAGGAGTAACAATGTCTGGTCAGAGAGAAAGGAATGTCACGTTTGGGCTATTTAACGCGGTATGCGGCTTTCTTGTAGTTGTGTCAATTCTTGTGTTGGGAATTGTGGAGTTATATACTGATAAACACTTTCCTGACATAGCTTTTCTTAGCTTGTATTCCCTTGCCGCGGTGAGCGTAGCCATATCTACGTTTTTCGATTTCCGTCGAAATAAATTTATGTTTGGGGTTGGGCTGGCAACACTTGCAGTTATATTCTTGTCAGTCGTCTTAATAGGATGCGCATGACTTTGCGACCTAGGCTCTCTAAACTGTTTTAATATAAGAAACAACAGATTAGAGAGCTTATTTTTTGCTCCAAAAAAAGATTTATTTACTGTTAATAGCGCGATCATTTGACTAATATCTTATAGTATGTTAAACTCTGTGCAGTTGAAAATAGAATAAAATCCACAACTAGGAGGAGTAAAATGATGAGCGAGAGTAGTAAGAGCATATATGCTTTTAATGTTTTCTTCGGCTTTGTTATAGCGCTTTCGATAGTAGTATTGAGCATTTTACAAAGTCATTCCAATATTATTATCTATTCGAGCACTGCTATGACGATCTTGTTTTTTATTGCATCCTTAGACCTGGCTATTGATTCTGTTTACTCTTTTCATACAAAACATTATTGGCTGGGTGTTGGCTTGGCAATAGTGTCGGCAGTAGTGGTAGTAGCCGGTCTTCTCCGATTAGCTTAGCTTAGTTTCATATTAAAAACCCTTTCGTCTGTTTTTCCACAGATTTACAGCCGGAAGGGTCTTTTTTTATCTTATATTCTATTTGGTTATTATTGAGTAGGCGCTGTCGGTGCAGGTGTTGGACTTGTTGAGGGTGCGTCTGGGTTTGATCCTGAACGTCTAAAGCCTCCTTGTCCGCCACCTGGTAAGTTTCCTCTCATTTGTACGAACCTGTTTCTCACACTTGTCCTTTCGTAATACCTTCCTGCGTAAAATCCAGCAAGTCCACCAAGGATTACACTAATAAGTACTGCGATTAAGATATCTTTTTTCATAACTACCTCCTTTAATTTAAACTATTCGTATCTTAGCGCCTCAATAGGCTGAAGTTTAGAAGCCTTTTGGGCGGGATACCAACCAAATACAATTCCAATTACTGAAGAAACAATAACCGCAAGTCCTATAGAACCTACAGCAATAGTAGTTGGAAGGGACATGACTTTAGTAAGAATAAATGACGCTCCCACTCCTATTAAAACACCGATAACCCCTCCCAGTATGGTAAGGATCATCGCTTCCACCAAAAATTGTGTGATTATCGTTTTTCTTTTAGCTCCCAGTGCCTTTCTCAGCCCTATTTCTGTTGTTCTTTCTGTAACGGTAACTAGCATAATGTTCATGATCCCAATTCCTCCGACTATTAACGAGATGGCTGCAATTCCGGAAAGAAGAGTGGTAAAAGTTTGTGTAACCTGATCTACAGTATTTAGGATATCTTGCTGGGAGGAGATCGAGAAATCCGCATCAGCTGGAGTTGCTTTTCTGTGAAGTTCCAAAAGTAAAAATCCTACTTGGTTTTCTGCCGCACTCATCATCTGATCATTTTTAGCTCCCACATATAAAGTTGAGAGATAGTTTGTCCCGAACAACACTTTCTCACCCGTTTTTAGAGGGATATAGGCTACATCGTCAGCATTTCCTAGGCCTGTTGATCCTTTAGACTGAGTGACCCCGACAACCGTAAAGGAAACCCCTTTGATTTGTATTTGTTCTCCAATTGGGTTCACACTTGTTCCAAATAGATCTGAGACGACGGTGGGACCTAGTACTACTACCTTGTCTAAATTTTGGTTGTTTACATCTGTAATGGGAGACCCTAACTCAACTGTTATATTTCTTAAATTAAAATAATCACCCTCAACCGCTGACACTTGAGTGTTTGTGTTGTTTCTCCCGTAAACTAATTGTGATCTGGCATCGTATTCACCCGCGACGCTTGATACGGTTGTGACTCTTGGTGATTGAATAATCGCTTGTGCGTCACTATATTTTAGTGTTGTAACTCCGGCACCTCCCCGTAAAAAACCCTCTTGCTGAGCTCCGGGTCTGATGATCAATAAATTGGATCCCAGGGACTGTATCCTTTGTTTTATAGATGTCTGACTTGCCTGTCCCAAGGTCATCAAGGTGATTACAGAACCAATACCAATGATAATCCCAAGAGCAGACAATGCGGTTCTCATTTTATTTGTTCTTAAAACTAATATACTTTCTTCGATAATTTCAGTAAGGTTCATTTTATTTATTTGCCTTTTTTATTTAGTACATTACTAACAATTTTTCCATCCACAAGACTGATGACTCTTTCAGCCCGTTTTGCAATATCCTCGTTGTGCGTAATTATTACAACTGTGTGACCTTTTTTATTTAACTCCTCAAAAAGCGAGATTATCTCGTTGCTTTGGTTTGTAGGTAAGTTTCCTGTCGGCTCGTCTGCCAGTAGGATACTTGGTTCCATAGTTAATGCTCTTGCTATTGCGACTCGTTGCATTTGTCCTCCCGATAGTTGGTTTGGAAGACTTTGAATTTTGTCCACAAGGTCCACTGCTTTTAACATTTCCTTAGCCTTTTCCACTCTTTTTTCTTTAGGTATTCCAGCGTAAGCCATTGGTAGTATTACATTCCTAAGAACCGTCATTCTTCCAAGAAGGTTAAAGGATTGGAAAATGAAACCTATTTCTTTGTTTCGGATTTCAGTTAGTTCGTTATCGGTCATACTCTGAACTTTTTTTCCGTTCAGGATGTATTCGCCGGACGTTGGGATATCCAATGCCCCGAGTATATGCATAAGAGTTGACTTTCCGGAGCCGGAGGGACCGACTATTGCCACGAACTCTCCGTCATTTATCTTGAAAGACACCCCATCAAGAGCGTGAGTTTCTTCCCCGTCGTTGCCGTAGATTTTTTTTATATTTTTAACCTCGATCATTAACCCTCCGATTTAGCTATTTATAACTTAGAAAAGTCTGAATCCGCCGCCACCTCTGTTTTGATTAGTTTGGGTTGTAAATCCACTAGTTGGTAATGCGTTCACTAATACCTGATCTCCCTCTTTTAACCCTGAGACGATTTCAGTATTTGTTCCATCAGATAGCCCTGTGCTAACATCCGTTACCTGATATGTATTTCCCTGCACTAGTCTTACTGTGCTTTTTCCATTTTGAGTTGTTATAGCTGCTGTGGGAACATATAAAACATGATTATGCTCTGCAACAACTATAGTTGCATTCAACCCCATGTTTGGAAGGACCTTATCTGATTCCGTATCAAATTTTACATTTACTGGATAGTTGGCAACACCCCCTGAGATTGTTCCTATTTTATCTATGCCCACAACTGTGCCTGTAAACGGCTGCTCAGGTAAACTGTTAAGAGTTACATCGACTTTTTGACCGGATTTTACGTTGTTTATATCAAGTTCTGTTACGTTTAGGGTTGCAATTGGTGTCCCAGGTTGTTTGATGGAGGCTACAGTTTGTGTCGACCTGCCGGTTGTCGATACCGTGTTTGAGATATTAGTTCCCTCAACGGTTACTATGTTCGCTACAACTCCGTTGGCAGGAGCAAGTATCGCTGGAGCTTGTGCTTGGTACTGACTCAAGGCGTTTGAAAGTGCGATTTGAAGTTGTGTAATATTGCTTTTTTGCAATTCATAATCTTGTTTTGCTTTCTGTAGGTTATAATCCGCGATTTCAAAATTCATCATTTTACTTTTACTATCGTTCATTTTGTCTTGTGCGGTGTTAAATGCTAATTGGGCTTGTATAATAGCGGACTTGTAGGTTGTGTTTAAAGCTTCGTTTGCACTGTCTAAACTTTCTTTTGCCCTTAGGTAATTTGCATAAGCATTTGATTGGTTTGTTATACCCTCTGAATCGAGGGTTACGGTCATTAAGGTCTGGCCCTTATAAACGGTATCTCCTTCTTTTACCAAAACCTTGTTGACTATTCCGTTAACACTAGTTGTCACAGCAATATAATTGGAAGTCTGTACAGCACCTGAGGTTGAGATACCGGATACGATATTCCCAACTTTGACATCAGCTACACTTGTTTGCTGATTTGAAGAAGTTGAGCTTCCACTTTTATTCAAAAAGTACTGGCCTGTGAAAATTATTACGATAATCGCTAAAATTGCTATTGCAACCCACTTATTTTTCTTCAAAAATATTTTTACTTTTTTCATTATGTCTTTCATACGTCTTTTAGCCTATATCAGTTTCTTTTTAAGGAATTGATAATCCGCTATTTAATTATTTAATTTTGGGTAGGATAGCCTTAAAGGGTGAACTTTTGTTAGGCTTGCTGAATACTACTCTATTGCTTCTATAAATTTCAACCAACTCCTTATACATTGCATACCAACGTTTTATGTCAAAAGTTGTTTTTGTTTGGTCGGGGTGGCGCGACTCGAACGCGCGACTTCTACGTCCCAAACGTAGCGCTCTAGCCAACTGAGCTACACCCCGGGAAACCTTACTATTCTACTATAAAACAGATTTAAGATAAACAAAATCAGAGGTTTCCGATCCAGTCGTTTAGTACAATGTCAAAAGGTTTAGATTCGTAGACATATCTTTTATTATGATTTAGATCAACCATGTGAAGTTTTACCGTATACGTGCATTTGTCAGTTATTGTGCAAACTGGTATGACTTCCTGTTTTTTACTTATGTCCCTTGACCATTCAGTAATCACGAAAACATCATTATCCATCCAATAAGCCCTATCAAAATAGCAATTTCCTCTTACAGAGCAATCCAAGATCCTAGCATCAAGGACCTTGTCCTCCTTTAAACCATATAAATGTACCTGGTTGGGTGTATATCCATCTTTGTTGATGTTTCGGTAATCAAGATACATTGTTCCGCTAGGAGCAAAAACGACTTTTTTAATGTCTTTATGGTTTGCAAGGTTTTGATCAAAAGCAGCTTTTTCGCTTGCGTCATCAATGGATGTTATCTTTATCCACTGGCTGTTATAGACCTCATTTTCTTCCGATAGCTTAAAATCATCAGGTAGGACAGTTAATCCTTTGTTTCTTATGTTAGTGTCCCATCTTTGGAAATCTCTATCGTTTTCCACTTTTAAAGGAAGTCTAGTTTGATCTATTTCGTTTTGTTTCTTAACATTCAGGTATACTCCAGCTGCCGTAGCTGCGAATATCAGAGTGATCAAACTGATGCTGACAAATTTTTTCATGCCTACATAATACCGCGTTTTAACTAGACTGTAATATAATTAACTACATAAACAAGATACTTGGAGTTATTCGATCTAGATTTAAAGAAAAACCATTGCCGATTATTGGGGCCGTGTCCTTAGTTTTGTTTGGATCGTTTTTTTGTTTAATTTCTCAGGTGAATTTCATGCAAAACGATGATTGGAACCGAACTACGAGCGTGATAAGGTTTTTGGCTGGAGACTTTAAACTCCTTTCCGTTACTGCTACAACGTTTTATACACAAGGCTTGATGGGACTTTTGTTTGCAAAATTTTTTGGATGGCAAAAACTTCCCATTCTAACTTTACTTGTCTCCGTTTTGGATTTCTATGTATTTGCCCGAATTCTCCTTGACCACTTTGGTATCTCGAAGATAAAAGCCGTTTTTATATCACTAATTCTTTTTTTCACGCCTCTACATATGTATTCAGCAATAGGATTTATGACCGAAAATTATGTACTTCTTTTTACTCTTTTGGCTTTGTATTTTTTTCTTTCATTCGAAAAGACGTCCAAGAGAAAGCATTTTGTTTTATTTAATTTAATGGGGTTTTTAGCTTTTTTTGCAAAGCAAAGCGGAATACTAATTAACACATCAGCCTTAGTGTATTTCCTGGTCAAGAGAAAATTTAAAGAGGCTCTTATTCAGCTGAGTTTCTTGGTGGTTCTTTTGGGTTATTATTCCTTTTTCTTCCCAAAGACAGATGAGATGGAAGATAAAGTTTTTCTAAGAGGAATTCTTTTGTCGCATCTTTTGGATTTTAAGTATGCGTACTCCATTGTTTATGGAATAATCCTTGTTACTTCATCGTTTATTATTCCCGTGTTGGTTTATTTTGTTTTTTCAACTTATTCTCACTTCCGAAAATCGATAACTATTATAGTTGCGCTTTTGGTGTCATCAGCCGCTTGCTATTTTTTTCTTAATAGATGGTTTGATCCCAGTAAAATCTCCTGGTCCGAATATCCTTACTTTGAAAATACATTTGAGAGAACAGGTTTTTTTCCAAGATCTATACTTGGGACGAAATACCAATTTAAAGGTAACTACAAATTATTTAAATATTGGGACATAGGGGCAAAGGTATCTTTAGCTCTTGCTATACCCTGTTTATTTCTCTATCTCAAGAAAATTGTAAATATATACTCTATCTCTATAGTTGGATATGTGATTTTAATGATTTTTGTAAAGACGTTTTTTGACAGATATAATCTGCCGCTTATCCCTCTTTTTATACTCTTTCTTCTTTGCCTTAGAGTACCAGATGTCTTCACAGGAAAGGTGCTTCTTGGATTTTTGGTGCCGTTTGTCCTTATTACAGGGTTTTTATCAACACAAATGGGAATAGATTTTGTGTTATCAAATAATTACATCTGGGGAAGGAGCGTGTCGCTTGTTAGTCAAGGTGCAAAGCCTAATAAAATAAGAGCCACTATGGCTTGGGGAAAGCTTTATGGTCTGTGTTATCCTAACAATTGCCAGTATCTTTTTTCTTACGATTCTTTTGAGAAGAATTCTAGTCTTCAGGTTAATTACAAATTGGTTGGTGAGAAAGATTTGAATTTTCCTGGGAGTATATTTATTAACCCGAAAGTTTATCTTTACGCCAAAAAATAATTCATTTAGGTTGTTTTACTAAAGGGTCTTTTGCTTTATATATAAAAACTACAGTTTCACCGTTAAGGTCTATTGTGTGAACGAGTTTTTTGGAAGCGTAGTTTGTGATTTTGTAATCCATGACAAAATTCATTGGTCTTTTTATACCTACCGCGTAAAAGCCTCCTTCTAAGCCGTACCTCGTATCCATATACCTGTCGCTTATTGATTTGTCTTCATTTGTTATGTACTTAAGTTCTTCGTTTAGAGTTGAGTTTTGTGAGTTTACAAAATCGTTTATCTCACTCCAGAATCTCTTGTGAGGGAAGCCGAATAACGGGATATATGAGCCCCTCATATAATCTGGTTTAGGTTCCAGTATTCCGGGCGCGACCAGATTGACTAGATATCCGCCTTTGGCTTTTTCATAAGGTATTTTTAAAACTGTCTTGTATTCGAATGGATACTCTTTATTGTGATCGATAAAGAGTATGTATGTTTGGCAATACAAAAAAGTGAATGCTCCAAGTATTGGAATAAGCAATAAGTATCTAACGATGTTGTGGAGGTTAAATAAAGTTCCTACTCCTATACCCGCAAGGATGATGAGCGGTAGAAGAAAATTGTAAAAATGAGTCCCTGGGTTTCTCACGAAGGACTCAAAAAAGACAAAAACCACGGTGAGCCAAATTAATACAGGTAAGCTTTTTTTTATGTTTAAGACACCTATTAGTCCGGCACCTACTAACAAAAGTATAGTTAGAAATGGGTTATAAAGTTCCGTCAAAGATTTGTATAAAGGAATTTTCGAGTAACCAATATCAACCCCAATTCTTCTTGATGCGTAATCCTGGTTTTTTTGAATTTCCTTGAATCTTGCCACATAAGGAATAAAAAATGGTAGTACAAGTGTCATTCCCAAGACGACACACAGAAGAAGTTTTTTGATTCCCTGTATTTTTTCTTTTCCGCTTAGGATAAATGATTTAACTATAAAATAAATAACTATTGGAGCAATCAAAACAGCATCCCAGTGGGAAAGAACGGATAAACACCAAAAAACCGTTCCTAACAAAATATACTTTACGCTTCTCTTATCTGATAACGGATATTTTGCAAGGTGCGAGTAAAGCCATAGTGAGGTAAATGAGAAGAGAAGGTTCAGATTTTGATATTGTGATATCCTTCCAAATCCAGAAATAAAACCATTCGTGATATAAAACAACGATGCGAAAAAGGCCATTGCCTTGCTTTTTGTTAAGTTCATAACAAAGAGGAAGAAAAAGATAGCTGAAAGACATGAAGCTAAGCTAAACGGGAATCTTTGTGCGAATTGATTTTTAAAATCATGTGTAAATAAGTACGGTATATAGGAAACTAAAAACTGTATGGGCCCTTTTCTTTGGCTGAGTAAGAAGTTCCAAATATTTTCTCCTGGTGAAAGCGACAAAAAGGATTTGAACTCGTCACCATGGTAATCCGAATAGCCCAAATTTGTGAACCTTAAAGGTATAGTTAAGGAGATAAGGATAATTATTAGGAGCAACACACCTTTATTGTTATAAATAAAATTCGTAAATTTACTAAATATGTTTTTCATGGACGCCATACATCAAAACCATCCTGCCATACCTTCAAATACCAATAACAAAAAATCCAGTAAATGATAATAGGGAGATAATAAATGATTTTGTTTTTATGTTTTTCTGAAAGATCAAATAAAGTAATTAGGAAGATCGGAATAAACCAAATAAGGTAAGTCCTGTTCAGAACAGGAGTAAAGAATAGAAAGTTAAGAGCTGATAAAGAAGCTAGAACAAACTTGTCTTTTATTTGAAGTAAAAAATAAGCTCCGATGATCAAAAACCACCCGAAGAAGGTCGCCATATTGCTGTAAAAAGAGAGAGGGATGATTTGAAAGAGTTCCACATGTCCGTAATAGCTTATATAAAACAGAAACGGTCTCCCCTGAAGAACTCTTTCTGTCTGCACGAATATTGTTCCTTGCAGGTAAGTCAGTGCAGCATTTAAGCTTGTTATGAACGGGATAGAGAAAATTAAAAAGACAATCCCACATGATAGAGCGAAGTACCACCATTTTTTTGATTTAATCAAAAACAGTGGGAGGAATATTAGACCGAAAGGTTTAAACAAAACTGAGAGAGTATAAAAAATGCCTGATAATACATCATTTTTTTCTAAAAATATTAGACTAAGGAGAATAAAAAATATTGGTACCGGATCAAGAAGTGAGTATCCGCTTCTAGCTGTAATATACGGGTTAAAAAACCAAATCGCTGCTGCAAATAGCGCAGCGAGATAATTTTTTTTATAAATATAATTGAAAAGTAAAATTGCAACACCAATGTCGCAGATCAAAACGGGGATTTTCCACAACAGTATATAGGAAATCGATGTTTTTAAGGAGATTGTGTACAAGAATGTAAAAAGGTATAGGAAGGCTGGAAAATATGAATATTCGTGCCCACCTATATCTTTTGTGTTTTCATAGGATTTTATAGCGTCTTTATATAAATCTCCGTGGTTTAAAAAAGTATTTACAGCTTTAACAAGTGTACTAGCGTCTCTTCCTGATTCTGAAAAATATTGTGTTCTGTGAGAGATCCCATAAAGTAGCATCAGAAGTAAAGCCACAATTTTTAGGTATTTTAAAATCCTTTCCCTGGAAAATATGATTGGGA
>Ga0315277_10007633_pt1 | contig 14011 bp, 11 predicted proteins | sample YL17G05_15_MG_FD_203695 | JGI IMG/M metagenome (GOLD analysis project Ga0315277, IMG submission 203695) | Sediment microbial communities from Yellowstone Lake, YNP, Wyoming, USA - YL17G05_15 | ecosystem: Environmental > Aquatic > Freshwater > Lake > Sediment | place: USA: Wyoming | collected... | reverse complement strand
AACCGCGCCCGCCTCGGGGTGTTCATCCAGAAAACGTACCAGTCCGGTCGCCGCCGGCATTGAGAAAACGAGGTCAGGATTGGCTACCGCCACATACCGGCCAGACGCGTGCCTGTATCCCCGGTTGAACGCCGCTCCGTAGCCCGCGTTTCGCCCCAGCAGCAGGAGTCTTGCCCCCTGCCGCGAGCAGACATCGACCAACTCGGCGCGATCGCGAGAACCATTGTCGACGACCAGAGTCTCGATGCGCGACCGGGGCTCGGTGTCGCGGAGTGAGGAGAGCGCGCGCTCGAGTAGCCGGGCTGAGTTGTAGTTGATGAACACAATGGTCAGGTCCGGAGGCATCAAGGACAGTCTATGGCCGCTGCCCTCCTTTTCAAGACCTAGTCGGCCAGCTGCCGGACCAAATCGCCGTTGCGGTTCCGGACGTCAATCACGACCGTCGGCCGGCCCAGCACGTGCGAGGCGCACCCGAAGCACGGGTCATAGGCGCGGAAGAACATCTCAACCGTATTGAGCAACCCTTCGTCCACCTTCCCTTTGTGAATCAGCTCCTTAGCTGCCTCGCGCACGGACATACATATCGGGCCCTTGTTGTTGGTGGTCGCGACAATCAGGTTGACCGCCTCAATCAGGCGGTCCTTGGTCAGCCGGTAGTGGTGGAAGAGCGTCCCGCGGGCGGCCTCGACCACGCCAACACCCTCGGTCTTCATGTCAAACTTCATATTCCGGATGTCGGTCCCGGTTATCCCGGGGTCGGTCGCAAGCTCCAACGTCCGCTCCGCGGCATAGAGCAGTTCGACGAGCCTTGCCCAGTGATACGCCAGCGTGGAGTTGACCGGTTTCGTGCCGAAGGTGTCGAACAGCTTTCGGTACGCCGCGTCAGCCCCGGGCGTCGCCATCCCGTCGGCGGCATTGATGCGTCCGAGCGGCCCGACGCGGTAGAGACCCGAGTCAGGACCGTCAACCAGGCCTTTGTAGCCGACCGCCTTGAGGTAGGTTGCCTTGACGTAGCTCCAGTCCAGCACGTGCTCGGCGATGTGGCTCAGGTAGTCGTGGCCCTCGAACTTGACGAACTCCTTGCCCTGCTGGTCGGTGACCCGGACCTTGCCGTCGTAGAAGCTCACCCGGTTCTTCTCGTCCACCATGCCCATGTTGTACACTGCAAGGCCCAGCTTCGGATTCTGTATCAGCGCCATGTAGGCCGGGTTCTTCAGGACGACGTCCTCGAACAACTGCAGGGTGAACTTGGCGAAGTCCACGCACGACCGCGCCATCGTCTCAATCTCTTTGCGGCCCTCTTCGGTCAAAGGCTTGGTCTGGCCGCCGGGAACGCCGCTCACCGGATGCGTCGGCTTGCCGCCGAGAATCTCGGTAATCCGCTGGCCAAAGGCCCGGTGCTTGATGACCTCCTTGGCCGTATCCAAACCCACCTTTTCGATGACGCCGAGGATGTTCCGCTTTTCCTTGGGCGCGTCCGGCCCGACCACGAAGTCCGGCCCGCCCAGGAAATAGAAGTGCAGGATGTGGTCGTAGATGTAATAGCCGTGGTAGATCAACTCGCGCAGCTTGCGCGCGGTTTCGGTCGGCTGGACACCGAAGGCTGCATCAAGCGCCTTGACCGCGGCGTAGTGGTGCGCGACCGGGCAGACCCCGCAGATTCGGCTCGTAAGCTGGGGCATGTCCTCAGCCTTCCGGCCCACGCAGAACTGCTCGAACCCGCGCAGTTCCGGCACCTGCAGGTAGGCATTCTCGACCTCGCCCTTGTCGTCGAGGAAGATCTCGACCTTGCCGTGCCCCTCAAGCCGGGTAATCGGGTCAATCGTAATCCGCGTGCTCACTTCTGCCTCCGGCTGTTGATGGTCGCGTCGGCCAGACCGTACATGTAGAACGTGCCGACCGGGTCCTTCACCTGCGCCAGCAGCTTTTCGGTATCCGGCCCCGTGATGTCCTTCTCGTCGTCAATCCTCAGGACTGAACTGAGTGCGGAAATCATCTTGCCGCCCTGGTCCCCTACTTCCGGCGTCGGGCCCATGCAGCCGGTGCACGGCCAGTTGCCGTTGATGCATCGCTGGCCGCAGCCACCGCGGGTAGCCGGCCCCATACAAACGATGCCCTGCTCCAGGAAACAGACGCCCGGGTCGGCCTGAACTTCCCACATCCGCTTGACGTCCGGCATCTTCTTGGCCACGTGCTTGTTCCGGTCGCACTCGTCGCACAAGGCCTTGGCCGGAGCCAGTACAGTGCCCTTGGACGGCAGGTTGCCCTCGAAGATCGCGGTAATTGCTTCCAGGATCCTCGGCACCGCGGGCGGGCATCCCGGCAGGTAGTAGTCGACATCGACGACCTTGTTCAGTGGCGATACTCTGTCGTAGAACTCCGGCAGGGTGACGTCGCCCTCCGTGACCTTGCCCTTCACCAAAGGCCTGGTGCCGTCCGGGTTGACGACCGAAGGTTCCTCGGTATAGACGTGCTTGAGAATCTGCTCCCGGCTAGACAGGTTGGCGAGGCCCGGAATGCAGCCATGGTGGGCGCACGAACCGAACGCAACCAGCACCTTCGACTTGCGGCGGAGCAGGTGGGCAAGTTCCTCCTGCTCCGAATTCCGCACCGAGCCGTTGAAGAAGCACACATCCATGTGCCGGTCCGGCATTGCCCTCACGTCGGCGTACTTGGTGTCCATCGCCACGGGCCAGAACAGGATGTCGGCCCGCTCGAGAACGTCCAGAATCTTCTCGTTCGTGTCGAGCACGGCGATCTCGCAGCCTCCGCATGAGGCCGCCCAGTAGAAACCGAACTTCAGTTTATCGGGCAATTAGGTCCTCCGGGGTATGTCAGAAACAAGAGAATAGACGATTCACCCTCGAAGTCAAGCAACCTTGCCTGCTACCACACCCTTTGTCCCGCTCGCGCTACCGGCCAGCACGGTGGCCGCTGCCAGATAGAGAAACGGCATCGCCGGCACCCTGAATCGGCCGTCCGTGAATGGCAGGGCAGCCGCGACGAAGTACAGCCCGACGAACACCAAGAGCAGCGTCTCCGTCCGTCGGCGCCTTAATCCAAGTGAGACTAACGCCAGCAGGAACCCGCCGACTGCGGTCAGCAGTTCGAACCCGGCCAGCAGCCAGATCGCGAGACCCACGCCTCGCGGACCGTAGTCATGGTTCAGCAGCACGCTTCCTTGCGTAGCCGTCTCGTTGGCGGCAAGAGTCCTCCGCACGAGGTCGTCGGACTTGATGCCGGCAATGACCCGCGGCACGCCGCGCAGGCATATCCAGGCATAGCGGAGTGGGTCGTGCAGAATGATGCTCACCGCCTTGCGCGTCATCGCGTCAGCCAACTCCAGCGGGTTGTCGGTAGCGAGCTTCGAGGTGAAGTCGCGCGCCAACCTAAGCCTCTCGACGTCCCACGTTGTGTGTTGCTCATCCCCTATCACAGCCGCTGCATTAGCGTACAGCAGGTTATATCCGCCATTCGAGGTGAGGTTAGGGCGGCGGTAGTGACAGTAGTTCCGCGCCATCCAGATACCGGGCAGCGCAGAGAACGTGACCAGCATCAGGACTAGCCCTCGCCAATTCCGCCTTGCAACGAGGACGAGCCCGAAAGGCACAAACGCGAACAGGGCAACGGGCCTCACCAGCGCCGCGAATCCCAGCACCAACCCTGCCGCAGCCGCACTCAGTATCCGACTCGGCTTCCCTTCGCAGGCCTTCCGTCTCCGGTCTCGCGACCAACCCAGGAACAGGGCCGCGGCCAGCACCGCTGAGAAAGTGAACAGCACCTCGGACATGACCGTTCCCGACAAGAAGATGCTCGGTACGTCGAGCGCAAGAAGGGATGCGCCGAGTAGCCCGACCCGCGGATTGAACAGCCGGTTCCCAATCAAACCAGTCATAAGCACCGTCAACCCCGCCAGCAGCGCCTGCACAATCAGAATTGTCAGCATGTTGTTGCCAAGGACGGCAAGCAGCAGTGGGTAGCCGGGAGTCCGGAACGTGTTCGGCTCGTGGTTCCAGGTGTATGACAGCCGATGCCTGATGCTTGCCCCGAGCAGCAAGTACTGCTGCGAGTCGCCAAGGTCGACCTCCCCCCGTTTCAAGTAGGATGCCTCGGTTTCGGGCTTCACCGGGCCAGCCGCAACGTAGCTGTGCCCCTTGAACGTTGCTGACACAGCCAGCCTGATGACGACCGCCGCCACGGCAACGGCCAGCAGGGAGCGAAAACCGGCTCTGGTCACGCACTGTTTATAGCCTGCCCGTGTCCATTGTCAAGCCAAACCACGTTCAGCGGGCGTCCCTCAGCATTGTGACTGGAGGACTAGACGCGAGTGGGTACCTGATCGGCCACTGTTCACGGACGCGGTTCTCGATATCTGATTGACAGTTAATACCGGATGAAAGGAGCGCGAAAATGCCCGAGGCGACTCGGCGTGTGGTAGAAGAGTACAGCCCGGAGCAGGCCAAAGCCACCCTCGACCAGTTGCACGCGGGGATGCAACAACGCCACTCGGTAGGCTCCGGCTGGAACCGGATACTACTGCGCGGAGACATACTCCCCGGTCTGAATGACCATCCGAGGCAACTGCCGGGCAAACAGGCTAAGACATTCCTTCAGTCTTGCCCGCTCCTCGGGGCGGCAGGCGAAGAACGCTACCGAATCGCACCCGCAGACCAGATTGTCAGGTAAGCGCCAACTCCCGACCTTTGTCCACTGGGCCGGCACTGCCCTGGTCTGGGTCAGTTTCAACCAGTCCTCATAGATGATGGCGATCTGCACTCCGGCCGATTCGGCCATGGCCGCCAGCGCCTCCGGACTCAGATTCCCGCGCGCCTTGAGCCGGGCGACTCCCATGCTCCCGAGGCCCCAGATGTCGAAGCACTTGATGTCCGCGAGCCAGTTGATGGCACCGATGTCGTTGGCCGCGATCGTCTGACCTTGGTAGAACCGCCTGAGAAATAACCCCATCTGGTACTGCTGCTCGAATATGTTCTGGCTCGCCTGAGGGACCCGCGCGGTCACTGTTCCGCCCACCCAGATCATAACTGCTGCAGCCAACCCGGCCGCCAGACCGGCAACCCGGAACCAGGCCCGACTGCAACCCGGTCGCAGGCCGTGCATCAGCGTTGCGACCGCGACCACGCCAACGGCGACCAGGTAGGCTTCATACCGATGCAGAGGCCCGGGCCGCGCGAGGTGCATGTGCAGAACCGAAGCGGCAAGAAAGATGGACCCGAAAACCGTGTCAGACTGCCAGAAACCACGCTTCCGGCGAAGGCGAAGAACCATGAGTAGTAGAACCAGCAGGACAGCCGCGAGAATGTGAGGGGTCGTCACTATCTGCTTCAGCCCCCACAAACCCGCGATGTTCGCGAACGCCCTCCAGAACTCAGTAGTGCCGGACGCCAAACGAGCCAGACGGACTGCCTGATGCGAGAAGGCAGCCTTCATCAACACCGCGTTCGGCAGGAAGAACCAACCCTTGAGCACGGATATGACGCCGTATGCGACGACGGGCAGCAGGCCGGCCGCGGCAACCACGATCCCAGCGCCGTATCTCCTCCGTCCAGACAGCAGCAGTATTGCCAAGAAAACCAGGAACAGGCCTTCGTACCTCGTGGCGGTCAGAAGCACAGCCAGCACTGCCAGAAGCCACAGTGGGCGCTCTCTGTTCATGACTGCGGTCGTGGTCCAGACGAAAGCGAGGCTGAGCGTCGTCTGCAGAACGTGCTCCTGACCCGTGAAAAGCACTGCGGGTAGCGGAACCAGCAGAACCAGCCCGCAAAGGGTCGCGGCCCGGGCCCATGGCTCGAAACCGTGCTCTCGGATCAGTCGGTCCGTGACCACGAGCAGCAGCAGTCCGCAGACCAGGCAAAGCAGAAGCGGCGCGATTTCAGCCGGCCCGACAGCGACGTACACCAGTGTAAGGAGCAGCGTCCAGAGTGGCGACGAAGAAGCAGACGTGAATCCGTGACGCGTCACGCCCCAGATTCCGTGCAGACTCAGATTCTTGGCCATAGCCATATGAATGTAGGGATCGTCGAGCGGGTATACGAATCGTCCCCCGGTTCTGGCAGTTGTTGTCACAAACAGCAAACCAGTGACCGCAAGCAGCAGCCCAGCCCCAGCCAGCAACGGCCAGTGACACGCCATAAGGCTGCGTATCCGGTTCAGACTGCTGCCCACACCCGGACAATAGCACGCTCGACCAGTGAGTCAAGTCCGATGTGTGCTGTCCTTGCCGGGTTCAAAGAAGCTGCATGACACTCTGGAGGAATCTCGTGGAATAGACGCGGGAACGAACGGGACACTTCCCCATCTTCGACCGGAGGCGTGTCAATAGTGACTCACATAAGCGGGCGGCGATACAAGGTCCGGCCGGGCCGGCGCGCGGGCTTCTCCCTTGCTCTTGGCGCAAGCCGTGCAGCGCGAGTCTCCATATCCCTTCGGTGAATTCCTATCCAGATCCTCGCAGCCAATTCCGGTCTTGACGAACCGCATTTCGGTATCTATGCTTAATCTTCAACCTAGACAGGTCTGGTTGCAGACCCTCAACGGAGGTTGATTGAAACCTGAAGCCGCCACTACCTTAAGGAGGAATGCATGTCCGTCAAACTCGCAATCAATGGCTTCGGCAGAATCGGACGGCTGGTCGCAAGAATCGCGTCCCGTAATCCGCAAATCGAGGTCGTCGGAATCAACGACGTCACGGATGCCGCGACCCTCGCCCATCTACTGAAGTACGACTCGGTCCACGGCCGGTTTCCGGACGTGCAGGTCGACGGCGACTCCTTGGTCATCGCCGGGCGCAATGTACTCGTGAACAACGCAAAGAAGAACCCGGATCTGCCCTGGCAGAGGCTCGGGGTCGAATACGTTATAGAATCCACCGGGTTGTTCACTGAGTACGACAAGGCGGCGATGCACCTGAAGTTCGGGGCCAAGAAAGTCATCATCTCCGCCCCACCCAAGGGCGACAAACCCATCAAGTCCCTGGTGATGGGCGTGAACCACACGACCTACGACCCCAAAGTCGACCACATCGTCTCCAACGCCTCCTGCACGACCAACTGCGTCGTGCCCGCGGCCAAGGTCGTTCACGAGAGCTTCAAGATTCAGCGCGCCTACATGACGACGATTCACGCCTATACGAACGACCAGGCTCTGCTCGACCAACCGCACAAGGATCTGCGCCGCGCCCGGGCCGGCGCGCTGTCGATGATTCCGACCTCGACCGGCGCGGCCAAGCTCATCGCCGTCATCTTCCCGGAACTCAAAGGTAAGATAGACGGCGTCGCCATCCGCGTGCCCACGCCCGACGTCTCGATGGTCGACCTGGCTTGCACCGTCGAGAAGAGCACCACGAAGGAAGAAGTCAACGCCGCGTTCAAAGCCGCGTCCGAGGGCCCGCTGAAGGGTATTCTCCAGTACATCGAAGAGCCGATCGTCTCCATCGACCTAGTCGGCAACCCCCACTCTTGCATGATTGACTCAAAGCTGACCGCGGTCGTCGACGGGACACTGGTTAAGGTATTCGCGTGGTACGACAATGAGTTCGGCTACGCCAACCGGCTCATCGACCTTGTCGCATACATGGCGTCCCGGGCATAGCCGATGAAGAAACTGACGGTCCGCGATATCGACGTGCGGGACAAACGCGTGTTCCTGCGCGTGGACTTCAACGTGCCGATGACCGAGGACATGCGGATTCGCGACCTCGCCCGAATCGTGGCCGCGCTCCCGACTCTGCAGTTCCTGCTCGACCACGGCGCCGGCGTGATTCTCGCCTCGCACCTCGGCAAGGCCAAGGGCAAACCCGACCCGCTCTACTCACTCCACCCGATTCTGCCGGTGGTGTCCCAGCTCGTCGGCAGTCCGGTTACCTATGCGCCGGTCTACACCGGCGACAACGCGGCCAAGGTGAGGACGCGGGCGGTTCCGGGCACGGTCACGTTGCTTGAGAACCTGCGGTTCCATCCGGGCGAGACCGCCAACGACCCGTCGTTCGCGCGCGAGCTTGCCTCGCTGGCCGACGTCTACGTCAACGACGCCTTTGGCGCGGCCCATCGCGCCCACGCGTCGACCGTCGGCGCGGCTTCGTTCTTCAAGCAGCCGGCCGCCGGCCTGCTGATGGAAACCGAAGTGGACTTCCTGAACCGGATTCTCCAGCACCCGGCCCATCCGTACGTCGCCGTCATCGGCGGCTCCAAGGTCTCGGACAAAGCCGGGGTCATCAAGAACCTGCTGCCGAGGATTGACCACGTGATACTGGGCGGCGGCGCGGCCTTCAACTTCATGAAGGCCCGCGGCATCAGAATCGGGAAATCGCTCTGGGAGTCGGAACTGGCCGAACTGGTGCGGCCGCTGGCGGCCGACCCCAAGCTCGTGCTGCCGACCGACATCGTGGTAGCCCCGACGATTGATGCCGGGGCGGACGCGAAGACAGTGCCGGCCGGGCAGATTCCGGACGACCAGATGGGACTGGACATCGGCCCGAACTCGGGCCGGATCTTCGCCGACGTGCTCAAGACCGCAATGACGGTTGTCTGGGCCGGGCCGATGGGCGTGTTCGAACGCGACGCCTTTGCCGAAGGCACCCGGGCCGTGGCGCAGGCGGTCGCCGAAGCTACCGACCGCGGGGCGACGACCGTAGCCGGCGGCGGTGACACCGGCGCGGCACTGGCCAAGTTCGGCTACGCCCAGAAGATGAGCCACGTGTCGACCGGTGGCGGCGCTTCCCTCGAGTTCCTGGAGGGCAAGATCCTGCCCGGCATCGCGGCCCTGGCGGACCGATGAAACGAACCCGGATTCCGCTCGTCGCGGGCAACTGGAAGATGAACAAGGGCCCGAGTGCAGCCCGGGCCTTTGTGCAAGACGTACTCAAGTCAGCAGCCGACGGCTCGGCTAAGGTTAAGGTGGGGGAATACCCGGAGCTGGCGGTCTTCCCTCCGTTCACCGCCTTGCCTGCAGTAGCCGACGTCCTGAGAAGCACCTCAATCGCTTACGGCGGCCAGAACTGCCACTGGAAATCGAACGGGGCATTCACCGGCGAGGTTGCGCCCGGTTTCCTGGCCGAACTTGGCTGCCGGTACGTGTTGGTCGGCCACTCCGAGCGGCGGTCCCTGTTTGGAGAGACCGACGAGAGCTGCGGGAAGAAGCTGCTTGCCGCAGTCGCCGCCGGCATCGAGCCACTCCTTTGTTGCGGCGAGACCTTGGCCGAGCGAGAGTCGGGCCAGACGTTCGCCGTCCTCGAACGCCAGTTGCGGGCGGCCCTGGCCGGGCTGTCCGCGGCCGCTCCGTTCACCATCGCCTACGAACCGGTCTGGGCCATCGGCACCGGACGCGCTGCCACCCCGGCCCAGGCCGGCGAGGCGCACGCCTTTGTCCGCCAATGGCTCAGTCGCAATCTCTCCCCGGAAGCTGCCGAGCGAACCCGGCTGCTCTACGGCGGCAGCGTCAAGCCTGACAACATCGTCGAGCTGCTTGGGCAGCCCGACGTTGACGGCGCGCTTATCGGCGGCGCCAGCCTCGAAGTCGCCTCTTTCTGCGGCATCGCGAATGTGGCAACGTCTTACTTGACTGGCCTGATTCGATGAGTAACATCACTCTTGACTTTGTTTCCCATTCCGCTAATCTAGCCCGACAAAGGAGAATGCTTAATGTACGGTATCTTGATATTCTTCCACCTGCTGGTTTCGGTTGTCCTGGTGCTGGTGGTGCTTGTGCAGCAGCCCCAGAAGGGCGGAATGGCGTCAATCATGGGCGGCAGCGGCGACAGCATGTTCGGCGGCGGCGGGGCTGCCCCGTTCATGGCCAAGCTGACGACCGGCGTGGCGGTCGCCTTCATGCTCACGTCGCTCGGCCTGGTTCTGGTCGGCGCCCGGTCCGGTCGCGCCATCCCGGCCCCGCGTCCGACCCCGGCACAACCGACGCCGGCACAGCCCGCCCCAACTCAACCCGGACCACTAGGAGGCTAGACTAAGATGTACGCGATCGTCAGAGTTTCCGGCTGCCAATACCTCGTTAAAGAAGGGGATATCGTAACCGTTCCCCATATGGAGTCCGAGCCCGGCACGACGGTGCCGCTCGAAGTGCTCTTTCTGCGCACCGACGACAAGGCGGTCGTGGGCAGCCCGACCGTTGCCGGCGCCCAGGTCGAAGCCGAAGTGGTCGGCCACGTCCGCGCCGCCAAGGTCACTATTTACAAGTTCATCCGGCGGGAGAACTATCGGCGTAAGAAGGGTCATCGCCAGCAGTTAACCCGGGTTAGGATAGCCCGAATCAACCCCGGCTCCTAGCCGGCCCGGACGAATATTGACTGTCGAACAATGATAATCTTTTCAACTCGAAAGGAAGGCTAGATGGAACTGACTGCATCTCAGAAGATCCAGAAACTGGGCAAGGCCGTGTCCGGCATGACCCAGGCCGAGCTGTCCCGGGCCGTGGGCGTCTCCCGTGAGCGCATCCGGCAACTGATGCCGCGGCTGAAGGTTAAGCCGAGCCGCCGCATTCGCGCGTGGCACCGAACCGTATCGCGCCGGACCTGCGTCGCCATGGCCAACCTCCACGACCGCGGCGAATCCCTGTCGGCAATCGGCCGGCACTACGGAGTCAGCGACTACCACGTTCGCGAGGCCATCCGCCAGGTAAGGCGCGAGATCGAACCTGCCGGCAGAATCCAGCGCTTGTGCCGCCAGGTGTCCATCCGCAAGCTGCTCGCTCGCGGGCTGACCTTTGAGCAGGCCTGCGACAAGCTCGGATTCAGCGGCCTGCAGCGCCGCCGCTACCGCCGCCAGATGGGCTTCCGCTGGGAGGGTGTGAAGACCGTCCCGGCCCGCAAGCGCGGAAAGAAGTAGAAGGAAGTCAGGAGTTAAGAGTTAGGAGTTAGGGGTCTCCCTAACTGCTAACTCCTAACTGCTAACTGGTTTGTGTGTTGGGCATTGGGCGATACAAGAGTTGAACTTGTGACCTCTGGTATGTGAGACCAGCGCTCTAACCAACTGAGCTAATCGCCCTTCCGAAGACGGAATTCTAGCAGCGCTGCCCCGGTAGTCAACCGATGGCAGCAACGCTTGCGTCACTGTCCGATGATCTGAACCCCGCCGCCCGAACCCGGCAGTCCGGCCAGCGCCCGAGTCGCGTCGGCCGCGCGCTCCCGGTCGTCCAGCTTGACATACAGCCGCGCGGCCTGGTCCAGTCGCGACCGGGCCGCGTCCGTCTCTCCCGTCCCGGCCAGCAGCCGGCCCAGTTCCAGCAGGCACTCAGCCTGGCCCCGTAGGTCTCCTTCAGCTTCGCGGAGTTGTAGCGACCGCTGCAGGTTCTCACGCGCGAGCCCGGGATTGCCAAGGGCAAGGTTCACCGCAGCCATCTCGAATAGCGACCGCGCCTCAATCTCGGAATCGGCGGCCTCATGGGCCAGCCGCAGCCCGTCCTCGAGGCGGGACTTGGCTTCGTCCGGCCGCGACTGGTGCCTCAGCGCTACGCCTATCTCCGCGAGGTCACGCGCCTGCGCGCGCTTGTCGTCGAGCTTCCGATGCAGCTCGGCTGCCGCCTGGGCCGCAGCGGCGGCACTGGGCCAGTCCTGCTGCCCGGCGTGAACCAGCGCGGCTTCGGCCGTGGCTGCCGCCTGGATGCCATCGTCCCCAATCTTGCGGGCCAAAGCCTGCGTCCGCTCCAGACTCCGGAGCGCATCGGCCGAGAGACCGGCGGCCCTGTGCGCCTGCCCAAGAAACAGCGATACCCACGCTTCGGCCTTCTGGTCAGCCAACTCCTCGCTGACGGCCAGCGCATCCTTCAGAGACTTGGTCGCATCGGGTACTCGGCCCAGCCGCAGTTGGGCCCGTCCCACTCCTGCCAGGTCGTGGCAAAGGTCACGTTTGCGCGAGCCTTCGCGGTCAATCTGGGCTGCCTCCTCGAACATCGCCAGCGCCTGCTCGACCGCGCCCTGGCCCAGACAACGCTCGGCCATCTGCTCGAGGTTGCGTGCCTGCAGAAAACGCTCCCCGACCTCGCGCGCGACCGCCAGCGAACGTTCGTGGTACTCCTGGGCCACGTCCCACTCACCAAGCTGCTCGTGGATAAGCGCCAGTTCGTAGAGCAGCCGCGCCATCGGCCGCGGCTGGTGAATCTCCTCGTAGATGTGGAAAGCCCGCTCCAGCACATCAAGTGCGCGCTCGGTGTCGCCCTGGACCCGGTGGATGACACCGATTGAGGCCAGTCGCTCGGCTTCACCGAATCGGTCCCGCACCTGTCTGGCCAAGAGCAGCCCGTCCTCGTGCGCGGCACGCGCCTTGTCCAGTTCACCCTTTTGGGACAGAGTTTCGCCGGCCGCACCGTACTGGCGGACCGCGCCCACTCGGTCGCCGGCCGCCTGCAGGGCCTGCAGCGCCTGGCGGTGAAAGGCCAGCGCCCGGTCATACTCCTTCCCTGCCTCGGCCAGCTCAGCCAGTCGAACCAGTGCTGCGGCCTCAAGCTCGGTCAAACCCAGCTTCCGGCTCAGACGTTCGCAATCGCCAAGATGGCGACCGGCCTCACGCGACATGCCCTGTTCGGCCGCCGTGGCGCCAAGCGCCAGAAGGCCGGCCGCGGTCCCGGCCAGGTCATGAGCCTGTCGGCTCGCTGCCGACGCAGCCTCAAACTGGGCCTGGGCCTCCTTGGGTTGGTTCAGCAACAACCTGCAGATCCCACAGAGGACTCGCAGCGCCCCGGCCTCGGCCGGGCTGGCTTTGGCCAGCGCCTTGGACCAACGCTCGCCGGCCTTGTCCCATTCGGCCTGCCCGGCATACCTTGTCCCGGCCTCGAACAGGTCAGCGACCTCGTGGTCGGCCGTGGCCGACAGCCCATCCAGATAGATGAAACCGAGCCGGCGTCGCATTGACGCCAGCCGGTCGCGGTACTTGCGCCCGGCTGCGTCCTCAAGCAGGGCCAGCCTCCGCTCCAACCCGGTCACACGTGATTCAGCCGCTCGGCGGCCAAGCAGCCATCCAGCCACTCCTGCCGCAGCGGCCACCAGAAGCCCGGTCACAATCGCGGCAACCACGCGCGCCTCCCGCTACGAACACATCGCCGCATACAGATACTGCTCCTTTACCGATAGAAGAATCTTGGGAACTGCCTCCGACCCAGTCCAGCTAAGGTTAGGGTAAATCAGTCGTAGGTCAAGCCGACGCGGCGCCCCAGGAACCGAGACAGGAGCTTGCCATCAAGACACAAAGAAGGTCCGGGCGGCATCGTCCTGAGCGTGCTTGGCGGTCTTGGCGTCTTGGCGGTTGTATGTCGGTTTCCGGCGGCCACAAAAACCTTGACCCTTTCCGGCACCCGGCTACAATCCGATACGCATAGAGGCAGGCGCGGCGCGGACCAGGCCTGACGCCGGGCATGCAGGAGACCGAAGGAGATCGGAAGTAACGGAGCACAAGGAGGCTCGATGCTCAAAAAGACTGTACTGCTCGCGCTCATCGTCGTCGCCGTGGCGTTCGTGGGCAGTTGCACCAAGGCCACCAAGCTGACCGGCACATTGGTGCTGCAACCTGGTCAGACCGGTGACGTCCAGAACTCGCGGGTCGAACTCTACGAAAAGGCCGACCTCACCGGCTCCCCGGTGGCGTTCGTCGCGTCCAAGAATAACACCATCAGCAATTCCCCCTTCGAGTTCACGGACGTTATCGAAGGCTATTACTATGTGCTAGCATGGAAGGACCTTGACGGCGACGGCACGGTCAGCGACAAGGACATAGTCGGCGTCCACGGCGGGACCTATGTGCCGGGACAGGGCGGCACACAGGTGACGGTCACCAAGGGCAAAACGACCGATGTCGGCGACATTGAGATGCTGATCTACAAAGTGCTGAAGATATCGGCCTCTGGCGAGCGGGTCAACGGCGGAACCGAGACGAACTTCACCTACTCGTTCAACTACGACGTCACCGTCACGTCGCTGACCATCACCTTCCCCGGCTACGCGCCGGTGACCGACCCGAACCCCGGGGCTAAGACCGCTCGAACCAGCTACCAC
>Ga0315277_10007632_pt1 | contig 14012 bp, 9 predicted proteins | sample YL17G05_15_MG_FD_203695 | JGI IMG/M metagenome (GOLD analysis project Ga0315277, IMG submission 203695) | Sediment microbial communities from Yellowstone Lake, YNP, Wyoming, USA - YL17G05_15 | ecosystem: Environmental > Aquatic > Freshwater > Lake > Sediment | place: USA: Wyoming | collected... | reverse complement strand
CTGTAGGCTGGAGGGTCAAAAGCCCAAGGTTTCAATATTTTTGCAGGCAATAAATTGTAAAATATATTCTGCCTGTCTTTATAAGTACACACAATGGTAACTAATTTGTATTTTAACACCTATAATCTTTAGCCTACAGCCTACAGTCTCCAGCCTGATATTAACAGACTCGCACATTATTGCTAGTTTAAACAGTACAAATTACTCTGCATTTCGACGGTGATAGGATACTGACTGATAAAATGTCCGGAAACAATATATATGATGCTTATCCGCCGGGCAAAAATAATGTTGACTTTGCTGATTTTGAAGAATAATATTAACACCTTAAAGCAAAGAAATCAGGCGGAGTAGCTCAGTTGGCAGAGCAGCGGAATCATAATCCGCGTGTCGTGGGTTCGACTCCCTCCTCCGCTACCAGAAATAGCAAGGGTTTGGCCGGTTTTGGCTAAACCCTTTATTTTTAATAGGCCGATTTGCCCCACTATTACCCCACGTTTTTTGTTTTCAATGACTAATTTTTGGAATAAATAAGTTGATATGGTGGAGAAAAAAAGTAGATGTGGAAATCGAAAATCGCCCAAGATGCAATGGATTCATTACTTAGAGTGCTCTCATTCCATTTTTCGACCGTTCGGTAAAATCACTCTTAACCCATATCCACCATATCAAGATTGAAAATGGTTTTCTAATCCAAGCCAAAGTATTGAATTAAAAAAGCATTTGAGAAGTTCTGTAAGGCTCAACTCAAAAGTGAAAGATTTTTTTTCCTGTTTTGACCCCAAGACGCCTTGATATTCATATAAGAAACTAATAAGTTAAAGCAAAAGATGATAAAGAATCTCATCTAATTATTGTTCGGCATAGGAAAATAGGAGATTTACAATGAGCAGTCGAGTCACCTTTCTCGTAGCCCTTGTTAGTATGTCTCTTGCCATCGCGACATGTTCTTGTGGTGGAAAGAGCAAGGAAGAAGATCAGCCCAAGGATGAGAGCGAACCGGCGGTGCCCAATGAACAAAGTGTCACGACCAAAAAGCCTGACGAGAAGATATCTTTAAAGATGGTGAGGATCCCTGGTGGCAGTTTTCTGATGGGTTCAGAGGATGGTGAGAGTGACGAGAAGCCGGTTCACCGGGTGACAATATCTGGTTTTGAAATGAGTGCCACTGAAATCACGCAGGCACAATATGAGGCAGTGATGGGAACAAATCCATCTTATTTTAAGGGTGAAAATCTGCCAGTAGAACGAGTAAGCTGGAACGATGCCATGGAGTTTTGCCAAAAGTTAAGTGAAAGGACAGGCCAGAGATATGATTTGCCGACCGAGGCGGAGTGGGAGTATGCCTGCCGGGCCGGGACAACAACAAAATATTATACAGGGGACAGTGATAATGCTCTTGCTCGTGCCGGCTGGTATGTTGTAAACAGCGGAAAAACCACACATCCAGGTGGACAGAAGGAGGGCAATTCTTTTGGTTTGTATGACATGCATGGTAATGTGTGGGAGTGGTGCCGGGACTGGTATGGGGCTTACAGCAGCCAAAGCCAGAGCAACCCGACCGGCCCGGGCAGCGGCTCCTTCCGTGTTCTGCGTGGCGGCGGTTTGGCCATTCCTGCTGATAGCTGCCGGGCAGCCAATCGTCCCGACGGCTCCCAGGCCGCCGGGCGCTACATCGTGGGGTTGCGGGTTGTGCGGCGTTAGCCATTTTTCAGAACTCCAGAGCGGTTGAGCGCTTGAATTTTGATTTTTGACTTTTGAAATGGGATCCAGGGGCGAAGCCCCTGGTCGCCGCAATTTTTAAAAACCGTCTTGATGAAAGTTTTTTCTGAAATTGAACTGTTATTTATAACTCAAACCAAGCGCTCTTTGCCTGGAAAGCCAAGTCAATCATAGCTCTACGGCCAGCTATAGCAATTGCCTTTCGCCCCTCGTTCAGCCAACCCGGCCAATTGTGCAGCGGGTTGTTGCACAAATCCAATTGCGCTTGTACATAAAATCTTGACATTACAGGACGCTTCCTCATAGATTTCATTCAGCTTTCTATTTTTTCTTTGAAAAATAGCCTTCAATACGGCGCACAGGATTGAGTTGCTCTGCCCCTTCCGTTCAACATAACCTCGCCTAAAAGAGGCTTGCCCATTCCCATGAAAAACAACGGCTTTACCCTCTGTTTCGAATCCAGGCTCTGGGATGCCGCCAATGCCCTTTGTGGCAACCTGATGGAGTTCGGGCATGGCTGGTAAACGCAAAGCTGATCCCGTCTCGGATGAACGCAATGCTTTGGGCCGCAAGCGAGATGAAGCCCTGTTTCCAGTTTCGGGGCTGCGAACCGGCTTGCCTGGCGGTTATGTTGAGATTCTGAGCTTGATCAAGGAGCGAATCCTTCAGGAGCGACTACGCACGGTTCTGGCCGCCAATTCGGCGATGATCCTGCTCTACTGGGATGTTGGCCGGATGATCCTCGAACGGCAGGATCTCGAGGGCTGGGGCGCTAAAGTCATTGATCGTTTGGCTGCGGACCTCCGGGGAGCCTTCCCGGACATGCAGGGACTTTCACCCCGCAATCTCAAATACATGCGGGCATTTGCCGCCGCTTGGCCCGACCTGGAAATTGTGCAACGGGTCGTTGCACAAATACCCTGGCGGCAGAATCTCGCGCTACTGGAACGGCTCGGCGATGCGCCGATAAGGCTCTGGTATGCAGAACAAACGATTCGGAACGGATGGTCTCAGCCCATCCTGTGTCTTCAAATCGAAAGCCGCGCCCACGAGCGCCAGGGCAAGGCCATTACCAACTTTCCGGCCACCCTGCCGCCAGGTGACTCCGATATGGCCAGGCAGACTTTCAAAGACCCTTATCTGTTCGATTTCCTGGGCACGGCAGATCCCCGGCGCGAGCGCGAGGTCGAACGGGCGCTGATAGAACACATTCAGCGGTTTCTGCTAGAGCTGGGAGCGGGCTTTGCCTTCGTGGGGCGGCAGGTACTTCTGGAGGTCGGCGGACAGGACTTCCTGATCGATCTTCTGTTCTACCACCTGAAGCTACGCTGTTATGTAGTGATTGAACTCAAAGCGGTCCCGTTTGAGCCAGCTTTTGCCGGCCAGATTAACATGTACCTTTCGGCAGTGGATGACCTGCTGCGCCATCCTGAAGACAAGCCCACTATCGGCTTGCTCCTGTGCCGCTCGAAAAACAAGCTGGTAGTGGAATACGCCCTGCGCGACATGAAAAAGCCCATTGGGGTTGCGCAGTGGGGAACCCGTATCGTCAAGTCCTTGCCCAAGGAACTCAAAGGCAGCCTGCCGACCATCAAGGAGATCGAGAACGAACTGGCGGACACACACGACAGTGGGGAGGGGCTCAGGCGGCCCGGCGCGGGGGAATGGGTACCCTAACTACTCTAATATTTGGTTCTCGACAAAAAGTATGGTTTTCTTGACCAACCTAGGATCTTAAATTACAAGAAAAAACAAGCATTCAATAGATTCTGAATGGCAAAACTCAAGGGCGAAGGTTTTATTTTTTCCTGTTTTGTCTGAAAACGCCTTGATATTCATATGGAAAACGAATAAGTTAAAACAAAAGACAATAAATAATCTTGTGATTCAAGCCAATACGGTTTAAGTATGAATGCAAAAACAAAAAAAGTGCAGGAAAATAGAACCTATCAACTTTGATATGGGGAATATCGGATCTATCCGTTTCCGGAGTATTGATTTAACTTTGGTGTGGAGAATGACGGCTGAGAATTATCCTTGATTTTCAAAACCCGCTGGCCAAAATGTTCTGAAGACGAACAGGGAGCATTAAAAATGCATGAACCGAATTTTATAAAGGGCTGTGAGTTTTTTAAAAAAGCAGAATACGAAAAGGCCCTTGACGAATTCCTTTCTTTATATAGGGAAAAACCAAATATCATTTCAATTGCTTGTGTTGTAGCAACTTACATCAAACTTAATAAGCGTGAAAAAGCAGAATCATTTTTTGAAAGCAACAAAAATGAAGTAATACCTGACATTCAAAAATTATCTCTTGAAACAATGTTGCATTTACCTATTACAGGAAATGAAGCAATGGATTCTTGCAAAAATTTGCTTCTTGAAGCACTTGACGAATTAATAGGTAAGCAATTTGATAAAGTTAGATTTCAACATGAAAAAGAAATCAAAAAGACAGTAAATAAAGCATGCTCTGTGTGGGCAAAACAAGAATGGGATAAAACCAATAACATTCTATTTACTTTCCGAGTCCCACGCAACGCTAAGAATGAAAAAGAATTATTTAGAGAGGCAAATTCCATCCACTATAGTCTTATCGGAAGAGATTGTTTCACTAGTGAGAAATATAAGCAAGCTGAGCAACACTTTCTCCGGGCGGTTGATTGCTACGCAGGTAATCTTGATGCAAGACTTGGATTGTCGGAAACATATCTTTTTTTAGCAAACAATGAAGTGCTTGTCGATTATAGCATAGCACTCAATTGGTTGATTGATTTGACATATTTTTATAAAAAGGGAAGATTAGATTTCACAAATTTTGAGCTCGCTGCAATTTACTACAATAAATTGTTATGCCATCTTCAGCTAGGACAAGATGAGAAGGCTTTAAAAAACTTAGGTAAGTCTCTCTATTGTATTATGGATGCCACCAAAGAAGGGATTGGTAAAGATGATAAATCACTTAAAAAACACATAGATGATATAGAAAAAAAACTCAAAACAGATAAAAGTATTCTTATTTTAGGAGCTTGTATAGGTGGTGTTATTGGACTAGGAAAATTCTTAATCAATTATTTTTATGTGAATCCCCCAAATGAACTCTTAAACCTAGCATTAAGTATCTTAACAGCAATATCTGTTTTTGGCTCGTCACTTGTAGTCTTTGATAAACATACCCAGGAAATAATAAAGAGTTATTTAAGAAGTTTAACCGCTATTAAAAAAGGCGTCGAAGAACCTTTAAGAACTCGCGTCGATCCTTATTCCCTTTACGCGTCTATTTATTGGTCGCCACGATTAGTTGAATTAGGAGCCTTTAGGGAAGAATAAATCGGCAATTATTAGAAATCATTCGAAACTTAATCCTTCCATCGGTTAACAAAATCATGTTCATGGAGGCGGCGAAATAGAAAGGGATTGCGGAAGAGTGTAAGGGAGACATCTACCCGTTCCCGGAGTACTTATAACAGGATGTGATCATAAGCTAATCAATTATAATTATTATAATTAGCCATTATTCTTTATCAGGAGAATCACAATGAAACGTTCAATCTTTATTCTACTGGCCCTGTTGAGAATAATCGCTGGATGAGCTACTGCTTACTATCCTGTCAAATAAAAGAGATGGCGCTTTAAATTCAAGCGTCATCTCTTTTTTACATCCAGGTAAGACTTCATGGCATTAATAGAAGCCAGGCATCTCAGGCACTTTCAACCTGGAATGCTGCCGTCGTCTTTTTTTCACACCTAATTACCAACAGGTTCATATCTCGGATGTTCGTGTTTTTTCCCCCTGAAAGGGCCGTTTATATTTCTTCGGCCTTTGATACATGTTAGCGATTGAGTTTCTCGATTCTGGCTACAGAATCGAGCCTGTAAAAGAACTTCTGGAATTATCAACAGCCTTCTCAGCCGACTTTCAGGAATATCTCGCGTTTGTACATCCAGTATAACAGATACCAGAATACCGCCAGTACCAGAACTGACTGGATTATTGTACCGAGGTCGCCCATTGGTCCAAGAATCACCCTGGTGAAAACCCAGAGCCAGTCCCAGACAGAGCCGCGCATGAAGCTGACAATCATGTAAATAGTGATGGAATTCATTCCCACCACCAAAAAGATAAAACTCCACTTCCGCCAGTTTTTGATCTCGATTGTCCAGTAGAAAACCGCCAGGAGGAGGAATCCCCAGCCGGCACTGTAAATTGTCCAGGATGGAGTCCAGATTCTTTTGATTAAAGGAATCGCCGGACTGAGCAGCCATCCCAGAGCGATACCGGCAATTCCTGCCAGAACCAGAAACTTGACCTTGGATGTTCCACTGATCTCTTTCCGCAGAAGCTCTCCGGCCATGATACCGAATATAACCGTGGCAATCGAGCCGTAAGCGTTCATAGCCGTATAGCCCCCAGGAGACAGACGACCGAATATCAATTGCTCCACAGCGGAGTGGAAGTTTGCGTTAATGGCCCAGGGGCCTCCGGGACCGACACCCGGATAGAACTGGAAAAGCGCCCAATCAGTGATAAGTATGGAAAAGGCGGCGATCAACTGAACTTTAATTCCCCTGCCGAGAACGAAAAAGGCAAAGAAATAAGCCACTGCGATCTGCTGGAGTACGGTAGTCATATCGAACAGCAATTCACCTTTGTCCATGCAAACCCGGATCACGCCGAGGAAGAGCAGCACTAGCGAACGCTTCCAGACATGATGGAACATCTGAGGCCTGGTCTCGCCCCGCTCCAGCCGCACCGCGAAGGCGAACGGCATCGCTGCTCCGACAATGAAAATGAAAGATGGCTGGATGAGGTCCCAAAGTGTACAGCCTGCCCATGGAGCATGGTCGACCTGACTGGCCAGCCATTCCCAGCCGGGGTGGGAGGCCAGGACGCCAAGTCCCAAACCGGCCGAGACCATAAGAAGCATCGTGAATCCACGGTAGGCATCCAGTGAAAGAAGGCGTTTTTGTTTTTGAAGAACATTGTTCATGGAATTGTGCCTCCTGACGATAAGGATGGATTGAAAAATCCTGAAGATTAATTCCCTGCTTGCTCCTGAAGAGCGCGAATTATTCAATCTGGCAGGCAGGAAAAAAAACCTGGGTGATGATATTAAGATTTAATACCTGTAAAGTGACTAAGCAAGATAATAATCAATCACAAGCAGTACCTTGAGCTAATATATTCGCGTATCCCCAAGGGAGGGGTCATTGTCGCCCACAACACTGTGCGCATGGCGCACCAGCTCCGCGATTACCTGGATTTTGTCCGGGATAACCCGGGTCTGGATACCGTGATCCTTACTACCGGCAATGACGGAGTGGCGCTTAGTTATAAGAAGTAACCGCGTATTTTCCCTGAAACATTTTATAGCTGTTGTACCCGCTTGATAAATTCATAAAAAATCCTGAAAAAATTTTCAGCGCAATCCACAGGCACTGTTTCCGGAAGATCTTCCGGGCGGTGCCAGAGATGGGTCAGGTTATAACCCTCGCTGTTCACATAAACCGCCCTGGCAGTGGATTCGCTGAAAGGCTTGGCATCAAGCTGAAACCCATCTTTGGTTTCCCAAAGCGGTGTTCCGGGGATGTTCAACTCCTGATCAATAGCCAGGATCATGGACATCAACTCTTCATCAGCAGTATTGATTTTCATGTTGGGGCCCCAGGTCACTGAATCCAGATTCACCAGGAACTTGATTTTATTCAGGGTTCCTTCCTTCTTTCTCCGCTCGGAATAGTTTATCGCCCCGAGCTTTCCGTACTCTTCACCGGTAGTAGCAGCAAAGGTCAAAGTTTTTCGCATCCTGGTTCCTGAAAAAGCATGGGCCAGCCAGAGCATAGCTACTACCGAGGCTGTATTGTCGTTAGCTCCCGGGCTCGAATAAACCGTATCAAGATGGGCCAGGAAAACAATTTCCTCATCGGTTTCTCCAGGAAGAGAACCTATCACGTTGCTGGAAGCTGTGTCCGGAGAAAAAGTAACCTTAGCTTTCATCCGCACCGGTAACTGTTCGGATATCGCTGTTTCAAGTTCTGGAACATCCTGTTTGCCGATATTGAAAATCGGCGGGCATTTTACCTCCCTGCCGAAAGAATAATAGACCAGGGGTACTGCCTTGCCATATTGAGAGATAGTAACATAGGCTTTGATTTCACCCGATAATTTATCTACCAGGCCATACGGGATCCCTCCTTTATCTTCGATCTTTTTCAAAACACCAATTAAACCGTTATCAGGCGTACCGGTTGTACCGTGGCCGAGATATGTTTCCAGCCTTTTGTCGCCAACGTAAAGCTCCGGTTCTGATCGGAGTTCCCATTTCTCAAAATTAAAAGTGTCCAGTTCCACTGCCGGCAGAGAAGATTCCATCTCTTTCTTGATTGTTAAAGCCGCCTTATCATATTCCTTGCTGCCGATTGGATGAGGACCAAGATCAGTACAAATAGTTTTGAGCATCCGCACCATGTATTCATCGCGTTTTTCCGGTGTCTCGACAAGATAACTGTTGTTGAGGGACTTCGGCCGGGGTGAGCAACTGTAATATAACTGCGTCAAAAGCAGCGACTTCCCGGTACAGCCGATAAAATCTCGTCTTTTCATGGATGTTCGCCTTTCTCAGAAAATGGATGGATCGCTGCCAATGAATTTTCAGGCATATTATAAATCGTCTTTATTCCCTTTAAAAGCAAAAATATATCTGATTGATAAATTTTTAAAACACCAAAAATAGGAAGAGGCATAGAATGTTTCCCATCGTTTTCGGAGAAAATTTGGATATTGGTTATTTTAATGAACATCTTTTACAGGATCAATTTTTATGATCACGGTATAAAAATAGGTTATTATCAGGTTAGTTCAGAAGAGTTGTTTCAGGTATTTATTTTGGAATGAAAGTTATCCAACTTACTGAAAATAAAAAAGATTCGTATTCACTTGCCCACAAGATATATTTGACTTTTTCCGCAAAATATATAAATTATAGCGGGAGCTTTTCCTATCAATGTATCATGGTAAGGTAAAAAGATATGAACGATGATGAGATTTTTTACAAAGATGCGGATAATCTGTGCATACCGGGTTTAAACACATTGATCAAGCTTGCCCGTTATAGCCCCGTACAACCCACAAATTTCCTGGATGGTTTGGAGCTCGCTGAAGATCTCAGGACCTCATCAGGAACCGTTCTTTACCCCAAGGATATAGAGCTTACCAGAGACAGGGTCGGCAAACTGCAGCAATTGCGGGAATCAAACAACAATCTTGATTTTTCTTTCAAGATTAAACTCAATGATACGTTGTTCGAGAGATTCCGTTTTGAGCTCAAGGAGCGAATTAAATTCCTCTATAAGCGCCGCAAGGAAATAAAAATATTCAAAGATCTGATGTCCGGTATAGCCAGTCGCCTTGAGCCACTGTTCGAAAAAATCCTCGCTGATAATAATATTACCCTTGAATTGTACAAAGTACGTTTCCTATGCGAAAAAATTGCTAAGTCGAGAAGAGCAAGTTTGTTCGCCGACCATCTGATGAATGTCTCTATTCTGTCTCTGGCCATTGCCATCTCCCATAAATTCAAATCGACAATCGGAGAGGACGAGGGGAAGCTGGTCATGATTATGAAAGCCGGCCTTTTCCATAATCTCGGGGCGCTTTATACGATTGATAATGTTTTGGAGACCCCGGAACCGGATCGCCCTAAGGCATACTGGGAGGCAATTCACAACGGATTCAGAGACAATCCCTTGTTAAAATTAGACAGGGAAGTTGAAGAGGCAATAGAGAAAGTTTATTTATATAATACCGGAAAGCGGGATTTTATAACGAATGACGAGTGGCCGGAAGTTATGACCAATATTCTCATTGTCGCCGATCTTTTTTTGCAGAAGGAAGGGGGATTTTTCGGGGAGCCGATGGAGGCCAGGGATGTGGTAGACCAGTTAAATATCAAGGTAATGGACAAGCAGATCAATAGCCTTGCGGTTCAGGCTTTGACACTGGGCTTAAACCTTATCGACATTTTCGATTTTTATACAGAAATTGACGATATGATCGGAAAATGCCCCTATGATTCAGCAGTACCTTACCCGCTCACCGGTTTTCGTACTCCCACAATGTTTGTCTGTAAAAAGACAGTGACTGAATGCCGATATCTGGAGTTGTCGGTTAAAGCGCTCAAGCTGGTCAAGCGATTAGGCAAGCTGATCCCGGGAGACTATAATCGCTGCAAGCTTTTGAGCCCTAGGTTGCTGGCTTTTTACGATGAATATTACGAGGCAATAAAGGAGAGCACTGCGGAAAAAGCCAAATCGGAGTCTCCCCCCCAGAAAGAAAAGGCCGGGACAGCTCCCGGGAAACCGGCACAGTCTAAAGATTCTTTATCAGAAGTGCTGGAAAACCTAATTCAGAAAAAAAATGATACGGAACAAAAGGAGTCCGGGCAAACCGGAGGAGAAGTCCCGGATAAACAGCTCTCTGCTGAAAAAGGGGCTGCTCCGCCGGAACCTGAGAAAAAAGCTGACGCTATAAAAGAAGACACCAGGCCAGAGGCGGGAAAAAAGTCATCTAAAGATGAAAAAAATCCGCCTGCAACGGGCAAAAAAACCTGAGATCGGGAGAAAGAGGATCGGAAATTCTACAAATTGAAAATTGAATTGCCGGGTATTCCCAGGAATGCGGAGCACCCGGCTTTTTTATTCAAAAAGACAGAATCTAATCCAGCGGAAAATCAGGAACCGCGTGGAAAAAAATTCCTGAACCTGTTTTTCAGGCCATATATATATAACGCTGGTGATCGATTACTCCCCGAACCGGTTTACCGCTGAAAAAGGCTTCCAGGTTGTTTACCGCTTCCTCGGGCATCCAGATCCGCTGTTCGGGTGTCGGACCGGCAATATGCGGGGTAAGAAGAACATTAGGTAATTGTCGCAATTTATTTTCAGCGGAGGGGGGCTCGGGATCGGTGACATCGAGTGCGGCCATGAAGCGGCCGGTTTCCAGTTCTTCGATCAGGACCTGTTCATCCACGATTGCTCCCCTGGCGATATTGACAAACACAGCACCGGGTTTCATTTTCCGTAAAAGTCTCCGGTTGATGAGGTGTCTGTTTTCCGGCGTATTGGCTGCGCTAAGCACAATCACATCGCAGATGGAAAAGATTTCATCCAGGGTACTTTTCTCTAAGCCCTGCCTTCGGGCATCTTCCTCTCTCAAATGCGTGCTGAATACATGGAAAGTTACCTTGAACGGCCGGGCCAGTTCGATAAATTCCCGGGCGATCTGCCCCAGGCCGACAACGCCCACTTTCTTCTTGAGCAGGCTGAGATTGTTGTCCCGCTCGTAAAGCTCCCAATTATCCCCGCTGCCGACCCAGTGGCGGAAGTACCAGAGATGGCGGAGGCAGGCAAGACTTGCAGTCAGAGCGTATTCAGCTACGGGTTGGGCCATTACATTTGAGGCATTGCAAATTACTATGTCCGGTCTGAGAGTATAAACCTCCTCAGGGAGGAAAAAGCGTACCATACCCCCGGCATGGGAAATTATTTTCAGCTTCTCTGCTTTCTGGAGTATCCGGGGATCTATCTTCCTGATTTCCCAGGTGGTGAGAAGACCATCCACTCCCTGAAAACGGCTGCCGAATTCCTCGTCTGACAGCTTGTAAGGGTCAACTACTATCTCGCATTCGGCAAAAGAATGGAGATGGTCTAGTATAGTCGGCGGCAGTAAATCATTTTTGAATTTTTCCTGAACCAGAACCACTACTTTGGGTTTCATAAGATGATCCTTTCCTCTGTGCTGGGTATCAAATTATATTTTCTAACTTATGACAGTGCTGTAAAATGTTTTTCATGGTTGTTACCCTGTGCTAATCAAATTACCACCAAAATCTTTCACGAGGCAATGAATTTATTTTATACATAGACTCATAGATTTTAGCGCGTACCAATATTTTCTTGAATTTATTGATAACCACTTTTCTTTCAGGAGTCAGGAGACAGGAGTCAGAATTAATGACAGTATGACATTTTAAAAATAATCTTCTGATTACTGTCTCCTGACTCCTGACTACTTGTATAAGCTTCCGGCAAAAGCTTTGTTAACAGTGCGAATATAACAGTAACTCTCGATTTATGAATTATTCGGATTAAAAAATCAAATCAGCAAAGGTGGTTTAAGATGAAACTGTGTTTTAATACTATTGCCTGCAGAAATGCTAAAGAACCGTTGGTTGAAATCCTTGGACAAGTGGCGGAACTTGGAACATACCGGGCTGTGGAACTCTGGATGCCAGATATAAGCCCCATGGATCGCCAAAAGGCTCGCGACCTGGCTTCATTCTGCAAGGAGAAAGGGCTTGATTTGCCGATTGTTTCCAGCCTGCTCGGTGTAGTCAACCTTCAGATGACGAACCTTAAAGAGCAGCTCGAGCTTTGCCGGAAATTGAGCAGTCTGGCTAATTGGCTTGGTTCAAAGCTGGTTCGGGCCTTTCCTGGCTGGGTTGGTGAGGTTTCCAGCCGCAACCCGGATCCCGAATATTATTCTTTCCTGGTGCGGGCTTTCAAGGAGTATTGCAAAATTCTGGCCGGCGACAACCTGACTATTGCCATGGAGACCCATCGGGATACCATGGTCGATACCGCTGAGGGGGCGCTTAAGTTCATGGCTGATATCGGCGAACCAAATCAGGGTTTCATTCTTCAGCTGGGAATAGTCCCCAGGTGGTCCGGTATGGATGGACTCCAGTTCTATAGGGCACTGCAAAAGCATGTGGTACACATGCATCTTCACCCGTATCCCTGGCAGGAGCATGAAGATAACCTGCCCAATTATGCGCTGCTTCTTCCGGTTCTGAAAAAAGAGAATCCGGGTTTCTATATCTCAGTTGAAAATTGTGAAGGCCTTGTTCATCCAGTGGAAGCTGCCCGTTACGGTGCAGAGCTGATCCGAACTCTGGCGGATGGCGGGAAAGTCGAGTCTCCGAAAGGCAGTTGAGGTTAAATATCAATTCCTGGGGATTATTTTCAAAAAAGTTTTTTTAAGTAACATTGTCAGAGAAAATTTTCACCAAGCGGCTTGTTTATATATCTTCCGAATGAGCGATCTCCACACGGTTTCTCCCTCTGTGTTTTGCCTTATAGAGTGCTTTGTCCGCCAGGGAAATCAATTTCTCGGGTTTTGAGTTTTTGTCCGGTACAGAGGAAGCGATGCCAAGGCTGATAGTGACAAATTCATTTATTCTGGAGTCCGGATGGGTGATTTTTAAGCCTATGATATCTGCCCGTATTTTCTGGGCGATGATTTTTGCGCCTTCGGAACTGGTCTCCGGGAGAAGAATAACGAATTCTTCTCCTCCATATCTGGCGGCCAGGTCGCCGGGCCGGTTCAGGGAATTTTTAATCAGCAGGGCGATTTTTTTCAGGCACTCGTCCCCTGCCAGATGGCCGAGGGAGTCGTTGTAGTTTTTGAAGAAATCGATATCGATCATGATTAGCGATATGACTGAGGATTTTCGCCTGGCGCGTTTCCATTCCAGTTCTATTGTCTCATCGAATATACGCCGGTTGGGAATACCGGTCAGACCGTCCTGGGAGGAGAGGAGAAGCAATTCATCCTCGAGCTGTTTATGCCTGGTAATGTCCATGAAAATAGCCACAAGCCTGTTGTAATCGCCGAGAATCATCTCGGAGATGGATAAATCGACATTGAAGATAGAGCCATCCTTGCGCACGGCAGTCAACTCCCGGCTTGTTCCGATGAATTTTGATTTCCCGCTCTGATGATAAGTTTCCAGCTCTTTTTCAAGCTCCAGCCGGAAAGTATCGGGTAGAAGCATGCTCAATTTTTTCCCGGTTATCTCGTAGCTTCGATAGCCGAACATATGTTCGGTGGCCGGATTGCAGGTCTGGATATTTCCCTGGCTGTCAGTAGTGATAATGCCGTCCACCAGGGCGTTGGCTACCGCACGGATGAATTCATCGTTTTCCCGGAGTATCTTTTCTACATGGTGGCGGTCCTCCATTTCTTTCTGAAGCCGGTCTCCGGCTGCTGTGGCCTTTTCGGCCAGGATTATCGCCTCTTTCCGGCTTTTGGCAAATAGAGCCGAGAAAACGACAAAGATCAGAATGGTAGTTCCCAGGACAGCCAGGACAATCCGGCTTATGCTTCTGAAAGAATGATAGGCTTCCTCGACCTCGAGCTCGGAGGATATCCCCAAGCCGAGCCGGTTATTCCAATTCCAGACCCCGATTACCGGTATGCCCAGATAGTTCCGGTAACCATCGAGGTCGGA
>Ga0315277_10007631_pt1 | contig 14014 bp, 12 predicted proteins | sample YL17G05_15_MG_FD_203695 | JGI IMG/M metagenome (GOLD analysis project Ga0315277, IMG submission 203695) | Sediment microbial communities from Yellowstone Lake, YNP, Wyoming, USA - YL17G05_15 | ecosystem: Environmental > Aquatic > Freshwater > Lake > Sediment | place: USA: Wyoming | collected... | reverse complement strand
ATCTGCTTGAGCGCCGAATACAGCGTCGTCGTCTTACCGGAACCGGTCGGCCCGGTGACCAGGATGATCCCGAACGGCGTCCGGATCGCCTTGGCGAATCGTTCCAGTGCCTCGGGGGTGAACCCCAGCCGCGTCATGTCGACCATAAGGGCATTCGGGTCAAGAATTCGCATGACCACCTTCTCGCCGAAGATGGTCGGCAGGACAGACACTCGCAGATCGATCGTTCGGTTGTCGATCTTGACCTTGATGCGGCCGTCCTGGGGCAGCCGCCGCTCGGAAATGTCCAGCTCGGCCATGATCTTGATGCGCGAGATGATGGCCGCGCGATACTTGAACGGCAGCGGCGCCATCTCCCGCAGGTTGCCGTCGACGCGGTAACGCACCCGGATGCGCTTCTCGTACATCTCGAGGTGAATATCCGAGGCGTTCATTCTGACGGCATCCCTGATGATCGAGTCGACCAGCCTCACCAGCGGCTTGTCCTGCACCGCCGACTGGAGATCGGTGTCCGAAAAGTCGTCGCTGTCGACCGAGACGATCTCCAGTTCTTCGTCATCCTCGAGGCCCTTGAGGATTTCACTGACGCCGTTTTGGTCCTTGTAATAGACGTCGATCGCCTTCAGGATGGCCTTTTCGGGGGAGATAACCGGCTGCACGCCGCACCCGGTGATGAATTTGATGGCGTCCAGGACGTAGATGTTATTCGGATCGGCAATGGCGACGATGAGGGTTTTGCCCAGTTTGGAGACGGCAATGACGGTGAATTTGCGGGCGATGTCGAGGGGTATCATCTTGACGATTTCGGGGTTGAGCTCCACGTCCGACAGGCGCAGCGTGCCCATGTTGAGCTGCTTGCCGATGAAATCGGAGAGCTCTTCCTCCGACGTGATCGCGCCGACTTCGATCAGAGCCTGCCCGAAAACGTCCTTCCGCTTTTCTTTGATTGCGAGCGCCTTGTCCAGTTGCTCCTGGGTAATCTTGCCGGCTTTGACCAGCATGGCGCCTAATTCAGCGGACATTCATCTACCCCACGGAAGTATTGCGGTTATCGACAACGCCGGGAGGGCGTTTAGGCCGGTTTCAGTCCTTGAAAATATCGTCCAGCTTGTCACCAGCCGTCGCCGCAAAGTCGGCCGAAACCTCAGGCCGGCCGTGCCGATCGTGATCCCGCATGCAGGAAAAGATCTTGCCCAGCTCGTCCGACGATTCTTTGGCGTACAGCCGCACCATGCCGATGGTCGTGCGATCGTCGAAGATGACGGCCAGAATTGAGCGCTCCCCCACCAGCGACATATGGATGTGGTCCTTTTTACCCTGGTGAAACAGCACCGAAAACTCGGTCTCGCCTACGAGTCGGGCGATTTCCTTGGTCGAGGCAAACGACCCGGCTAATAAGGCCGCCAAAGCGGTCGTATCCAGAGAGTGAGTAAACCCCTGCCGGGTAATCAGATGCCCGTCCTTGTCGACCAGAAGGGCGCACTTGGCCTCGGCCCCCTTCAATAACTTGGTCAACAGCGAATCTATCCGCTCGATCTCTTCTTCATAGATTATCAGACTGTCATCGCTCACGGGGATTTCCTCCCTATTTTAGCCCAAACAGGCGCTTGAAAAATGACCGCTTCTTGCGGGGCTTATCCGCCCGTAACGACGGCGCCATACGCGGCTGTCCCGTCGAGGTTATCTCTCTATAGTCACCGCCGGCGCCGGCCGGCGTCGTTGATGTCGGAACTGACCTCTCTCCAAACGGCCTCGGGGTACGGCTCTGCCAGATATCGTCGCGCGGTCGCTGCCGTCGCATCTGCTCCTCGTCGTCCCGAGTATTGCCCGGGAACGGACGATACTTAACCGGTTGCCCCTGCCCAACCGAACCCGCTGTCGGCGGCACCGAATCCCGCTGGCATACATACTCCGGTTGCGGTTTCATCGGGGCGCCGGCATCCTCCGGCCCGGACAGGTCGTCATCCGTCGAATCAGCCGTCGGTAGGCAAGGCTCCCGCACCAAATCCGGCGGTTGTTCACTCGCCATCGCGGCTGCCGGGGTGACTTCCGGTTCAAGCGCGGGTTCCGACACCGGTTGTGACCGACCAATTTCGGTGTGAACCGGTTCGGCGGGTCGAGCCGTTTCATGTTCGACCATGGCCGACTGCGGCGCCGAGACCGTCTGCCGCTGAGGGGACGTCGTCGTACCGCCGGTCTTGGACTTGTCCAAAACCAGCTTGAGAATGCATTTGAGAGTATCAAAAACGCCCGTCCCCAAGGTCGCCGACGCCCCGAATTCCGGCCACCCGCGAGGATTGAGCACGGGACGCAGCTGATCCGGCCTCAGTACGTTGGGCAAATCCTGCTTATTGTACTGGATGACAATCGGGAGCTCATCCAGTTTATACCCGTACTCGGCCAGATTCTCCTTCAGGTTATTCAGCGATTCGATATTCTCATCCATTTTGTCCGGCTGGGAATCGGCCACAAACACCAGGCCGTCGACGCCCCGCAACACGAGCTTGCGCGTCGCGTTGTAGTAAACCTGACCCGGCACCGTGTACAGTTGGAACTTGGCCGCGAAGCCGTTGATCGCCCCGATGTTGATGGGGAGAAAATCGAAATACAGAGTCCGGTCGGCGTCGGTCGCCAGCGATATGAGTTTACCCTTGGTGCTGGGAGGTACCTTCTGATGCACGTACTGCAAATTGGTCGTCTTGCCGGACAAACCGGGTCCGTAATACACGACCTTGCAGCTGACTTCTCTCGTGGCGTAGTTTATCGAAACCATTCCCGGCTCTCAGTAGATTGCTTCCTGATTGTTTAACCTGTTTATGGCGTTTTTGACTTCCAACCGCACCAAACCGATATTGACCTCCGGTTCGGCGATCACGACCAGGATGCCGACGCGCGCGTCATAGAAAAACAGTTTGGCGTTGTCGGCTTCGATCGTCACCTGTTTCAGCGGAGCCGATTCCATCCGCTCCAGCGACTTCTGAATGTTGGATGTGATGGATGCGGCCAGGGCCCCGATCGTTTCCTCCTCGATCTGAGTATTGAGATCGGAGGCAATGACGATGCCGTCGTTGCCGACGATCATACTGCCGGTGATCCCGCTGGTTTTGTTCAGTGCCTCAAGTATTTGATACATAGCGTTCCTCCACCCGCGCGAACAGGGCTGGGCTGTATCGTTCACTCATATATTTGCGAATCATCTCCGCCGCCTGAGCGCTTCGGATAAGCACCGTTTCGTCGGCATGGCGCTCGGCCAACACCATTAGGATTACGTGCTCAATGCGGCGTACGAGTATCCTCATTTGTCTGGTGCCGATGTCGATCTTTTCCGGGTCGCCTCCCCGCCGATACCGATTCAGCACCTGACGGTTGTATCCTTCAAGAATGATCGCCAGGGGCGCCCACAGCTCCGGGTCCTCCTCGCACCGGTTGAACCGGGCCAGAAGCAACCCTTCCTCGTCGACCACCAGCGCCATCCGGACGGCTGACGCTTCGCCCAGGTAGGCCATGGCGCGTTCGAACTGGTTGCCGTCATCCAGCGTCACCGCCGGCGTCGGGTTGTCGCTACGCCGGCCGCCTAACGCGGGGCTTGGCCGCTCCTCTGATTTCGCCGGCGCGGCGATCTTGATCTCCTGATCAGCCGGCCGCACTGGGGCCGGTCCGGTATAGGCGTGCCGTCGAGGCGGTGTTCCGGTCAGCGTTCGCGCCAAGCTCAGGTAAAACGGTCGAAGGACAAACGGCGTGGCGGCGGCGTGCAGCAAAACGGCCGGGAGGTACTTGGCCATGCCCAGCGAAAACGCCACCGTGCTGTCGATGCCGTACATGGCGATGATGGCGAGACCGAAGGCGGCTCCCAGCGTCATGCGATACACCAGACTCAACGCCGAGCCGATTAAAAGCGTCGCCAAAGTCGTCTGCCGGCGGAAGAAAAACAGGACCGCACCGTAGTACAGTATTTCATAGAGCATATAAACGGCCGACCCGCTTACCAGGGGCAACCCCATCCGCCCGGGAAAAATGACCATGGGGATGACCACCAGGATCAAGGAATAAAGCAGAATCACCCGTTTGCTTTGCCTTTTCATCGCTACGTTCCCCATTTAGGTGTCAGCCTGCCAGGCGCGGCAGAAGCGACGCCAGTTTCATCTTCAATGAGCCGAGGTTGACCGTCTCGGAACAAATCACGGCCAAGAGTTTTCCTCTGGCCCCGGCCAAATAGATCAGCGACTTAGGCGTTTCGATTATCATGGCATTCAGGTTCCCAAAGCCGCTCTCGCGCATCTGGACGGTGGTGTATCGGGCTGCCTCCACCGCCAGCGCCCCGACCAGATCGGTATCACCGGGGATATTCCACACCGCTTCAATGACCAACCCGTCGGTGTTCAAGAGCATGACGCCGTCAACACCCGGCGTGGCGACCAGCGATTTGAATATATGCTTGTAATCCAGATCCGGCAACGATCGCTCCGGCTCGCCCCGGGCAGGTTCCACCGCGCCCACGGGCTTGGAGGGCGTCGGCTGGGCCTCGGCAGGCGCCTCTTTGACCTTCTCCGCCCGGCTGCTCCGGTCTTGGTCCAAGGGAATCTTCCGCGCGATATCCAATAGCTTCTTGATTTGCTCGTTGGCCGGATCACCCTGAAGCAACGCCTCCAGCATCCGGCAAGCCTTGTTGAATTCACCCTTATAGATAAAAATCTCAGACAGCAACAATTCGGTGGCGCGTGTCGCCCCTTCCAGTTCCGTGGCCTTCTGAACCTCGGTTTCAGCCCAGTCGTACAATCCCTTGTCAAGGTTGACCTTGGCCATGACCAGATGGGCCGAACCGTAATTGGGGTGGACTTTCAGGCCGTTTTGGCAAATCCGAAACGCCCGGTCCAAGTCCCCTTTCTTGCGATAGGCCTCCGCCAAGGCGGCAAATATCTGAGAACTCGGATTTTCATCCAAGATCTTATTGCACTTGGCTATCCGCTCATCTATATCCGACAGATCAATCATTATTCGACCCATCCAAACTTGAGTGCTCACCGCCTCGTACCGTAATGGTTCGATAATAACCGATGCTGCTGGGGGAGTCAAACAAAATAAGCTTACCCCAGCACCTTACGCGTCTGCATCAGACCAAAAAACCACAGCACCACCGTCGCCAAATAGCACAAGCCGGCAATGTCGAAACTCGTAGCCAACAGATGCAGCTTCTCGGCCAACACGATAATCTGCCCAAGGGTCAAAACGCCAAATGAGATGACCCAAAGCTGCCATCCCCTGGCCAGCGCGCCCCCCTTGACCAAACCCAGAAGTCGGAACGCCACCGTCAGAGACGCCACGGCGCCGACGAGAATGACAAGGTTGACGACGACCGTGATATGGCCGATCCCGGCCTCTGTCCCGGCCATCGCCTCGCTTGACCACAGCGGCAGGAGCGCCGCCGCCAACAGAAACGGTTTACGTATCATACCATGTACCCGATATCATCTTGATGGTTCGTTCTGCTTTTCTAATCGAATCATAAAAGTTTTCATCGAGCTGAAACTTCTTGACCAGTTCCCGCCGTACGGCCAACGGCTCGGAAATTTCCTTTTTGACCCGGCCGAGCGCGTCGGCAAACGCCCCCTGTCCGAGGTGGGTGTAGATGTACTGGAGCTGTTCGTGAAGCATATCTTCGAGCATAGTCAAAATGCGGTGCAACCTGACCGTCTCGGGAATCTTGTGCACCTCCTCGAGAAACTTCTCAAACGACGGTCCCGATTCGGCCGTGATGTCGCACCCTGGGAAAAAGACTAAAAGCCCGCGGCGAAAGCTTGAGATGAACCGGTTGTAGTTAGGATTGCCGACGCCGACCAGTCCCTCGATCACCTTGCGCACTCGCAGAAAACCGGCGTTGTAAAGACGAAAGACGATGCCGAGAATGATCTCCTCCACGTCCTCATCCGCGCCGACCGCGTCTCTCTCCGCCTTCCCGGCCCCCTCTACCAGGCCGGCAACAATGAGCCGGTACAGCGCCCGGCAGGTGGGGAATTCGCCGATCGGCGAGGCGTCAATTAGTTCGGGCAGGACTCGCTCGCCGTTGATGAACGTCAGGACCTTGAATTCATCCAATGAAAGGCTGATCTCTTCGGCCCGCGTCTTGGGCGCCAGCTTCACCCGTAAAAGGACGTCGTTGGGCGGCAGAACTTTCTGGATTTCCATCCACTCATCGATCCGCCGCGTCCCCTCCATGATAACGTTCATCGTGGAGAGGTTGACCAATAACCGGACGTTTTTGGGCGTCTCGCTTTCACCGAACGAAAAATCGCCTTCGCTCCAACTGAAGAGATTGTACACGATCTCCTCAATCTGCATCCGCAGACACTCCGCCACTTCTTCCTTGTCGAACAATTCCATGTCGATCAGCGTCGATCCCAGGGCGCGTCCGGTGCGTTTGTGTAGGGTAATCGCCCGCTCCAAATCCTTCTTGCTGATCTTGCCGCGTTTGAGCAGGAGGTTCCCCAAAAGGTCTTCGTTGGAATTGACGGAAGTGGCGTAAATGATGTTTCCATCACGGAAGGCGATCTCTTTCTTTCGCGATCCGCCGCTGACGCTCAAAATGCCGGTCTTCTTTCCGGTCGACAGTAATTGGAGAACGTCCGGAAAGGAAACTGTCTTGAGGTTACCTGTCAGACCCATATCGCCATATCGGTAAATGTGTTAGCAATCACTATCGATACCCAATCACAGGTATCTTCCATTTCTTTCTCTTTATCGGGTTTTAGGCGCGATACCTTAACTATTATCTTGTATTGAGGTATGCCCTTATGGCGCGTACCGGCCGGCCCTCAACGGCACGGTGATTTGATCCGGCCGGCCAATGATAGCCGGCCGGCCCTCCTCCGCCCCGCCCTGACCGGAAGGACCAGCGTCGACAGCCTCCGTGTCAACCGGTTCGGCCACAAGGAAGATCAGGTTGGAAAGGTTAAAGGCCTTCCCCAAGCGCGCAATGTCCGATTTTTCATCAAGACCGACTATAATGTAGTCCATGCCTTTGCGACTTTCCAGGGATATTGAATCGAGGGTCCGCAGGTTTTCGGCAAAGATGACCCCACCGCTGTCTTGAAATTGCACAGCGACCCATCCTGGGCCGGTCTCCACAACCAGACTCGATCCGCCGGCCAAATCATCATCAGTATCGGCAGTCGGCCGGATTGAAACCACCGTTTCGCCGGAAACCGTCCGGAGGGAACGAATACGTAGGTTGGGGAATTCTTCGGAAATCTCGGCCAGATGGAACTCGGTCCGGTAGGCGGGTTCGACAAAGATGAAATATCGCGGGAGTGACGGATAATGCTCCTTCACGTACGGGAGAAGATCGTGCGTGAACGCGTCGTACCCGGGGTTTTCCAATTGCTGATACACGAGGGCGCCTTCCCCTTGGGCGATGATGATTGTCCGACATGTTTCCAGGTTGAAAATCTCGACGCGCGGCGTGGTCTCATCCGCCGACATGACTCGCGCCGCCAGGACAAATCCCCCGACGCCGAGCAGGAACACGACCAATAGCAGTCTCATGAAACGATAACTGATCGCCGAAAACACCAGAATGGCGCCGCCCAGCATCAGGAAGGCGTACACCGCGGAAAAGGACCCGATATGCACTTCGGCGAATTCCCACCGGCCAAACCAGGCCACCACGGCATGAATCGCCCCCAAGAGGCGGTCCAGCGCCATGCCCGGAATCATCGCGACCGCCGGAATAATCAGATTCGTCAAGAGCAAAATGAGGCTCCCGACTACGGCCAATGAGACCATCGGGACCACCAGCAGATTGGACGCCACCGTGACCAGAGATATCTCGCCGAAATAGTAGCCAGTGATCGGCGCCGAGATCACCGTCGCGATCACCGACGAACAGGCGACCAGAAGCGGATAGGTGATCAGTCCCGGCATTTTCATGCCTGCGAACAGACGGTTGAAATGGGGCAGAAACAAAATCAGTCCCCACGTCACCGCAAATGAAAGTTGGAATCCGACGTCGTAGAGATTGCCCGGATCCAGGAAGATCAGCAGCGCCGCCGCGACGGCGATGATGTTGTTGAGGTCGATGCGGCGGTATATGAGCCGGGCGATCAGGATCAATGCCGCCATGACCGATGCCCTGATTACCGAGGGTTGATTATACGACAGGTGGGAAAAAATAACAATTACCGCCAACAGGGCGGCTGAGCGCAAGACCGGCTTCATCCGGATGAATCGAAACAGAAACGCCACCGCCAAAAGCACTAAAGCCACGTTGGAGCCCGACACGGCCAGCAAGTGCATGGTGCCGGTGCGGCGAAAGGCTTGATAGATGTCGTCCGGGATATGGCGCGTTTCGCCGATCAGAAATCCCGACGCCAGCGACGCCGGGACCTCTCTGAGTCGACTGCGGAAACATTTCAATATCCATTGCCGCAGGTCGCCGATGACGACGCCGAAGGAATTCTCCCGCGACGCGTGTACCAGAATCTGATATTGATCCCCCAGAAATACCGTCCCGCGTATCCCCTGATTATACAGATAGCGGGCGTAATCAAACCGCCCGGGGAAGCCATGCGACTGCGGGCGACGGAGAATGCCGGTGAAGCTGATCTGATCCCCCAGCGTAAAACGGGTGGTTTCCTGAGGGACCAGCAGATGGATCGCCCCGGAGGCCGAGTAGGTGGCGCCGCTGTCGACAATGGAATCGATGCCACAGGTCAGGATGGTCTTGTGCCGTTTGAGGGTGGGCCATTCGACGATCCGGGCAAAATAACGGATCGGTTTGCCGGCCGGTGCGTACTGTCCGACGTCATCGGTCGGATGGAGTTGAAAGGCCAAATACGAATTGAGCTGTGCGCCCAAAAAGACAAACAGAGCCAAAGGTATGAAGTAATACCTTCGGGGCAGGCGATAAAAGCCGTAAACCAAAAGTAATCCAGCCGCAAGGACAGCCACTGCCGGCGCCGATATCCCGGGATCAGCCAGACGGCCGATCACCGTACCGGCGACGACACCCGCGAGCAGAATGACGGCTGGATACCTAAAGCCAAACAGCGTCATTCTCAGCCAGAACCTGTTTTCTTCTCTTCCCTCAAGGACGGTATGTTATTCAGGGCGAACGAAACCAGAAGATAACCGATGATGCCCAAACCCAGTAGAATTCCCATCCTGGCAACTCGCCCCCAAAGATCGCTCCCTATGGATACAAACCATCCGGTCTGTTTGGTAAAATACAACAAAAAGCCGATCAGCGCACCCGAAAAAGCCGCCCGGATGAAATATACCAGCGGCGCCCTGAGTTTGAAGGTGCGGATAAGCCTCGGCAAACTGATCAGCAGCAAAACGAAATTCACCAGTCCCCCCAGCGTTGTCGCCAGAGCCAATCCGGCGAAGCCCATGAAGGGAACCAGAGCCAAATTGGCCAAGAGGTTTACGACCACTGCGGTAATCGAGTATTTCATCGGCTGAACGGCTTGTTCATGCGCATAAAACGCCGGGGCCGTGACCCTGACCCCGGCAAAACCGATCAGGCCGACGCTGTACCAGATGAGCGCCTGGTAGGTGTTGGCCGTATCCTCGGCCACGAACCGGCCGTGTTGAAAGAGAAGCGCGATGACTTCATCGCCACAAGCGACAAAAAACGCGGCAACGGGGAAGACCAGAAAGAAACAGAGGTGGATGGCGCGGTAGAAGGTCCGGGCAAGGCCGGCGGAATCGCTGTCGGCGGCCATGGCCGACGCCTTGGGCAACGCTACCGTTCCCAGCGCGACGGCGATGATGCCCAACGGCACGAACATGACCCGATAGGAGTAACTCAAGTACGACACCGCCCCGGCGCTGAGAAGCGACGCCAGTACGGTGTTGACAAAAATATTGACCCGCCCCGCTGCCAAACCGCCGACCATCGGCGTCATCAGGCGACCGATCCGTCTCAGGCCACCGTGCTTAAACTGCGGTTTGAAGCGAAAGCGAAATCCGATCCGGTATAGACTCGGAATCTGGATGGCAAACTGCGCCAAGCCGCCCAAGACCACCCCGATGGCGATGCCGAAGATCGGCTTTTCGAGATAGGGGCAGATACAGTATGCCGCCATAATAACCAGGACGTTGAACATGGCCGGAGCCAAAGATGGCACACCGAATCGGTCGAAGGAATTGAGGATCGACATGGCCAGTGCCGCCAGCGCCACCAGAAGCAAGAACGGGAACATAACCACCGTCAATTGCGTGGTCAACTCCAGTTTACCGATGATGTCGCCGAATCCGGGCGTGATGACCGCCACCAGATACGGCGAAATCAGAATCCCGATGAGCGTGATGATTCCCAGGATGATCGTAAGCACGGAAAAACAGACCTGGGCCAGTTCGAAGGCGGCGTCGTTGCCGGTTTTTTTCATCTCGGATTTGAACACGGGGACAAAGGCGGCCGACAAGGCGCCTTCGGCGAACAGGTCGCGCAGGAGATTGGGGATTCGAAAGGCAGCAAAGAAGGCGTCGGCGGCCATCGACGCCCCAAACAGATGAGCAAAGACCTGTTCCCTGACCAGACCGAGGATTCGGGACAGGAAAGTTCCCAGGGCCACCCGGGAAAACGCCATCGTAAAACCTGACTTGGAAGCCATTTACTCTATTGACAGAGCTCCGTCATGTATTATATTATGGCGTTTTATTGAAAGAAACGAAAGGAGAATTTTTTGCCGTCACACAAATCATCTATCAAACGCCTGAAACGCACGGAAGATGAACGCGTTCGGAACAATGCTCTCAAAACCATGCTCAGGAAAACGCTAAAGGACGTCCGCGCCAAGATAGTCGAGGGCCAGCAGATCAATCTCAACGAAACGTATTCCAATATCGACAAGGTGGCCAGTCGAAGGACTATCCCCAAGAAGCGGGCTTCCCGGATCAAATCGCGCCTGGCCAAGGCTGCCGCGAAGGCCGCCCAGAAATCCGTTCAGGGCAGCTAAATCAGCTGTCTGGCAAATCGCAGTAACCGCGGGGCGCGAATAAGAGCGGTTTTTATGATTGCTGCCGGATCAATCGATCCGGCTTTTTGGTTGGAGAGATACTCCTCAAGAAATCCCGCCAGGCTCTCCCAGTCCTGATCCGTGAACTTTCGGAATATCCGGTGGGCCTTTTCCATAAAACGAAGTTCCTTTCCGACCGCCGCATCAATTGCGGTCCGATACCGGTCGACCGCCTCGCTTGCGGCAAGTCTTCCCTGAACGGCTTCAACGATCGTTTCGGCGGCCAGCCGCCCCGTGTGCAGCGCCTTGGCGATCCCCGCCCCCGTCAATGAGTCCACCGTCCGCGCGGCGTCTCCGGCCAGCAGTAGATTCCCGCGGCCGACGATATCCAGGCCGCCGAACTTGGGCACCATTCCGCAGCATTCAAACTCTACGGTATATTTCCCGTACCGCTCTTTCAAGAAGCGGTCCAGAATGACGCGCAATTCCCTGCTGTCGTTGGCGGCGGGGTTGAAACCCAAACCCACGTTGGCCGCGTGGTCGGATTTGGGGAAAATCCAGAGGTATCCATCGGGCGAGTATTTTTCGCCCACGCAAAACTCGAGACAGTGCGGATCGAGCGTGATTCCGCCCACCCGGTATTGCAAACTGGTGTCGCTTCGAGACAGCGGCAGAACCGTATTTAGACCCGCCATGCGGCCGATCATTGATTCAACGCCGTCGGCGGCGATCACAAAATCGGCGGTGACCCGGCTGTGTCCCCGGATCGTCTCCAATCGAATCTTCGCGGGACCATTATCGACCATCTCAACATCACTGGCATAGGTCGAGGTTCGCAGCGTTACGCCGACCGCGACCGCCCGCTCGGCCAGATGGCGATCAAACGCGGGGCGATCGAGCACGTATCCCAGACGCTCCCCGCTTCGATATGTAAAGGCGGCGCCGGTGGCGACGGTGAAACTGAGAGTATAAATGTCGGTGGCGATGAAACTCGGATCGGGATCCACAAAAGCCGCCAATCCGCCGGCCGAGATGGCCTCGGCGCAAGCCAAAGGCAGCCCCGCCCGCACGTCCCGCTCGACCAGAAGGACGTCGAGACCAGCCTTGGCCGCGGTCCAAGCGGCATATGATCCCGCCGGTCCGGCCCCGATGACGACCAGTTGATAACGCTCCTTCAAGGCGCCCCCATAGGCGTTCCCATGCCGACGCCGACGATCGTCAGCGCCGCCACCGGGCAGAACCGGACACAGAGGCCGCATAAGGTACAGACATCAGACCTGATCTTCATTCCGGTCAGGTCCATGTACAGCGCTGCTTCCGGACATAGACTGATACATCCGGCGCAGTCCCGACAACGATTCCGGCTGCATGCAAGCATAAAAAAACCCGGCCTATGTTACCATGGCCGGGTCGGCAATTCAACCATTTTTTCTAATTATTGAACATGAAGACCGAGCCGTTGTAGTAGGCGATGCGATCCGATGACATCCGCAGTTGAAGCAGCTGCACCAGGAAAGCCTCTTTTTCCTCGGACGAAGCATTCTCCTTCAATACTGACAGCGCATAGTCGATGCCCAACAGCCGTTCGGGCTGATCGATCCGGACGACTCCCCGAGGAAGCCGGATTTCGTGCCGAGCGATGGCGGCCAGGTCCTCAAGCGAAAACAACGGCGGGAAAACCGCCGCCGAGGCTCCGGGAAATTTGTGCAAAGGGTGTGGGTCAGCGTAATCGAGTTTTACCCGGAAGGTTTTATGAGCACTGTTGAAACCGGCGTAGAGTTTGGCGCACACGTCTGCCCTCACTAAGGGTGAGCGTGACAGCAGTGATATCCTCAGTCGAGTATCGTCGGCGAACTTGAATTCCGCCTGATGACGCCCCGGGGTCCCTTTCGGATTTTCCTGCACTCGCAACTGCCGGGGGAAAACGGCGCAAAACAACAGCACGTCATCCTTTATAACTCCATCAATGACCCGCTGCCAGGGATAAACCGAAATGGTCTTAGGATTGGCCAGTTGGACCGGCACATGAGTCACCTCCAACGACTCCAACGCCAGCACAATGGACGAATCGTCCAGGACCAGGAATTTATCGTCGAGCGGCGACGCCAGCAGGGGGTTCTTGAGCTTGCCGTCGTGTTGGATTTCCAGAGCCAGTTTCTGCGCCCGTTCGTCGGAGGGGGTATCAAAAGAAACGATTCGGTCGATAGGAACGACTTTGAGCTTCTCAAGCATGATGATCTTCCTGTTTAACGAGTCCAGATAGGTATTTAGCAAAGCCGATGCCGTCGGATTACTTTTCGACAATCTTTCGGCGACGAACCGGCGAAGTCGAGGGATCTATTGGCAGACAATAAATTACGGGAGTAATGGGGCGAACAGGCCGGCGGTCCGATTTCAACATCATCAAACCACCGGTGCCGTGATATGAAATATGTGCAAAAGGTTTCTCTGGAGTTACCGGATTCTCAATTTCTCCAATTTTTCTCTGGTTTGAAGCACCAGTGAGCCGCCGGACTCGGAAAAGACGCCCTTGGGTAACCCCACCCCCCATACTTGATACGTCTCTCGCTTCCGGGTCACGGTTTGCCCGTTCCGAGGAAACAGGAGCAGATGCCCTTCGACGTGGCGCAATTCCTTGGCCACCAGACTCCCCGCGTTAACATCCATACCGCAGGCGATAAACTGCCCGTCCCTGGAAATATCGAGTGACGTGAATTTGTGTCCGGCCTCGGCCAAGGGATATGCCCAAAGAAGCTTCTTGGTGGTCAGCTCGTAAACTTCCAGCTTATTCGGTCCCGCCATCGCCAGGAGGTTCTGTTCGACGTTGATGGCCAGGCCGCGTAGCGTATTCTCCTGCGTCTTGATGAGCACCACTTCCTTCTCATCCTGGAACAGGCGGAAGATCCCCTCGAAAAAGACGCCGATATATCGTTGATCCCGGTCGAACGCGTACATCTCCGAAACCGGCAGAGAGGCCAGGAACTCTCCCGTGGAGTCATAGACATCCAGCCCGGCTCTGGCCCGGTCGATGATGAATTTCCCGCCGGCCGGCGATATCG
>Ga0315277_10007629_pt1 | contig 14016 bp, 9 predicted proteins | sample YL17G05_15_MG_FD_203695 | JGI IMG/M metagenome (GOLD analysis project Ga0315277, IMG submission 203695) | Sediment microbial communities from Yellowstone Lake, YNP, Wyoming, USA - YL17G05_15 | ecosystem: Environmental > Aquatic > Freshwater > Lake > Sediment | place: USA: Wyoming | collected... | reverse complement strand
CTAACGGTAGAGGGCCTTCAGCGTGCCCCAGGTGCTCTTGCTGGTCGGCGTCGGGCCACTCACGCAGGCCTCATCGAACGTCGAGGCGGTGCCGACCTGGTCCACCTTGTACGTCCAACTCGTGCCACCCGTGTTGCTCTGTCGCAGCGAAAAGCAGACGAGCTGCCTGCCCGAGTTGGCTGACGCATCGGCGGCCAGGGACTGGATGGACGGGCTGGCCTGGCTCGCCGGGTCCACCCACAGATAGCTGATGCCGGTCGCCGCGTCGTACTCGATGGCGAGCGCGTACTGGGTGTCGAAGCTCAGGTCACTCGGCCAGAAGACGGGAGCCGGAGTCGCGCCCGCGTTTGCCTGAGTCGAGATCCCGAATCTGAAGTGGTTGTTGTCGCTCCCCGGGCCGACGAAGGTCTTGGACGTATGGATCGTGCCCGAGCCCGCGTTCTTGAAGTGCGCGAAGTAGTTCGCGACCACGGGCGGCGAGCCCGGGGTCGGGATCGTGACGAGGAAGCAAGCGAAGGTCTTGGCGGCAGCGCCGGTCGTCACGCCGAGATTCCGGCTGTCGTCCGGGGCCTGCGCCATGTCGCCGACGGCTACCCCACTGACCACCTGGATGTCGGTCGGCGGGGTGCCGCTGTGCACGAACCAGTTGCCGCCACTGTTCGCAACCAGCGGGCCGTTCGCGTACGAGAACAGCTCTGAGAAGTAGACCGTTGCCGACGCTGGCGTGACGAGAACCAGCGCGAGGCCGAGTGCCAGAAGCGCGATAGCAACCTTCCGCATGGTGCATCTCCTTGTGGTGTGTGTCGGTGGTGCTGCGGAGGACTTTGCCCGGGAGCCCACGCTCGCTCTGAACGCGGATTCAAGCCGCAGTCTCCACCATGATCTCATGCCCGTGCTCGAGGACGGGCGGCCCCGAAGGCGTCGCTCTCTGGCAACCCCCAACGCTTGCAGTACCACATCGAGGTTATATGGAGATTCCGTGCCCCGGTCAAGCCAGAACTTGGGCGCAGACCGGGCATGCCGCGCGCCGGAATCTCCTGCGAAGTGACGCGTTGCGTCCTGTACGCCCGATCGAGTTCAGGCCCGCTCCCCTGGGGGGGGGCCGGCTGGGTCTTCCGGCCCGGCCTGCCCCTGAGCAAGAGCTATAGGGCGTTGGCCGGGCGGAGCCAGCCGGCCGGCCAACGCCCGGCTTGGTCCAGGCAGCGAGCCCCGCCACTGAGACCGGGGGACTTCGAAGATCAGTCCCCGCCCCAGCACGAAGGCCCGGCGTCGCCGCCGGGCCTTCGGGTGATGCGGTGCTTCTCAGCCGAGACTACTTGTAGATCGTCTTGATCTGGCCCCAGGTCGAGCCCCTGGTGGGCGTCGCCGGGCACGGATCGGGAACGCAGGGGATCCAGTTACCGATGTAGACGCCGCCCTGCTGCGCGCACTGCACCGCGGAAACCATGACGCAGCCGCCCAGGGGAAGCGGCGGCAAGCAGCAGGCACCGATCGGGAGGCAGTCCGGGTTCGACGGGCTGGACGTGTTGTGCATCGGATAGGGCTGCAGCACGATGCTGAAGTCCAGGTTGTTCCGATCCGTATCCACCGCGCCGGCGCTGTTGCGCACGCCAACATGCGTGCCGTCGAGGAGCCCAATGGTGGCCGCGCCCTCGTAGCAGTTTGCCGTGCCGTAGCCCACGAGGTCCACAGCATTGGCCAGCGCCGCCGGGCAGTCCCTCATGGTGACCTGGTCGGTGAAGAGCGCGACCTTGCCGCTGGCCGCCCCCAGGTTCGGCCCCACGAGGTTCACGAGGTCCGGGGTGACCGGGAGCACGGCGCCGCCGCTGCCGGCGCTGCCGCACTGGATCAAGTAGTAGCCGCACGGCGGGATCGTCGCGCCGGCCGGGATGACGGCGATGCCGAACGAGTTGCTGGCGAACGAGCCGGTGGCCGAGCCGTACTGCAGCGACCAGCCGCCGATGTTGGCCGGCGCGGTGTTGTTGTTGAACAACTCGACGTAGTCGTACCTGTACGTGTTCGCGCTGCCGCCGCCGCCGCCGCCGTACACCTGGCTGATGCGCACGGCATTCGACGCGAACGCCGTCGAGGCAACGACGAGGCCGAGAGCGAGGAGAGCGATAGCAGTCTTCCGCATGTTGGGGGTCTCCTTGTGGTGCTGGTGCGTGATGCGCCGTGGGCTCCGGCCCAGGTCCCCGCTTGCTCGCAGCGTGGACCGCAACCGCGGCCCCGTGATGGCCTCCTGCCCGTGCTCGAGGACGGGCGGCCCCGATGGCGTTGCTCTCTGGCAACCCTTAATGCCTTCAAGGATATGGGAATCGTCGGCCGGTTTCAAGGCGGAGGACGCTTCCGGAGCGCACACGAGGCGCGCCGAAACTCTGTGCAGAAAGAGATGTTGCGTCTAGCAGGCCTGCGCGGCTCAGTTCGGCTATGCCTCCGGATCGGGCCTGGGCCTTCTGGCCCGCTCCCGATCTGAGCCAGAGCCGGACCGGGGGCCGCCCGGTGCCGCGCGGGAGGGCGGAAGTCGCCTCCGGAACCGCCAACCGGAGGGGTCCCGGGGCCGGCGGAGTTCGCGAGTCGGGATTCCCCGGGCGCAATGCGCCTTCTCGGGACGTTGGGCCGGGTGTAGCCTCGCCCTCGCGCGCATGAAGGTTCCTTCGTTCACTACGGTGCTGGTCGTGCGGATCGGGACGCTCGTGCCGGTGCTGACGGCCGGGCGCTTCGCATAGTGAACCGCCGCGCCATTGGGCGAGCCGGCGGCCGAGGATTTCGACTTCCTGCACCGGGCGCTTTTTCACGGCATGGGCTCGCTGCTCGACGGTGGCGGCTCGCAGGCCTTCTGGCGTCCGCTCGCGCACCAGGTCTACTACGCGACGCTGGGGCGGCTGGCACTCTCGCACCCCGGCGTTCTCGCGGGCATTCACGCGCTGCTGCTCGCGCTGGGCGCGCTGCTGGTCTACCGCGCGCTGAGCCGGCGCGGGTACGCCCTGTAGTCGCGCACCCGCAGCACGCTCGCGCGGTCTTCGGGCTCGAGCCGCGGCCCCGCGCAGCTGCCGTGACCTGGCTCCATCCCCCTCGGCCGGCCCTCCCCTGAGTTTCACCGCCGCGAAGACTGTCGCCCTGAGTATGTGGAGAGGGGTGACACGCAGCGCGCCTCGGACCCTCGTCCGCCTGCTTGCTTCCGGACCCCCAGCGCGAACATTGACAAGGCGCGGGTGCGAGCGTCATCTTCCCCGCGCTGGCTTCTCGCTGCGCCGTGGGCGCCCGGCCCGTGTCGGCCGTCAGCCGCACGAAGGTCGCGTCGCCTCCGATGCCCTACCTTCCCTCGGAGGACCGCTCCCGATGATCCGACACCTCTTCAAATCCACGCTCGCGACGGCCGCGATCGCAGCGGCGCTGGTCGCAGGCAACGTGCACGCTCAAACCGACTCGGCGAAAGCCGCGGTCCGTCCCGGTGGGGGCGTCCTCGCCGAGAAGGGCGTGAGGAAGGGCAACCTGTTTTCGGCGGTCTCGTTCGCGGACTCCGCCTTTGGGGTGGAGTGGTCCCGGCTCCGCGCCGAAGCGCAAGCGCGATACCCCGACCTCAGGATGACGAAGGCGCAGGACCTGCACGTCACGGTGGTCTACATCGGCGGTGACTGGAAGCCGGAGGACCTCGACAGGATCCGCGCCCATGCGCTGGTCGTGCCCACGGTTCCCGTGCATATGACGCCCGAGGTCGTCCCGTTGGGCCGCAACAACCAGGTCGTGGCCGTGGAGTTGCACGGCACGCCCACGGTCTGGGCCGACTCGGTGGTCGCCGCCAAGGACGTGCTCAACCGGCTCGGGCTCAAGAAGCCGGAGTCCTACGACACGAACTTCCGTACGCACATCACGCTCGCGCAGGCGAGCCACAACCCGCCGACCACGGCCGACTCGACCGAGCTGGCGGGATTCCTGACGTGGATGGGCTCGAAGGTGGCTGAGAACCCGCAGAAGTTCACGGTCACGGTCGGTCCCAAGACCCGCGTGCAGCTCCTGCTGGCCGGCGCCACGCGCCCCGAGGGCGCTCCGGAGTACGTCACTGTCGAGGACTTCCTCAAGCAGCAACTGGCATCGCCCCCCGGGAAGTGACGCGCCGCCGGCCTGGCCCGGGCCGGCTCTGTTCCACCTGCCACTGACGCCGGGGGCGCGGCGGGCCGTGACCGCCCAGGCCGGGCGGCGGGCCACTGAGCAACCCGCCGGTGACGCGGTTGCGGATGATGTTGTCGATGGTGGCCAGGCCTACGGTCGGGTGCGTAGCACGCCGGCGCCGTCGGCGGCACCAGCCACAGAGAGGGGCGGCCGGACCCGATCGTCAGGGCCCGGCCGTCCTGTGTGCGCGCGGCAAGCCGGTTGGACAGCATGGAACGGCCGGCTCGCGGTCGTGAGGTCGTGCCTCCTGCGAGAGGGGCCGACAAGGGAAGGTCGCCAACCGTCTCATCCGCCGGCACGAGGAGCTCGGACTCAGGGTCCAAGCACAAGCGGCCGCCTGAGCAAACCCAGGCGGCCGCCGACCTTGTTTCTTTCTAGCGGGTCAAGACCAGCCTTCGCCTGATGTCCACGCCCTCCGCCTGCAGTCGCAGGAAGTAGATCCCCGCGGGGGCCAAACGACCCCCGGTCGTCCCGTTCCAAACCGCCTGATGCCGGCCTGCGGGGAGCGCTCCCTCCACCAGCGTGGCGACACGACGCCCCTGCATGTCGTAAAGGCTCAGGCTCACGCGGGAGGCGTGCGGAACCGCGAAATCCAGCCGTGTCGCGCCGGACGTCGGATTCGGCAGGGGCCAGCTCAGGGCGAACTCGCGGATGACCTCCCCGGCCGTGGCCTCGACCGGGCCGAAGGTGAGGCGGTCGGATCCGACGGTGGCGGCGATGCGGTACCAGTACGTGGTGCCGCTCCGCACGCTGCGATCGAGCGCGATGCTCACGCCTTCCTCGGTACGCTGCTCCACGGCCACGCTCGCCCAAGGACCTGCCGCTCGTCCTGCCCGCTCGATCGTCACTGCGCCGAAGCGCTGTGGCTCGCTGAACTGCCAGCGCAATTCGACCCCGGATGCGACCGCGGAGGCGGTCAACGAACTCAGCAGCGTCGGAGTGCAGCCCCCCCAGGTAGTGAAATCCCAGGTCGGCCCCGTGATGGGGGCCGTATGGCCGTCGCCCACCTTGACGTACCACTCGTACTGCGTCAGGGGGTCGAGGCCGTCCCAGTTGAACATCGCGGTCGAGCCCGAGGGCACGGGCGACACCGTGCCGAGCAGCGCGAACTCCGACAGCGACGCCTCCGCCGTCCGCGACGCCTGCGGCCCGGGCCCGCCGATGCTGAGATCCACGTCCAGCGTGAACTGGCTGCTCGAGTCGGCGTCGGCCTCCCATTGGTCCGTATAGGGCGAGTACGTGCGCACAAGGACCTTGTTCTCCGCAGGCACGAAATGCAGGATGCGCAGCAACCCATGGCCGCCGTTCTCGCGGTCCTGATAGTCGGCGAGCAGGCTGTGAATCTTGTAGCTCCCGTAGACGTCCGTGCGGCGGCCCTCGCCATGCCAGGATGGTGATGAAGAAGACTGGGACATGTGGCCGCACGCCATCAGGCGGAGGTTGGGCTCAGTCCTGAGGGCGTCGTAGATGGCCGAGCCATCTCCATTCCACGGCGCGGGGATGGTCTGGCTCTCATTGAGGATCGCGTGGCTGGTCACGATACCGATCCGGTTCGGATACGCATCCAGCACGCCCTTCGCCCACGCCAGCTCCGCGGAACTCACACTGTACGACAAGCCGATCAGGACGAAGTCCCGTCCGCCGCCGCTGAAGAGGATGTAGCTGTCTTCATTGGTGGTCCCGTAGTGTCCACCGTAGTAGGCGCGCCCGGAGAACCGGCTCACGCCGTAAAAGTCGTTGAAGCGTGCGGCGTTCTCGTAGTCGTGGTTGCCCATGATCATGCAGTACGGGATGCCGTCCGCCAGCCCGGTGGTCACCGGGTCCTCCAGCTTGTTCGTCGCGGTGAGCGAGCGGTTGTACTCCGTGGTCACGTCGGGCTCGTTCCACGAGTCACAGATGTCGCCTTCGTTCGCGACGGCAACAATGTTGCGACTCGCGCGGTTGTCCACGATCCACTGCGTCTGCGCCTGGAACATGCCGATCAGGCCGCCGTTCTCCTGCTTCGTGTATTCCTGCGTGTCCGGCAGCAGGATGATCTCGCACTCTGCGGGCGGCGTCGTCGTGTTCGTGGTCACCGTGATGGTGTTCGAGTTTCCGCTCGTTCCGCCCGGGCCGACCGCCCGCACGCGGTAGTAGTAGGTGGTCACGGGCGCAAGGCCGCTCACCGTCCGGGCGGTGCCGGAGACCGTCAGATCCTGATAGCCCGTCACGTAGGTGTCGAACCCCGAGCTGGCGGAGACGTCGAGCCGGTAGCTCGTGGCTTCGCTGGAGGCGTTCCAGTTCGCCTGGAAGCTCGTGGAGTAGACGTTCGTCCCGGTCGTGGCCACCGGCGCGGCGGGGGGCAGGGGCTTCGGGCGCCCGTAGAACTGCACGGTGAGGTTGTCGGCGTCGGGATCGCTCACACCCACCGTGAGCGTCACCGGCACCGCCACGCCGGTCGCCCCGTCCAGAGGCCACACCAGCGCGGGAGCATTGGGCGGGGCGGAACCCTGTTGGCACTGCGGGTTCTGCGGGCTGGCCGAGTTGTGCATCGGCCAGGGCTCCGCCACCTTGCTGAAATCGCTCGAGTTGTTGTCGGTGTCCGTCGCGCCGCCGGCCGCGCGCACCAGCACGCTCGAGTTGTCGGAAGCCACAGCAGGCGAGGTCTCGTAGCAGTTCGCGGAGCCATAGCCGACCATGTCGATGGCGACGGCCTGCGCCTGGGCGCAGGTCCGGCCCGTGACCTGGTCGCTGAAGAGCGCGACCTTGCCGGCGGTGCCGCTGAAGTTGAAGATCCAGCCGCTGGAGGGGACGAGGTCCGGGGTCACCGGCAGCGCGTTGCCGGCGCTGCTGCAATAGCCCGAGATGAGGTAGTAGCCGCACGCCGGGATCACGGCCCCGCCCGGGATCAGCGCCAGGTTGTATGTGGCGCTGGCGAAGGCGGCGCCGCTGGACGAGCCGTACTGAACCGACCAGCCGCCGATATTGACCGGCGCGTTGGAGTTGTTGAACAACTCCACGTAGTCACACTTGTAGTAGGTGCCGCCGCCGCCGTACACCTGGCTGATGCGTACGGGGTTCGACGCGTACGCCATCGTGGCCGCGAGGAGACCCAGGGCGACCAGAGCGATGCCAACCTTCCGCATACGAGCGGCCTCCTTCCGGAGCTGATCGATGGTAGAGAGACGACCGGGCCCGGTCCTCAGGGCCCGGCCGTCCCGTGTGCGTGCGGCTGATCGACTAGTTGAGCTTGACAGCGCGGACGGTACGGACCTCCTTGCCGGCAATGAGCCGATAGAAGTAAACGCCCGCGGCGGCCCGGGTGCCGTTCGTGGCGCGTCCATCCCACATCCGGGTGTGCTCGCCCGCGGGGAACTCGCCCTTGGCCAACACCGCCACACGGCGGCCCAGCAGATCGTACACTCCCAGTTCAACCCGCGTCTTCTGTGGCAGGGCGAAGGAGACGCGGTGTGCCGTGCCCGGGTTCGGCGACACCCGGAGCGACAGCGCCAGGGGATTCGTAGGCTCGACACCCGCCGAAATGAAGTGGATGTCGGAGTCGTTTCGTGGCCAGATGGCAACTCCGCGGTCGGAGCTGGTGTACAGGAGGCCAGTGACGTGCAGCATGCTCCCGGTGTCCGCGGCAAAGGTGAAGTTCTGTTCCGTTCTCAAGGAGATGAGAATGGTGTCGCACAGAGCCGGGAGGGCGGCGACGCGGAACGAGCCGGCCGAATCGGGCAAGCTGCCATCGCTGAAGGGCACCACCTTCACGCACTCGACCCGCACCAGCACGCCCGCGTAGTCATCGGCGTTCGTGGTGGCCTGGTAGGGGTCGCAGTTCTGGTCAATCAGCTCCGCCACCGTCGCAAGCTCGGGCTCGGGAACCGTAGCCGCCCCCTCGTCGATGATGCCGGAGCCGACCGCGTACATGAGCTCGGTCGCGCCGTAGTACTCCTGGACCTGGCAGGGAATCAGGTACTGGTGCCCGACCGTCATCCCCACGGGTATGCTGTAAGCGGGGACGCCGCTCCTCAGGCCGCCGCCCGCATCCGCCAGGAAGTACAACCTGTCATTGCCGAGGAAGTTCTCGACGAGGATGCCGCGTACGCTGACCCGCTCGCCCAGCCCGCCGCCCGGCCCCGCGAACCTGGATATGTCCCGGCACGGTTCGGCCTGGAGCGAGTCCTCCAGCGGCGTCTGCACGTCCAGGCAGCTGAGCACCCCCAGAATGAACGACAGCGACTGCTGCGGCGACTTGCAGACCGGGCACTTCTCCGAGCCGATGTTCTGGCTCTGGATCGATTCGAGCGAGAGGCGCGGCAGGACGTCCGTGATCGTCAGCTCCACCACGGCTCCGGACCCGCCGACCACCGTGGCAGCGTCCACCGTGGAGCCGCTGAGCTGCGAGCCCAGCTTGTAGTTCGCGGTGTTCTGCGCGCTCGTCACGTCCACGTTCTTGTCGAACATGAGCCGCAGCTTGTTGTCGGCAGTCGGGTAGGCCACCGACAGGTTGGGAGGCGCCGGCACGAACACGTCGGACGGCGAGCGCAGACAGATAGCCCAGGCGGCGCTGTACGAGAACATGAGGCCCTGAACCGAGTCGACCACGGCGCCGAGTTCCGGGGCGACGACGCCCACCATCGGCAACCGGGCCCCGTCGACTTCGATGCTGTCCCCGGGAGCGGAGCCGTCGGCGTTGACGCCCAGCCAGACCTTGTTGCTGGGCAGGCCGCCGCCCGGCCCGACGCGGGCCACCCTGATGGGCCCCCTCACCTTGACCAGCATGTTCCCAACTCTGGCCGCCACCGTGTTGTTCACGGGCACGTCATACTTGTAATCCGTCGTGGTACCGACGCGGAAGGGCGGGAGCGGATTGCCGACGCTGACCTTCCGGATGATCTGAACCACGCCGTACTGCCCCATGAGCTCCTTCGTGTGGGAATACCAGGCAACGACGCCGCGGACCGAGACTTCGTTGCCGATCGCGAGACCGTTCGGGTTGGTGCTGCTGCTCTCCATGACTGCGTTGGTGAAGAGCTGCAAGCCGCCCCAGTCGGTCGCGCCTGTGTTCTCAATAAAGGCCGCGTACCCGGAAGGGCTCCGGAAGGCGACGATGATCCCGCGCACGCCCAGGACCGTGTCAGTGGTGGCGGGATTGCAGTGAGGACAGTTGCCCGAAGCGCAGCCCGTGGTATCCACGATCTGGACGATGGTCACGCTGTCCGTACAGTCGTAGGGGGGCGGCCCCGGCGGATACGTGTAGTTCACCGCCGATGCCGCGGGCGCAATGCAGGCCAGAAGCGCGAAGATAAACAACGTGGTGGTGAAGACTCTCATTTCTTGATCCCTCCCGTTGACCGGCAGGGTCACGAGCACGAGGCGGGCCTGCCGTTATGGTGCTCTCGTCAAGGATGGGGCGGGGGGCGGACAAGCGCGGCTGCGAACGACGTGGTGACAGGTCGTCTCAAGTTGAGCCCTCCCATTGTCGGGAATCCGGCGGTTCACGTCTCTGCCTCGGCCGATCTGGAGCGTGGCGCGGCCGCGCGATCCGGGACGACGCCCAAGGACCAAGGGATACTCTACCGATAGACCGTAACACCCAGTATTCGCAAAGTCAATGACGCATTTCGCGCCGCTAGCGGCTCCAGCTGCGGGCACCCGGTTGTCCGGGCCCCGGCGCGGGTCTGGGAACCCGCTGGCTTCCCCTGGTCGGTGCGCCTGAAGGCCTTGCTGCCGCTGTGGCTCCCAATGGCTCCGCCAGCGCCCGGCACCGAGCCCTGAGCCGGAGCGTCGGTTGCCCCGGCTTCACCGAGGTCGATCTGGCCCCCTGCTCGGGCGACTGCGCCGAGGGCGAATTCACCCACTCCTGCATACTCGCCACCCCCCAGAAGGACGATGACGCCCATATCGAGGAGAAAAACTGCACCCGCGGCCGGCGCCTGATCGGCTGGGACCGCTGCGACAGCGTGGCGGCGGTGGGGCGGCTCAACGATCTCTACCGAGACGAGCTGCGGCTGATGACTTGAAAGGCTCCGGAAACCGGCGAGCAGGGAGCCGTCCCCGGCTGACCGCTTTCAGGGTATGACGCCGAACTCGGTGAGGATCCGCTGCAAGATCCTCGTGGCTGGTGCTGGTTGGCAGTAGCGGAGCGGTATGCTCATCAGCACGATACGTCCATTCATGCCCTGTGGGACGGTCACCCCGACGGGCACCTGGAAGCCGACGTTCGGCGGGTCCAGACCTCGGTTGATGGTCTGGTCCTGCTGGCCCTCCAAAGCCCAGAGGACCACGAAGTTGGTGTCGGTGACGACGAAGCCGCGCACGCCACCGCTCAAGCCGGACATGCTCCAGGAATCCGCGAGGGCGTACAACGAGTCCCGGTAGACCGAGGAACGGAAGGCCGTGGCGGGAGGGCCACTGTGAAAGCCCCAGCCCGCCGTCGAGTCCTTGACCGCGCCCCTGACGTTCGCGTAGCAGTTGAAGAGCCCAGTGCTACCCAGACGGTCCCGCAGGAACTCCTCCCGGAGGGCGCCCGCAGTATTCAGACCCTCGACCAGGTAGAGACCGTCCAGGTAGAGCTTCCCCCCCCCATCCAGCCAGACGCCGAGGCTGTCCTGGAAATCCCTGAGCCATGGCGAAACCGTGGCCTCGCCTCCACGGTACCAGAGCACCGCCTTGAACTGCCGCAGGGTCTGGGCGAAGTCGCGCGCGCTTCGGAAGATGCGGCAGATGCGGGGATCGCACGCATAGCACGCACTGCACCCCCCATAGTTGCACTCCGCGTGCAGCACACTGTAGGTGCCCGCTGGAAGCAGTTGGGGAATCGTCTGGCCGTAGAACCCGTCGAGCAGCGCGTTGTTCTGGCCGCCGGTCGGCACTTCGTCGATGACGAGCAGCCGACCCTGGTTGTTCTCGAGCACCGCTGCGGGAGCCTTGACGTACCAGGTCATGGTCGATGGCGGTCCGCTCCTGCCGCCGTCATCCACGGCCTGGATGTACAGCGTGCGCCGGCCGGATTTGTACGTGCTGTTCTGGAGGAACCGGGCGCTGGGCACGGTGAAAGTCCGCTCGCTCGTCGAGTCGTAGCTGGCCTGGTTGCCGTCCATCCAGATCCGGTAGTGGAGGCCCGGCCCGCCGCCGTCCGGGTCGATCGTCTCCCAGGCCACGGTGACGGAGGCGTACGTCGTATCCGTGAGCCCCAGAGGCTCGGTGATCACGACCTCCGGCGCCCTGTTGCTGAGCCAGAACGTCTGCACCGCCGGGGTGGGATCGGGCTTGCCCTCGTTGTCGATGGCGTAGACCTCGAAGCGCGGAGACACGACTGCCGAGTCCCCCGTGAACATCGTGAACATCGAGTCCGTGCCGACCCCGAGTTTGGCGGAGAAGACCGTGTCCCAGGCCGGATCCTGCGGAGCCGGAGGCGGGTAGACCCAGCGAAACGTGTAGGCGACGACGTTGCCGTCGGGGTCGGTGCCATACCAGTACAGGTGCACGCGGTGATTCACGGTGTCCACCGGCCCCTGGACGAAAACGTAGGTCTCGGGCGGCCGGTTCTCGATCGGACGCAGCTTCTTCGTGCAGCCAGCGAGCCCGTTGACGGCCATGGCGACCACGATGGTCGTGGCCAGAATCCCGCGCGCGCGCATCACTGCCCCTCCCGATCGGCCTTGACCACCAGGAACTTCCCGACGTGGTACTTGTTGCCCCGCGTGTGGTCTTCCACCGAGTACAGGTAGAGCCCGCTCGCAATGGCCTGCCCGTTGCGCGTGAGCAGGTTCCATCCGAACATGGTCCCCGAGAGCGTCGGCTTGCCGAGCGACGTGCTTGGGTCGTAAATGCCGCGCGCCCCCTCGCCGTGGTAGGTGGAGCCGTCGAAGGCCTGCTCGAACAGGAGGTCGCCCGCGAGCGTGTAGATCCTGAGCGTGCAGCGCTCGGGGAGGTTCACGAACCACAGGTAGCGATCGCGCACGTACCGCCCCTGGTCCCAGTGAGCCTCCACCCGATAGGGATTCGGGAAGACCGTCGGCTTCGAACCCGGCTGCTCGTTTGGCCGGGGCCCCGGCACGGCGACGCGCCGGTTCTGGGAAAGGCCGCTCTCGAGAGGAGGCATCACCGTGCTTCCGAGATCGAAAGCGGCCACGGCGCAGTAGTACTTGAAACCGTTCCGCAGTCCGCGGACCGTGTACTTGTAGCGGTACTGCACCGGGTCGCCCGCAAACGTGGTGTCGTGCTGGATCGCCTTGAATCCGGTGTTGAAGCTGGCGGTGTCGCCGGCGACGTCGAACTGAGCGACCCGCACCAGGCTGTCCGGATCCTCGCCGATGTACACCCGGTAGCCCTCGAAGTCCTTGGGAGGGCGGCTCGTCACGTCGTAGGCATTCTCCGACTCGTCGTCCCAGTACAAGTCGAGTGCCGTGTCCCGCGCGACCACCGCGAAGCGTGGCGCGGGTGGCGGGACCGGCAGGACGTAGTTGTTGTCGTACGCGAACTGGGCGAATCTCGAGTTGCGCTGGATGTCGCGGACCCCGGCGCTCCCCACCCCGGCACCCCCCACGACAGCGAAGTCCACGGTGATGGAGCTGTCACGGTAGATGAGGGGAAAGGGTCCGACCGACAAGGCCGCGACCGGACCGGTGGTGCTGGCGGGGCCCGGCAGCAGGGTGTCGCCGAGGATCGGCTGGATGAGCCCCGTGTTCATGAGCGCGTAACGCTCCGCATCCTCGTCGCGGAGGGACTTGCTGCTCCAGGGCCAGATCGAGAACGAGAGCTTGCGGGTGGTCGTGTCCTCCGCCAGGCCGCGCGTCCCCAGGTAACGGAGTCCCACCCAGTAGGGGCAGATCTGGAAGTTGCAACCGCTTTCAGGGTCCGCCGGAGGCTGCGCGAAGCCCTGGCAGTAGGTCTCGCGCACGAGCCCCAGCGAGTCATCGACGACGTAGTACTTGTTGTCCCACCACAGCCCCAGGCCGCTGGGATCGCTCGTGCTCGCAGGCCAGGTCGAGTAGCACTTCTTGCAGCCGCTGGCGAACTCGGTCATGAAGCCGACCCACACGTTCTTGAGCAGCGGCCCGCGGTTGGTCACCGTGATGTGCAGGAAGAGGATGTTCTGGAACTCGGCGAAGTTCCATTGATAGCTCTCATGACGGACGTCGATATGCATCGGGCGGTGGCGTTCACTGTTGATGACCTCGATAATGCCGTAGAAATTGTAATCGTTGAAATCGGAAACGAAGTCCAACTCGCTGACCGCCCTGAGGGGATCGTAGTATGGGCTCGTGAGCAGCGTGGACCGCTTGAGAATGTTCAGGCCGCTGGGCGTGAACTCGCTTGCGTCAACGCTGCTTGGCCCCGCAGACGCGTCTCCGGTGCCACAGGTCACGCCGATGAACTCGCCGCTGTCCCCCATGGCCACCGCCCCGACCCACAGCCCCCCCCGGACCATGTGCTCGTAGCCGCGGTCCTTCGGGTACTCGAAGGACGCGTCGCGCGAGAAGAAGTTGTTGCCGTAGAAGCCGTAGTTGGTCATGGTCATCGCGATCGCGTTGCCGTTCTGTATCTCCTGGTCGAACCGCACCGAGTCGGGGATGCCGCGCTGGACGCCGGCACCCGGGGCCGGCGCGGAGCCGCGCTCGACCGCCACGGCCGAACCCGTCCATAGCACCAGGGCCGCCGCCAGACTCGCCGCTCTTCTCAATCTCGCCTCCTGTAGCGCAGCACCCTGCCGCCGGCTCCGCGATCGGCGATGTAGACCTGGCTGTTGTCCGCCGCGACCGCAACGGGGCGCGTCAGCGAGTCGGTCAACGCCTCGCCTCGATTCCAGTCCACCCGTTGCACGAAGTTCCCGTTGGTATCGAAGCGCAGCACCCG
>Ga0315277_10007626_pt1 | contig 14024 bp, 8 predicted proteins | sample YL17G05_15_MG_FD_203695 | JGI IMG/M metagenome (GOLD analysis project Ga0315277, IMG submission 203695) | Sediment microbial communities from Yellowstone Lake, YNP, Wyoming, USA - YL17G05_15 | ecosystem: Environmental > Aquatic > Freshwater > Lake > Sediment | place: USA: Wyoming | collected... | reverse complement strand
CGAGCCGGGAAAGGACACGCTCAGCCCGGTATATGTCGTTGAGGGAAAGAAGGGGGCTTGCCGGAGCCACCAGGCCCACTGTGTCACCTTCCCTGAGTCTTGGCGGTTTCAGAAGAGTCATTTCCATGAATAGTAGTATAAATAATAGGTAACTCAAACTCAAGTATGGATTTGAAAACCGGAATCAGGGCTGGTTATGGCTGGGGTAAATTAGGGGAATGATCATTTCCTGCCGGAGAACCGGTGTCATTCAATGGGTGAAGAGAGCCCGGTACGGACTGCTCCGCTTTCTGTTTCATGCTGTTGACCTTTTTTTCAAGCTTAATTTTTTCTTCTTTCAGCAAGTCCAGTTCTTCTTTCAGCTTTTGGTTTTCTCCTGTCAACTTTTCTTTTTCCTCCAACTTTTCCAGGAAATGCTCGGTGGTCCTTTTCACCTTTTGGGCCATGCCTTCCATGATCATGAAAAGTTCGAGGGGAGCTTTTCGGAGCATCTCGTCCATCTGTTTCTTGCTGAAAACCACTACCTCCCCGTCCTCGGCGGCCTTTACAGTGGCAAAGCGCCTGCTGTTATCGAACATGCCGATCTCGCCGAATACCTCGTTGGCGCAAAGGGTGTCTACTTCTACTTCTTTTCCCTGCAGATTTTTAAAAACCCTTACCGAACCTTTCTTGAGCAGAAAAAGGCTCATCGCCTCGGCGTTTTCCTTGATCAGCACCTGATCCTTTTTGAACTTTTTTGGCAGGAGATTCAGGTCTACCGCGGCTTCCACTGACTCGACCAACTGGTCGTAAGTCAGTTTTTCTTTGCTGTCCGGGGGGTCCTTCAAAACCGGAGCTTTCGGCTGTGTCTGCTGGCTTCGACCCAGGCGGGAGATAATTTCATTGGTTTCCCGAAGACGCTTGGACAGCCTTTGGATGAGGTTCAATATTCCGGGTGAGGTCTGACTGAGGTAAGCATCGAACCCCTTTCTATCGAGGATGATTATTTCGCTGTCCTGTAAAGCCCTTACCGTGGCCGTGCGGTGGCTGTAAAGGTCGTCGATCAGGCTCATCTCTCCGAAAACCTCGTTCGGTCCCAGGGCCGCAAGCTGAACCGGCCCTGATTTACTGCTCTTGGTAACCTCGACTTTTCCGGAGTGGATGATATAGAGAGCTTTGCCTACAGTGCCCTCGGCAATAATCACCTCCCCGCTTTTAAACTTTTTCAATACACCTGCCATTGTGCCAGCTTTTGTGGAAATTTGGTTAAAAAGAGCAGGATTCAATTCCTGGCCACGTTGAAAGCGATTACCCATCCCCGGACATTGAGCTTGGGACTGAAAACGTTATACCAGGCTCCATCTTTTTTCAAGACTGTCAGTTGTTCTCCGGCGTTAAGATACTTGACCACTTCGCTGGAAGGACTTTTTTCCAGGTAAAGAGGCGTTTTGTCATCGGTCACGGTCACTGAGTACTCTGAGCCTCCGGTTTTGACTAAAATCCAGCCCTTCAACTGTTTTTCAGGAGCGAATACCTCAGCCCACAGCCCTCTCGAGGAGATAAGAAACAATTTATCCTCTGGTTTCAGAGTGTCGATCGCCGGAAAACGTTCATCACGTTCCGGATAAAGTGGGGCAGAGCTTTCCAGTACATATTCCTTGAGGTTAGCGGTCACATCGCGCTTTTTAATAAGCATTGAGTCATTGGCTGAACCGCCAGTCGCGGCGAAAAGACGGTAATTTTCCTGAATTTTCCGGTTGGCATCCTTGAGGAAAAGAATGAATTGATCGACATCCCTGCTGTCGAAAAATAAACCGTTCCCGGCTTCAGCCATGCAATTTAAATTATCGTATCCGACCTGGTCGGTCTGCACTCCGATAGTATTCACGGAGATACCCTGGCTTGCGCTGACCAGTTGTTTTACTGCGGAACAGGGATTGCCCCCGCAGGATTCATCGCCATCGGAGACAACCACGATAAAGTTGCTCTGGATTTCCTCCTCGGGAAAATCCCCTTTCAAGGCACCTATGGTCAGCGAAAGCGAGCTCTGGCCTTTGGCGGTGACATTAGTGACCTTGACCACGATCGGTCCCATGGTTTTTTCGATATCGTCCAGCGCCACCTCCAGGCTGGTGTCGTCGCAGTTCTGTTTCCATTTAAAATATTTGGAGCCGAACACGCGCAGGGCGGTTTTCATCGAGCCGACCTCATGGCTTTCCGCCATCAGGCTCCTGATAATGGTTTCCACAGTTTTCTTGGCGATGTCGATCTTGCGCACCGGGCCGATTATCTTGTTCATGCTCGCCGAGCAGTCGAGAATAAAAACGATGTTGATAAACCTTTTATTGTTGAGCTGCTCTTTTTTGAATACAGCATGAAGAGGGGAACCGGACCCGGCTAAGAAAATTGCGGTCAGGAGAAGGAGGAACCTTTTCATTTTCGAACACCGCCCGTTCAGGACAAGACATGGGCCAGGGCTTCCTTTTCATCCCCGTAAAGTTCGGCATACTGGGTCAGGCCCATGATTTTAAAAGTTTTGGAGATCACCGGAGTACAGTTGCAGAAAATGACCTTTTCTCCTTCCTCGCGCACCTTCTCGATAAGCTCGATCAATACTGCTATTCCCACGCTGTTGACAATCGGGGATTTAGCCAGGTTAAGGATAAAACGTTTCACTCCTTCATCGAGCAGCTTGTAACATTCCTGGGCGATCTTTTCGCCGCCGGTATTGTTGATATAGCCATCCGTATAAAGGACAGCGTATCCGAATTCCCGGCGGACTGTAACCTGAAAATTTTCGGCCATAATTGGTCACTCCAGAATACCGGATTGGCAAAAGAACAAGGATAAAAAGCGAAGACTTTCCGACAGTGAAATATTATGCTCGAATGAAAAAGAAAACAATCTAAGAATAATCTAGAGCGAAGCTGTTTAATTGTCAAACTACTTCAACCGTTTTTAACCAGGGTTATTTGCGTGCCGGTCGGGGAGGAGTCGATACGCACCTCATCCATCAGGCTGCGGATGATCTTGAGTCCCCAGCCCCGTTTGCGCGCACCTTTCCGCATTTTTTTAACGATGTCCGGTGTTTCCACAGCCTGGGGATTGAATCCTGCCCCGGTATCGGAAATGATAATAGTCATCCGGCGGGGCTTGCGGCTAAGGCCGAAGGTGATATAAACCTGGCCCTCCCGGCTTTTCCCGTGCTCGATGGCATTGATCACGGTTTCGATCAGGGCGAGCTTTATCTCGTCTATTGGATCTTGTCCGAAACCCAGCTCGCCAGCCAGCTCGCCGGCCCGCCTGGCCACCTCAAGTTCCTGATCCGGCTCCATCGGCACGGCCATCCGGACACAGGAGTCGAATTTTAAATCCTTTTCAACCATGCTTTTTCTCTTTACCGTTCCGATTGAGGACCTCATAGACCTCGACCGGATGTTTTTTGCCTTTGACAGTCAGCCTTTCCATCTTGCGGCAGTTGAAATAACGGCCGAGATTATCGTATACATCGCGGCTGATCAGAATCTGGCCCGGCTCCGCATGGCTCACCAGCCGGCTGGCCAGGTTCACGGCATCGCCGATAACTGTGTAATCCATGTGCTTGGTCGAGCCGATATTGCCTGAGATCACTGTTCCCCGGTTAAGACCGACACCTATAGAAAGAGGAAATGCGCCCTGTTTTTTTCGTTGGGCGTTAAAAGCCTCCAGCGCCTCGAGCATGGCCAGGGCACAGCCGACTGCCCGGCGGGTGTCATCTTTGAAGGCGAAGGGTGCTCCGAAAAGCACCATGATCGCATCGCCGATAATTTTGTCCACAGTGCCGTTGTAACGGAAAACCACGTCGATCATCAAGTCGAAATAACTGTTGAGGAGTTCCACCACTTTTGCCGGCGTGTTCTCTTCGCTCAAACGAGTAAAACCCCTGATATCGGAGAATAGAACAGTAACTTCGCATTGCTTGCCGCCAAGGTCCAGTTCGTGCTCTTTTTCCAGGGCCATATCCACTATATTGGCGCTGACATAACGCTTGAGCATCTCCTTGACCCTGGCTCCCTCGGAGATGTTCTCTACAGAGACTACCATGCCCCTCGGAGCACGGGCATCCTCCGCTGCGCTCAGCGGGGTGGCGCTCACATTGAAAACCACCTTGCCCCCGCCTGGAATGGAGGCATGAAGGTTGGTCTCCTGGTAGGCACTGCCTTTTTTAAGGGTCGAGGACAGCTTTCCGGTCAAGGCGGAAAGGCCCAGCGAGGCGAAAAGGGCATTCAGTTTCATCCCTGACGCCTGTCCGGCGGGTATCGAGAAAATCCTGGCCGCCGAATCGTTATAGCTCACCACTTTGCCTTTTTTATCCGTGGTAATCACTCCGCTGGCGATACTGGCCAGAATATTTTCATTGTATTTTTTCATTTCCAGGACATTGCGGTACAGCCTGGCGTTGGAGATAGCCGCTCCAGCCTGGTTGGCCATAGCTCCCAGGAGCCTCAGGTCGCTTTCGCCGAAATCGGGATAGCTCTGGCGGCGGCCCTCCTTGTCCCCGACCATGATAGCTCCGAGTAGCTCTTCCTTGAAACGTATCGGCACAACCATCATCTTCCTGCAGCCGAAACCTTTAGGAACTTTGGCCGAATCGTTGAGGATCGTGGGGACACCTTTTTCGAGATTTTCCAGGACAGCGAGAGAACCGCAAAAACAGCTCAGGCGGCTTTTCCGGACTTTTTCCAGGCCGAAGGTCTGGGCTACGGACATGGATTCGGATTCGCCTTCGCCGCCAGATCCGGAAAGGAGCACCATGGCCTTGTTGACATTGAGTACGGATACGGCCCGGAGGAGAAGCTCTCTGGTAAGTTGATCCAGGTCGAGAATGCTGGCTATGGCTACTCCTACATCCTGCAGGGTTTCCAGGTCGAGAATTTTGAGCCTGGTCTCGAAACTCATCTGCTTTAGCGACTTGAGCAGACTCAACCGGCCAAGGCCTAGAGAGACCTCGCCGATGGCGGCCTGAAGAAAGGATCGAACCGGGACTGTCGGCTTTAACTTACCGCGCCCTGCGCCCAGGAGAATCATTCCGAGCAGTTTGTGGCCCTCGCTCAAGGGGGCAATAAACTGGCAGCCGATTTTCTGCAGAACCTTTTTGTTCTCTTCGGCAAAAGGCCACAAGCAGTCAGATGGGGTAATATTTTTTAGATCTGCAAGCCGGGGAGCAAGTTTGCTATGGCTGTCCGGGAGCGGTTCGGCCAGGGAGCAGGGTGCTTTCAGCGGCGGGGTGAGGGCCGGACTTTTATCGGCTAGCGGGACAAGAAATTCTTTTTCCTGGTCGTAAAGATATCCGGATACCCTGACCGGGCCAAGGAAGTGGCGGATTATCTCCAGAGCCTGGCTAAAAGCTATGTCGGCTTTTTCCGCCTGGAGAAAAAGGCCGCTGATTTTATCGAGACCGTCGATTTTTAAGTCCGCTTCCTGATTTGCGGATGATTTTGTCCGGGAAAGGTTTTTACTCATTTGACCTTGATCACCACCAGGGTGACATCGTCATCCTGGGGATTTTCTCTGATAAAGTTGTGGAACTCTTTTATAATATTCCGGCTTATTGTTTCAGCGTCAAAGCTTAGATTTGCGGCAATCAGTTTTTCGAAACGCGGGAATCCGAACTGTTCGCCTCCCGGTTCCATAGCTTCGATTATCCCATCCGAGTAGAAAACGAAAATGTCGCCGGCAGCGAAAGATATTTCCGCGGTTTTGTACCGGGCCCTGGAGGTAACTCCGAGGGGATATGCCGAGAGATCGAGCTCGTTGAGTTTCCCGGAGTCAGCGGAGTAATGGTAAGGGAAAGGATGTCCGGCAATGGAATAGCTGAGAGTATGTCTTTTCAAATCGAACACCGCATAGCAAATAGTCATGAGCAGACGCTGTTTGAGAGCGCCGTAAACCATGTCGTTCATTGCTGACATCATTTTTTCCACGCTGTAGTCGACCCTGATCTGGTTGAAGATGCAGCTTTTGGCCATATAGACCAGAGTTCCGGCGCTTATCCCGTGGCCCGAGACATCGCCGATAATGAAAACCAGGCTGTCTTCCCCGATCAGGTTGTAATCGAAATAGTCTCCGCCGATTTCCGTTGCCGGATTGAGGTAGGAGAAAATATCCAGACCCCGGAAGTCCGGTTTTCTTTCCGGCAGTATAGCCATCTGCATCTTGCGCGCGGTTTCCAGCTCCTGTCTTAACCTTTCCTTCTCGGTCTCCTCTTCATAAAGACGGACATTTTCCATGGAGATCGCTACCTGTTCAGCTATGGTTTCCACAAAAAGTCTGTCCCTGCGGCTGTACCGCTCACCATCCCTGCGGCGGCCCAAAGCCAGGAAACCCATGATAATCCCTCTGGTGATCAGGGGGACAAGAAGAGTACCGGGCGGAAAAGGCACTGTCTGATCAGAGAATTCCCCAGCCGGACTTTTTTCCTCGACCATTAAAGAACCTCCAAGAAGGCTCAGTTTTTCGTAAATTGTGCCGGAAAGACTCTGCGGAAGCTTGATCCGGTCACCCTCGGGACCTGTTTTGCCGAGTTCGAGAAGGGGAACCTCGGTGCCCGGTTCGAAAGCGGCAAGACCGGAAATAAGCGCTCCCCATTCGAAATGCAGGATCGATTCCAGGAAAGAGAGAACTCTGTCCGCCAGCTCGGTCATACGGAAAGAATGGCTCAGTTCCTCGCTCAGCTTGCGCATCGCCACTCCGGGATCATACTCCTCCAAGGCGTTGATCCGGTCTATGGTCTGTTTGGCGTAGATCCAGCGGTTAAGAAGAGAATCCTCGACAATGATCCTGCCGCCCTCCTCCCCGGAGAGCAGAAGGCGGCGGGCGAGGTCAGCGGAAGCCTTGGCCAGCTCTTCCTCGAGAAGGGATATCCGGTGCGAGCTAAGGATACCCACAATATCTGTCAGGCTCAGACTCACCGGTTTACTACTGGAGAACATGGCCCGGACCGCGGAGGCGAGGAGCAATTTCTCTCTTTTGGTCAGCTCCTCCCAGCGATCGATCAGGAGGATGGGTGGATTATCGATAAGGTTTTCCACTGCCCGCCGGGCAAGCTCGATGGTGCAGAGATTGGTAGTTTGCTGCCGGTTCATGGTTTCCACCAATTCCTGTCCCAGGGCGTAAAGAAGGAAGGGCTGGCCTCCGGCAAGGCGCACCAGCAGATCCAGGGCGTCATCATGGAGCAGGGCCTGTCCGGTCAATGGTTTTGTGACTATCGCTTTTGCAGCTTCATAACCCACTTTTCCAACCCGGATTATGCGGCTCATGTCAAAAAGAATTTTAACCTGGTCGCGGAAAAGGTCCAGGGTTTTGAGCCCGAAAACAAAACTTGCTCCGTTGTCGCTTAAAACCAGTTCCCGTAAAGTGTATTCAAGCCGCGGACCAAGTTTCTGATCGCGCAGGATCAGGCGGCCGAAAAATTCGGCGTTGTCGAAAAAGAAAACCGGCGAGCTTTTTTCATGACTGACAAGATCGCGGAATCCCTCCAGGGTTCCATAATGCCTTTCAGCTCCTGTAGATGACTTTGAATCCTTATCGGCCAGGAGGGCGCCCAGGTGCTCGATCAGTGAATTGATATCCGGGAAATAGAGCCTGGCCAGGTCGATATAAAAAGTTTTGGCTCCGTGGTTACGGACATGATCCGCTGTCTGCAGAAGAAGGGTGGTAAGGCCTATTTTCTCGCCGCCGTGGATAATGATCGAAGCGCTGCCGGAAGAGAAGGATTCGCTCAAGATGTCCAAAGTTTCTTCCCGGCCGAAAAAACGCTCCCTTTCCCTTAACGGCATGTTGGGATTAAAAGGATTAGGGGTTACCGGACGGAAATGGCGGTGGCGGATTCTGGCTGTGCACCAGGAGATTTCCCGGCGGAAAATGATTCCGCCGATAAGTGAAAGGATGATCAAGCCTACTGCATAAAAACGCCAATCGCTCAAGATCGAGGGAATATCGACGAAAACAGCATATATCGCGGCAGTAGGATCGATTTTAAGATGTGGGCCTTTGGCCCGGACACTGATCACATGGGTTCCGCGCTTTAATCCGTAAAGACCGATTATACTCTGGTGGGAGAACTCGCTCCAGGACCCGCTGTCCAGCTTGTAACTGTAACGGAACTGTGTTGCCGGTTCGGGCCACCAGGGTGTGATCCCGATACAGCGCAGTTCTATCCTGTCAGAGAATATAGTATCCTGTCTGGCCGCTCCGGATAGAGAGACATAATACCGGTTTTCAAGAAGAAATCTTCCGCCAACTGTATCGGCGCTGTTCCCGGTGCCGGTAGTATCCTTCGCCGCGGCGAGCTGGACACGATGGTTTATCGCATCCTGGCCGATAAGCAGGCCGCTTTGAGTAAGGATATAGGTTTCCGGGAGTTGGAAGCGGGTGAGGTCGAAACGGATCACGCCCTGTCCTTCAAAGGAGAGCCAGAGAGAGCTGTCCCTGGCCACGGCGATAGATTTTACAGCCCCGGAGTTTAATCCATCTGCCGGCCCGTATGTTCTCCAGTGCTTCCGGTCGAAAAGGCTCAAACCCATTGCCGTCCCGAAAAACAACTGTCCACCGTTCCCGCCGGCTACTGCATAGACTTCGTTTGAACCCAGGCCGTCTTCCACAGTGTATTGCCGCCAGCGGCCCTCCGTGTCTCTGCACCAAACTCCCTGTCCATAGGTTGCGGCCCATAAGGACCTGTCGCCGGCCAAATATAGCGCCGTGAAATGATAAGGTCCGGGATGTGTTTTCTCGGTTTTTCCCATCTCGGAAGCGGGGATTATCTTTCCCTCTTTCAGACTGGCCAGTCCCTTTTTCGTGGCCACCCACAGCACGCCGTCCGGATCGCATGCCGTGGCCTGGACTTCCTCTGCCGGCAAGCCTTCCGCTTTGCTGAATAATTTCAGCGAGTCACCATCGATAACTGCCAGGCCGCCGCCCTCGGTACTGATCCACAGGCGATTCCCGCTGTCGAGGGAGAGGTGGTTTATGGTGTTGCTTTTCAGGCCTTTGTCCCGGTTATAAAAAGTCCAGCCATTTAGCGAGAAAACAGCGACTCCATTGTGAGTGCCGAAAAATACCGTACCCTGTCTGTCGAAAAGCACACAGGTAACCAGGTCGCCGGGCAGCCCTTCTCTCTGGCCCATCCTTTTCCACTTGAGCCCGTCAAAAATGCCCGCCCCGTTCCAGGTACAAGCCCAGATACGTCCATCGGGCGCCTGGGCGAGGTCATAAACCAGGTCGGAGGGAAGGCCCTGTTGAAAGCCGTATCTTTCAATGATCCCGCGGTCGTAAAGGTAGATTCCCTGGCCGCTCGGGGAAAGCCAGAGGCGTCCATGAGCCTCGCTGGCGGATATTATCGGATAAGGGGACAGCTCTTCCGGAATGGGTATTCTCTGCCAGGCGCCGGATTGTCTTTTGTAGATGAAAGAGCCGGAGGTGGTGCCGAAAAACAGGTCTCCGCCGTCGAGCACGGAAATGCTGACCACTCCTTCATTTTTTCCCAGGGGCAGAGGGGCTTTGCGCCAATGAACACCATCCCAGTAACCGGCCCCGGCGGATACAGTGCCTATCCACACAAGACCGTCAGCGTCAAGAGTCAGGCAATAAACCTCGCTGCTCCCTGGTCCCAGCGGTTCTTTGTAGCTGCGCCAGCCGGTCTCGTCGAAATTGCAGACACCTCCGCCCGCGGTAGCGGCCCAGACAGCTTTCATCCGCTCATCGATAAGGAGCGAGTTGATGTTGTCATTACTTAAACCAGCAGAATCTTTAGCAAAGCGATAGTTTTTCCATCGCCCTTTGGCCAGGTGCCAGACTCCCGCGCCTTGTGTTCCGACCCACAGCTCCCCCTCTCCCCGGGCGGCAAGGCAGCTTACCGGTCCAAAGGCCAGTTCAGGCGGCAGATTGGCGGGTCTGGATACTTTTCCCTGATCGTAATAAAACAGTCCGGTACTTGTACCGATAAAAGCTCTGTTGCCGGGAAGGAGGGCCAGGGCTGTGCTAAAATTGTCGGAAAGTCCGGAAAATCTACTGTTTACGACTTCGAAAACAGTCCCGTCATAAAACACAAGCCCCTGCTTATCAGTGGCCAGAGCCAGCCTGCCCTCGCCAGTCACCAGGGATTGCATGACAGTGCCGGAGCGGAGCACAGCCCCTTCCGGGAAACGGGCCCAGCGAAAAGCTTCCCTTCGTGCTTCGAGGAAATTGAGACGTTCCTTGAGGTCTTGATTCTCGCGGAGAAGCGAATCGAGCACTGAAATATCAGCCTGTTTTCGCAGGCAATATCCCCAGCCAGGAAGGATTAAACTCAGAAAAAGAAATATCCGGACTATTACGAAAAGAGGGGACAAAAAAACCTCTAGACAGAATAAAGCTTCATTTAAGACTAGAGAAAGATTTAGTCTATACTACCAGAAAATAGATTGATCAGTCAAGCTTTAAGAATACTCCGGGAAATACATTTAGTTATGGATAACGCTTGACAGGGGTGGAGAAGAAAGGATAGAATAGCAATTAATCCCGGAAAGCAAATATAACCTGATACCCCAAAGGATTAAATCAATGCCTGGATTCGATTTTTCGATTCTTCTTATTCTGTGTGCTTTGGCTATTTACCTCCTGTTACGAATTATTTCCGGTAAGAATAAATCTTCACCAGGATCAGCCGAAAAGGTTGACCACAAACCGCAAATCCAGGCCAAGCCCTCCTCGACTTCGAGCATTTCTCCCGGAACGGACAGAGGAAAACCCGGTCTGCCACTTTCCACCCCCTGGCAGCCGCTTGTCCGCTCCCAGGTGGAGGTGGAGACTATCTGGCGGCTCGAACATGTCTTGCGCGAGTTGCCCGACCTGGGAGAAACACCGATTATCAATATTGACTATTCGATGGAACCCCGTGAAATTGCTTTGATCATAGCTTCCAATCCTTTTTATGCGGCCAGGATCATCAAAACAATAAACTCTGCGGCTTTCGGACTGCATCAGAAAATAGATTCCCTTCAGCGGGCGATCACTTACCTTGGTTATAACGAGGTGAAAAATATAATTTTCCAGCATGCGATTCATTCGAATTTAAGCAAAATGGGATCTGGAGAGGGAAATTTCGATCATTTGCAGTTCTGGAAGCATTCCCACGCTGTCTCTGTTTGTGCCGAGTTTATTCTCCGTGACGTGCTGCAGAGCCACAGGAATGTAGGCCTGATCACTACGGCCGCGCTGCTGCATGACATAGGATGGGTGATATATTATTATTACGACCAGGAAGCTGCAGCAGGACTTTTTTCGCGACTGAAAGGGAACAACGAAGTGGAAAACCCGATACGGCAGGAAGAAGAGGTTTTCGGTTTTAACCACTTGATAGCCGGGAAAATGCTTGCCGAACACTGGAAGATGTCCAGTGGGATTGGCGAACTCATTGGATTGCACCATTGCGGGACTTTCGGTTTCACGGATAAGATTGACCGGGATACCGCTTTCGGAGCTTGTGTTATTACCAAAGCCGAGGAATTGAGCTATAATCTGGGCTTCCCCAATCCTGTTTCTGAACCGAGGGATCTGGTTGTGGATATCTCCGGAGTGATCGGCGCGAAAGCTTCAGCCTTGCAAGAGGGGATTCTCAAGCTCCGTGATAATCTGGAAAAGACAATGAATTTGATCGAGGAGTTCAGGCGGGAGGAATAAGAATCATCCGCTAATTTTTTCCTTCAAAGATTGAACAATATTCAGTAACCAGGAGGCAGTAATTATGGCCGGCAAAGTCAAAGTAGGTATTATCGGCTCAAAATTTGAGGCCGAAATCCATGCCGCGTCTTTTCAGATCATGCCCGAGGAGGCGGAGGTCGTGGCTGTGGCTTCACCGACAACAGGACACGCGGAGGCCCTGGCCCGAAAGTTCGGTATACCCCGGGTCTTTCACGATTACCGGGAGATGCTCAAGGAACGCGACATCGAGATGGTCACGATCACCGCTCCCAACTCTCTCCACGCCCGGATGACAGTGGATATCGCCGAATCCGGCAAGCATGTCGTCTGCGAAAAACCGCTCTGCATGAACCTCGAGGAAGCCGAGCTGATGATCGAGACCTGCCGGAAGAAGGGAGTCCTTCTTTTTTATGGCGAGGAGCTGTTTTTCACCCCGAAATATGTCAAAGTCAAGGAAATGGCTGACCAGGGGGCTTTCGGCAAGGTGTACATGGTGAAACAGAGCGAGAAGCACTTCGGGCCGCACTCAGCCTGGTTCTGGGATATGGAGCGCTCCGGGGGTGGGGCGCTGATGGATCTGGGCTGCCACGGGATCGCTTTCTGCTATTGGTTCCTTGGCAGGCCGAAGATAAAAAACGTGCTTTGCCAGATGGGTACTTATGTCCATGGAGAAAGAACCCGCGGGGAGGACAATTCGATCTGTGTGCTCGAGTTCGAGAACGGGGCGGTGGGGCTAGTGGAAGACAGTTGGGCCAGGCGGGGCGGTATGGATGACCGAATCGAGGTTTACGGCGAGGGCGGGGTGAGCTATGCCAACCTGCTCATGGGCAATGCTTCGCCGACTTACAGCGAGCATGGTTACGGCTATGCCGTGGAAAAAGCGCCCAGCACTCAAGGGTGGAGCTTCCCTGTATTCGAGGAACTGTGGAATTATGGTACTCCCCAGGAGATGCGCCATTTTGCCCGCTGCGTGAGGGGCAAGGAGGAACCTCTGGCAACTGGAGAGGATGGCCGGGTGGTAATGGAGGCCCTTTACGCCGGCTATGCCTCTGCCGGCCAGGGTAAGAAAATAGCCCTGCCCTTCTGTCCTGCGGGAGTGAAAAAACCGATCGATCTCTGGCTGTCCGCCTGAGACAACCTTCGCTGAACATGATTTAAGGTTTTGCCCGTAAGACCAGGTTCCCGGCTTCCGAGGAAATGTACTTTCCCTGGGGGTCGGGAACCAGTTTCATTTCCTGCCCTTTTGTCTCATCCTTGGATTCCAGGCGATATCTGACTCCTGCGGAAAGGCCGACAATCACCAATAGTCCTTTTTCCGGGATTTCCCGGGGAATGGATAGAGTATCCGCTTTGGCGAAAATTACAGTCCGGGTCGGCTCTCCCTGCGGCCCGGTGGGAACCAGGAAATATGGCCCATCCGGCACGATCATCGTGGCCGCCTGCTCGTTATTGACACATAATACCCGGCTGAGCCAGCCGGTATCTTCATCCGGTGCAGGGACATGGAGCAGGGCCGGGATCTCTATTTTTGATGGCATCCGGCCGACAATGGTCACGCTGAGCGCGCGGTTCATTTTCTTACCGTCCGGCTGGTACATGGACTGCTCCTCGAAATAATAGCGGTAAGAGGGAAATACCTTGCCGATAAGCCATGGTTCACCCTGGCAGTTATTGAGAGGGACGGCGGCGAGCGAGTTGCCGTTGAATGTCCATTGGGCCGACTCGGCCTCGGTATGGAGCAGCCATTCGTACCGTTTGAAGTAGCTTTCGCCGGATGACAGCCTGTCAAAAAACAGAATGGTGCGGGGCTTGAGATATACCAGGGTCCGGGTGAATTTGTTGAGTTTCGTATCCTTGGAATAAGCCCCGGCAAGATCCATAGCAGCCATGGCCCAGGAATCTGCGGATTCGAAGGCAGTAACTCTGCCGGTGAAGCCGGGGTCGAAAAGCTGGCCCTGGCCGTCGACCATGACCGTGCTGTGGAACCTGCCGTCCCGTCCCCCGAAAGACGGCGGGGCTAGGGGAAAGTGTCTATCGGCCCAGAGGTATATGGCGCCAGCATTCTGATGTGTGTGGGCCAGTCCTCCGGGAAGAATTTCATTTCCTGCTTTCCAGGCCTCAGTTCCTGCTCTTCCCAGGAGGTGCCCTCCGGCGAAAGCCAGGACAGGATCTGATGGTTTCCAGCCGGCCCGGAAAATGACAGTATCCCAGTTTTTAAATAACAAATCTGCGGGCAAAGTATCCGGGCTGGCGGGTTTGACCGATGGGTCGTACCAGAGGAACTGCCAGGCCAGGCCGTGGCGCTGGCGGTCTTTCACTGCCACCCG
>Ga0315277_10007624_pt1 | contig 14028 bp, 9 predicted proteins | sample YL17G05_15_MG_FD_203695 | JGI IMG/M metagenome (GOLD analysis project Ga0315277, IMG submission 203695) | Sediment microbial communities from Yellowstone Lake, YNP, Wyoming, USA - YL17G05_15 | ecosystem: Environmental > Aquatic > Freshwater > Lake > Sediment | place: USA: Wyoming | collected... | reverse complement strand
ATAACTGCTTCCTGGAGCGTAAGAATGGTTTGCAAATCCCCGGCAGTAAGAGTAGACCCTGCATCAATCAGAACCACACCGAGATCGCACCGGGGGAGGTATGCGAGAGTCTCAGCGGCACCACTTGTCGCGAGTGAGCCCAGACCCGGGGTATCCACAAAGGTGACACCCTGGGAGAGCCGGGGAGCCGGAAGGGTAACGGTGATACGTACCACGTGTTTTGTATTGCCGGGATTCTGCTGCTCCGTTGCAAACTCCCCGAGCCGGGCGATCTCCAACGATTTTGCGGGTGCGTCGGCAAACGAAACAGTGAGAGACGGCTGTTCACCGTGAGTGATGCGGGTAGGAACAGAAGTAACCGGAGTCACTCCTACGGGAAGAACATCCGTACCGAGAATAGCGTTCAGGAGCGATGATTTCCCGGAACTGACCCGCCCGAACACCGCGATCTCGAAACTCCGGTCTTCAGCCCGGTCAAGAATCGAGGTAATTGTCCCCCGGAATTCAACGAGTCCTCGTTCCGCTACAACCCGTTCAATACGGGAAAGGAGGTCCAGATTATTACCTTCTTCTTCCAGCCGTTTCAGGCGCTCCCGGAAGTCCTGCCCGGTCCCCCCGGCAAGATACTGTTCGAGCCGTGCAACGAGTGCCTGCAGTTCCCCGGCAATTCCATTCAGTTCTGTCGCGGTAGTATCGGATACTTTCCCGAATCCCTGCATGTATTTGGGCTTGAGTTCCTCAGCCGCTATATCGATAGAACAAAGTCTGCCGTTAATGGCCCGGGACGCTGAAACCCATGGTGGTTTCCGGGGAATGCCCTGACCTTCGAGGACCCGGATGAGCCGGGCGCGGATGCGGGCGATATAATCCTCAATGGTTTTCTGCTGGACGGGGGCAATGTCCGCAGTGTAGGAAGGAAATGCGGCCAGGGATGCAGACTCATTCAGGATCCCTTCGATATCACTGAGGAGCCTGTCGATATGCTCGCAGGTAATGCGAAGGCAGCGTACCTGATCCTCATTCAAGGTATCGGAATCAGTCGCCACGGTCAACCATCATCCCCGTATGAACGCTCCCTTACCCGCATAGACCGCCTTACTGCCCAGATCTTCCTCAATCCGCATGAGCTGGTTGTATTTCTCTACCCGTTCACCCCGGCAGGGAGCACCGGTCTTAAGTTTCCCTGCAGAGGTTGCAACAGTAAAATCGGCAATAAATGAATCAATGGTCTCGCCGCTTCGGTGGGAGACGTTGATACCCCAGCCGGCACAGCGGGCGAGATCGATAGTCTCGAGGGTTTCGGTCACGGTCCCGATCTGGTTGAGTTTGATCAGCACGGAGTTTGCTACCCCTTCATCGATACCCCGCTTCACGAGAGCCGGGGACGTGACAAAGATGTCATCACCGATCAGTTCTATCCGGTCCCCGAGTTCTGTGGTGAGCAGCCTCCAGCCCGGCCAGTCATCTTCGGCAAGCCCATCTTCGATCGAGATGATGGGATAGACATCAACAAGCGTCTTGTAATATTTGATCAGATCTTTCGGCACCAGGGTCTTTCCTTCGCGCTTGAGCTCGTAGTTGCCCTCATGACAGAAACCACTCGATGCCGGATCAAGGGAAATGCCGATATCCGTGCCGGGCCGGTACCCTGCCTGATCGATTGCATTGGTAATGAGCTCGAGCGGCTCGTCGTTGGACGCGACTTTCGGTGCAAACCCACCCTCATCTCCGATCGCGGTCGGGTACTTCTTCTTTTTCAGGATATCCTGTAGTGCATGGTATGTCTCCGCACCCCATTGCAGAGCGGTACGGAAATCGGGGGCACCGAAGGGGGCGATCATATACTCCTGGAAATCTGCACCCTGCCATTGGGCATGCACCCCGCCGTTCAGCACGTTCATCATCGGGACAGGCAGGAGATAGCGCTGATCTTCGCTCAGGTACTCGTAGAGCGGCATGTGACGGGACAAAGCAGTTGCCCGGGCTGCCGCCATCGAGACCCCGAGAATCGCATTTGCACCGAGCCGGGCTTTGTTGGGAGTGCCGTCAAGTATGATCATTGCCCGGTCGATCTGTTCTTGTTCACCAGCGTCCAGTCCCATGAGAGCAGGTGCAATACGTGTGTTCACATTGGCGACTGCAGTGAGCACACCTTTCCCGCCAAATCGTTTCGGGTCACGGTCCCGGAGTTCGACCGCTTCATGGGTACCGGTCGATGCCCCGGAGGGGACTGCAGCCCGGGCCCGGGTCCCGTCCTGGAGAACGATATCCACTTCGACCGTCGGGTTGCCCCGCGAATCGAGGATTTCCCGTGCATGAAGTGCGGTGATGATCGTTTCACTCATAGATCCTGTCTCCTTTTCGTGATGTATTCCGGACGGAGCTGGTGACTCCACCGATCGTGACGATAACGTCTGCCCGCGAAAGATATCATTTCGTTGGACTTTCGAGCCTGATGAAGGGGTGTGGTTTGTGCCAGATTAAGGAATTGCATATGACATCTCTCATCAAAAATTTATAGGAAAAGGGGTGCAAAAACTACTGCAACAATCGCCATCAGTTTCAACAGAATGTTGAGTGCCGGACCTGAAGTGTCTTTGAATGGGTCTCCGACAGTATCCCCCACCACTGCTGCTTTATGGGCGGTAGAGCCTTTGCCCCCGAGATTTCCCTGCTCAATGTACTTCTTCGCGTTATCCCACGCACCACCCGCGTTTGCCATCATCACGGCAAGAACAAAACCACTAGAAATTGATCCGATCAGGAGTCCTGCGAGGGCTGCCGGTCCAAGGATCAGGCCGGTAAGAATGGGAGCTGCTATGGCAAGGATTCCTGGAATGATCATCTGACGAAGCGCCGCGTTCGTTGAAATGGTGATGCATGCTGCGTAATCCGGCTCCGCAGTTCCTTCCATCAGCCCCTTGATCTCCTTAAACTGCCGCCGAACTTCCTGAACGATCTCACCTGCGGCAGAACCGACTGCCTCCATTGCGAAAGAGCAAAAGAGGTAAGGAAGCATCGCACCTATCAGCACCCCAACAAAAACGATCGGATCGATCATATCCACGACACTCAACTGAACTGCCTGGGAGTAGGCTGCAAACAGTCCGAGAGCTGTAAGGGCAGCCCCTCCAATGGCAAATCCTTTCCCGATTGCGGCCGTGGTATTCCCTACGGCATCGAGAGTATCGGTGATCCGACGGATCTCGGGTTTCTGGTGGGACATCTCGGCAATGCCCCCTGCGTTATCCGCAATGGGACCGTAGGCATCCACGGACAGCGTAATCCCGAGGGTAGCAAGCATCCCCACACCCGCGATGGCCACACCGTAGAGCCCTGCTGCCCGCGCCGCAATAAGGATCGCAAACGCAATGATGATTACAGGGATCGCCGTACTCTGCATCGATGTAGCAAGACCTGCGATGATGTTGGTCGCTGCACCTGTCTCACTGGCACGAGCTACCTTTTGTGTAGGTTTACGATCATACGAGGTATAGTATTCAGTCACCAGACCAATCAGGAATCCTGCAACAAGGCCTGCGATGGTGGCGTAAAACACTCCAATAAACTGGCTGCCAAGGAGCCAGATGACTAGTCCATAGGTAATGCAAACCGTGATAATGAGACTGATAAAGGTCCCCTGATTAAAGGCGCGATGAATGGCACTCGCTTCGTTGCGGGAAGACCGGACAAAGAACGAGCCGATAATCGCTGCGAGAATCCCGCTTGCCGCAATCAAGACGGGGAGAACGACCACGTTCATCAACGTAGTCCCTGGGAACTGAATACTTACAGTTGCTGCGCCTACGAGCATAGTCGCAATGATAGCTCCGACGTACGACTCGTACAGATCCGCCCCCATTCCGGCGATATCACCGACATTGTCTCCGACATTATCCGCGATAACAGCGGGATTCCGAGGGTCGTCTTCAGGAATTCCTGCCTCCAGCTTCCCCACGAGATCTGCTCCCACATCTGCCGCTTTAGTAAAGATACCTCCTCCTACCCGGGCAAAGAGGGCAATGGAACTTGCTCCAAGGGAAAATCCGGTCAGGATATTGATCACCGCGAACGTGGCAAGACCGGTGAGATAGCTAATAGCATAAAAAAGTCCTGACAAACCAAGAAGCCCTAGACTCACCACCGTCATGCCTTCTACCATACCGCTGGAAAAGGAAACACGGAATGCCCGTGCCATCCCAATTTGAGCCGCTTGAGTTGTTCGGACATTCGCAAGAGTGGCGGCATTCATCCCGATATACCCTGCCGTGGCAGATAGCACTGCCCCTACAATGAAACAGACGGCGGTAAGCGGGCTGATTGCCAGGGCGAGCACGATTGCGAGTAAAATCACGAAGATCGCGATGGCCGTGTACTGCCGTTTGAGATATACCATCGCACCCAGTCGGATCGCTCCAGCAATTTTTTGCATCAGTTCGTTTCCGGCGGGTTCTCTCTTCATAGAGACGAATGAATACCCCGCAAAAATCAAACCCAGAACTGCACACACCGGTGCAAACAAAAGTAAATCCATTTTGCTTCTCCTTTCTCAAGATGGGGTAGAAGTCATCAGCCAAAGCTTGGCAATTGAAGGCGGACCTCATCACCGGTAAAACAGAAGTCATCAGCCCGACCGGGCGGTTATGGCGGACTTCATCGCCACTGACAGATCAGAGATGCTGGTTCATGCCACTAATAGTTTTCTTTTTCCTCGTTGTCTGGTCAGAATAAACAAAGAATTAATTAGCTGCACATGCAGAATTTCTGTATCAGGTGATGGAGTTCACCGCTAACCGCCTTTTGTGCTGATAACTCCTACCCGTCCGATGGTCAGTGCCGATTCGCGGCATCACCGTATCGGCCGGCGATACTCAAAGAGGAGTAATTCCATGGATGATACCAGTACCGACGCTTCAATTCCATCACAAATTACAAGTTCTATCTCCGTTCCGGAAAACCTTGCGGACATCCTGAAAACAGAACGATATCATTTCGAACAGAGAGATGCCCGCTATTCGCTCCATGCACAACGGCTGGACGAACTGGAAAAGCGGCTGTCACAAGGACGGTTCCATCTGGCAGTGCTGGGGCAGGTCAAACGGGGCAAGAGCACGCTCTTAAACGCTCTTCTCGGTGAGGATGTGCTGCCGACATCGGTGATCCCGCTTACGGCGATTCCGACATTTATCCAATATGGAGAGCAACGGTTGCTCAGGGTCCGGTATAACGACAACCGCCCGGATTCTGTGCTGAAGGGTGAACCAACACAATGGCTCAACAAGCAGCTGATGGGATTTGTCACGGAAGATGCCAATCCCCGGAACGAGAAGGGGGTGCTCCAGGTAGAGATCACCCATCCTGCAGAAATCCTTCGCGATGTTGTTCTCATTGACACCCCAGGTATTGGTTCAACCTACCGGCACAATACCGAGGCGACGATGAATTTCCTGCCGCAGTGCGATGCAGCCCTCTTTTTAGTCTCGGCAGACCCGCCTATCACGGAAGTCGAGGTTGCCTTCCTCAAAGAGATCAAAAGCCGGGTCACCCGGTTATTTTTTGTCCTGAATAAAGTGGATTACCTGACTGAATCCGAGTGTGAGACAGCGCTTGGGTTCTATCGCACCATACTGACAAGAGATGCAGGTATCAATCCTGACACACAGATCTTTACGATATCAGCACGAAAAGGGTTGCTGGCAAAAGAATCCGGTGATACACAGCAATGGGTGGAGAGCGGCCTTTCCGATGTCTTCGATCACTTGATTGCATTCCTCGCTCACGAGAAGAACCGGGTCCTGAAAGAAGCCATCGGGAGAAAAGCGCTCGATGTCTTTAACGATGTGCAACTCCAGATTGAACTGGAAATAAAGGCGCTCGAACTGCCACTCACCCACTTAGAGAGTCAGCTTGCCCTGTTTGACAAAAAGATCGCGGAGACAGAGCAGCAACGTGTGCATGCACAGGACATCCTCACCGGGGACCAGAACCGGGTACACGAACAGCTGGAAACATACATCAAAAATCTTCGCGCTCCTATCCGCGAGAAGCTTACGTCCATTGCAGATACTGCTATAGCAGCATCGCCCTACAACCCGGAACAGGCGGCAAAACAGGCCGTGGCAGACGCCGTCCCTGGATGGTTCGAACATGAACTCGGTACGGTATCAGCAAAGATGGAGGGTGAGATAACCGCTCTTCTGAAAAATCATGAGCAGCGTGCTGATGAGCTGATTGAATCCATCAGGAAAGCGGCATCAGAACTCTTTGAAATTCCGTATCATGCACCGAAAGGAGAACGGGTCTACACGTCGGATAGAAAGCCGTTCTGGGTTGAACATGCCTGGGAAAGTTCACTCAGTCCGATCTCTTCTGAAGTCATCGAACGTGTCCTGCCCGGAACAATACGGGCGAGCCGGGCACGGGAACGGTTGAAAAAACAGATTGACACGCTGGTAGTACGCAATCTTGAGAACCTCCGGTGGGAAACCCTGCAGAACATCAATGCTGCATTCCGGAAGTTCAGCAATGAGCTCGATGCCAATCTTTCCCTGACCATTGAAGCCACCCATGGCGCGGTCCGTTCAGCACTTGCACAGCGGAAACAGCATGGGGAGATCGTTGCGGATCGAATTGTGGACCTGAAGAACGTATCAACAGAGATTCAGCGTGTGATCAACCGGTTTGAGATGGTTTAAATTAATTCGGTGATGAGAACAATGCGGTGTAATGAGAGCAAACCGTGCCCCAGTTGCGGGCACTTTCTCGTCGATTCAGAAAAAATCCGGTATAGCGGGAGGAACGATTACCGAAGCGATCCGTTTGTTATGTGTCCTGAATGCGGATGGAAACGGCGCTGCACCCAAAGTGAAGAGGTCCTCTTTAACTATCATTTATGGTGAAATACCTGGTCGGGGATAAGTAGAGGGGTTATGATGAATGACGGGGAAATACGCCCAATACAGGCTCTGATTCCTACTACGATAGTTATCCGCAATAGATAAAAGCCAGTAAAACCTTCCGTTTCAGTTCTTGTGGAAAATACACCTAAAAATCGCCCTGTTTGCCAAAATACGGCAGAATTGCACCTCGTCAAAAGCCCGCTAATGGTCCTTAAGTCGAGGCTGTTTTTGCCACTTAATTTACCCCATCCGGCACCGGAAACCCTGCTGGAATGCGAATACGAGTGTTATTTTTTCTGACAGAGGTTTGAAAAAATAGGGAAATCGGGAAAATGGCTGGAAAACAGAAAAATCACGTAGGATTTGTACCTTAAGAAAAGTATGCAATCAATGCACAATTACAAACATAATTACAGCGATTCCAATACCCGTAATAACTACCCAGAGAATTTCAGCACCCAGAAGAAGGGAAAGGAACGCACCTGCTGCGAGAAGTGCGGGGAGCCATGACCATGAAACCACAAGCGCCAGCTTGATGGTCACACTCATTAGCAGACCAACAAAGGAGAACAGGATTCCCTGAAACATTTTCTGATAAAGTGGCGAACTGCGGAGCCGGTCATAATACGGTACCATCCCGACCACAAACAGAAATGAAGGTGTAAAGATCGCAATCGTAGCGATAACCCCTCCCCAGAACCCATACGAAAGGAACCCTACAAATGTTGCGGTGATAACAATCGGCCCCGGGGTCACCTGGCCGAGTGCCAGTCCATTGATGAATGTTGCACTGTTCAGCCACGAATGCACCACGACAACCTCCTGGAACATCAGCGGGAGCGCGGCAAATCCTCCTCCAAATGCAAACAGATCAACCCTTGCCATCGTAGCGGCAAGAGTATAGAGATCGGATCGCAGGAAATAGAGCAATATAAAAAAGACTGCTGCTAATGCAAGCAGGATGAGAAAGGATTTTTCCGGAAGCGGAAGCGTTGTGGCTGGCATTTCCTGTTTTTTATCAGAAGTAGGAAGAAGAGTGATACCGAGTAATGCCGCAAGGACAATGACGACAATAGGACTCACACCCGCGATGAAAAGCACCGCAGCGATCCCGGCAATAAGTACGTGAATCCAGCGTTTGAGTGATGTCCTCCCGAATGAAACCGTCGCGTAGGCGACCAGCGCCACAACGATTGCCTGTAAAGCGAGGAATAACGCTATCACCGGGGGAAGCGCTGATGTTGAAACATAGAGTGCCGAGAGTACCATCATCAGGAAAAAAGCAGGTAATCCAAAGCCCACAAATGCTGCAAGTGCACCTGCTGTACCCCTTATACGAAGACCTACATATGCGGAAACCTGCATAGCCGTTGCACCGGGGATAGCCTGGCAGAGTGCAACGCCCTCGTCAAAGACCGCACTTTCAAGCCAACCCTTTTGCCTGACCGCCATTCTCTCTATGTAGACGACCATGGCAGGGCCACCGAATGCAGTAATTCCGAGCAGGAAAAACGCGGAAAAAACTGAAACCAGCGAAGGTTGCTGCAATTCGGATGGAACAGGTTGTTTGTCCATATATGAGAATCATGGAAAGTAAATTGAGATAAGGATACTCGATTTGTTTCTGATGATTGCTGTGGCCGCACAGACAAAGAAGATGCACAATAAAAGTCATCTCAAGGCATCAGGCATGGTGTATTTTAAAAAAAAAAGGTTATTTTGGTGCGGCCGTGTTTGACACTGCCGCCGGTGGTTTAAGATCAGTTGCCGGTGTACTATAATCTCCTACATAGCCCGCTGTTGCTGTCGGAACGCTGATACTCATAGGGGTAAACAATGCCTTGCCATACTTGTCCACACCAAAGCTGCCGATATCAGCCTGTGTCTGTTGGGAGATCAGGAAATTGATGAAATTGTTCGCCATCTGGATCTTTTCGACCGGCTGCTTATCATTATACACGGTCATGATGCTGTAGATATTGAGAAGGCTTGACCCCTTCGTGATGATCGGAGAGATTTTCAGGTTGCTCTTGTACGAAAGATACGTCCCTTCATCGGTAAAGGTGTACGCCCCTTTTTCACTTGCCAGCTGGAGGGTCTCTCCCATGCCTTTCCCGGCTTCAATATACCAGGTGCCGGATTTCTCGACGTTCATAGTGTAATTGAATTTGGCGTTGGACCAGATCTTCTGCTCTGCAGTATGCGTCCCTGACGCGTCACCGCGGGATACGAAGAAAACACCGGCCGTTTTGTTTGTCCCCTTAATGAGGAGTGTGGTGAAGGCATTCTCGGGCGTCATATTCATGATACCCGCCGGGTCATTCGCTGGCCCGACAATCATAAAGTAGTTCGAAGCAAACGATCGCCGGTTAATACCAAATCCGTCTTTTACAAATGCCAGTTCCTGTGACGGGGAGTGGACGAGCAGTACGTCAGCATCGCCTTTCTTGGCAATTTCGATAGCTTTTCCAGTTCCCTGGGACGTGATCTGCAGGTCGACATTATTTTGTGATTCATACTTCGTCTCAAGATAGTTTAAGAGCCCGGTATCATACAGGCTTGTCGTCGTTGCAATGAGAAGTTTTGGCTTTTCGCTCGCCACTACGGTAGGCGGTGAGGTTACAACGTTAGTGATGGTCGGGGCTGGTTGTGTGGCTGTACATCCTGCTATGAACACTCCTCCAACAAGGAGGATGACTAAGAGCAGTGCATTAATGACAATCTGGTTCTTTTTCATGGGACTCAAATCCATTCTATTTTGAGTGGGAATTTGTTAATATTAATTATTCCCTTTTTAATTTTGTTAAGCTTTAATAATTAATTTATTAACAATTGAGTGATATCATTAAATGTTTCGAATAACCAAGAAATAAGTAAAAAAAAATGATCGACAGTTAGCGCTGGAACTTTTTTATTGACCTAATTAGTAAATTAAATCCCCTCAATACACAGCGTCGATAATAAAACCATAGTTTTTTATTGAATATTGAGTAACTATCACTGATCGAATATGGGAAGCAGTCAGGATATTATGCACAATTTTGCCAGGCAGGAGATCAACCGGTTCTTTTCCACCTATGATGGCTGGAGAATTACTCCTTTGCCAGAGGCCGGAGGCTATGACCGTGAATTTATTGCTGAACGAACTATTTCAGGCAAAAAAGAATCCAATAAGGTCCTTGTCTCATTTGAAAAGTGCGTGAATAAAGAAAAAATCGAAGGATTGCGTTCCAGCGTTACAGGGCCCTACGGGCAGATCCAGAAGAGTGAGGTTCTCGTTATAGTTCCGCAGAATTCAGACACATCCTGCATACCTCCCGATGTCAGGTTGTCGTTCATGAACTCATTTGCCTTTGATGGCGACGCACTGGCATGGACCAAAAAACCTGTACAAAAATCCGAAGAAGAAAAAACGAAACTTAAGGCAGCCGCAACATAATTACAATACCGCGAGCAGGGAATTAGTCCCCTGTATTCTCTTTTGTTTATTCTGATAATTCCGCATGGCAGCGCAGATTTTCATGAAATCCAGGATTGATAATCCTGTTTATGGCATTTCCAATTCTGTCATCAACTCATGAGTGCCAGAACGCGTGTTACGGCTCTGTTATACTGTCTTCAAATCCACGTGAATATCGACGCTGCCTCTCGGAGCTGCGACCGTGGTGCGTTTGGCCAGCGTGCCGTTTTTATATATTTCAACCGCGAGCACATCTCCCGATCCGTCCTGCTTCTGGATCATTGCCTCCACAACACCACCAACGGTCGGTATCTGGTAGAACCGCTCTCCGGAACCGCTTACCTGCCGCATTCCCCCCGAAATACCAACTTGTCCCGTAAAACCTCCTGCATACTGCACCCGCACCCAGACACCGGTTTCGGGAATAATAACGGGGGGCTGGGTTACGGGTAGCAGGGTACCAGGTGGTGTTGCAGGTAGTGTAAGTGTTTGTTCAGGGACGATTGTTGTCGTGAGAGGGGTCGCTGCCGTTGTTGCAGCCGTTGTTATTGGCGCCGTAACAGGTGCCGAAGGCTCCGGGGGAGGTCCCTGAAGGTTATTTGAATAAATGAACACTCCCCCGACAACTGCAAGAATAACGATAATAATCGCTGCAATGGCACTGAAATTCGGTTTACCAGGTGTTGAACTGGCTGGGTGGAAACGCGAAGATAAAGGGATTTTTGAAGGGGGTCCTGTCGCAGATGCCTCTCCGCCCCCGGTATCTTTTTGCGGGTGAGTCATGACAGGTTCCTGCGGTGCAGGACTGGTCTGTGGTGATGTTAACGCATCGGGGGCACGGTCGGTTCCGCTGGCTATCGTATCATCAAATATGATATCGGTATCCTGTTCAGCGGGGGTTATGGAGGATGCTTTCTGGCGAACCGATGTGACCTGTTCTTTGAGTCGTTTTACCCAGTCATTGCGTTCCTGCATCCGTTCGCCGCTGGTCTTCTGGGAAAAGACAAGATCCTTTGGTTGTGTCGCGCCGCCGGGAGTCGTGGCCGCCAGGGAAAGGGTGATAATCGGGTTGCCATATGCGTCCTCTCCGGGAATTACCGTCTCAATGGCCGCGAGAGGAATTGTCAGTGGACTGAACTGGGCATAGCCCGCGTCAATGAGGATGAGGCGCTGGTTGGTGAGCATGACGTCTGATAAAGCTGACTCGAATTTCACCTTGTGCGCTGTAAGAATGATAGATTCATCACGGTTAAAGTACGGGGTGCCCATAATACCACATTCTTTTGCATTATTTGTCGTTCTCTTAAGCAATATTCTTTCGTGGTGCCCCGGGCGTCTTTTTAGTAGAGGTATGCAATCCGGGAATTATCCTTTGGCAGTACTAAAGAAGGGTTAGATGTCGTTCGTTAAAAAAAAAAGAAATTTCTGGCAGGTACGGGGGATGATCCATCAAAAGGGTATGATGGGGATGGTAGTCGGGAAGAAAGGATTTAGAAATACAGTACCCGATCGCTATCGGATCCTGTCTGGTTCTTTGTCTGATTACTTACCTGACTTGTCTGGTTACCTGCGGGAGTGACTGTCAGGTTACTTCCCCGGCTTGTCAGGTTAGCTGGAGGAATGGCTGCCGGGTTACCTGCCTGAGTAGTTGTCTGATTAGCTGATTGCGTGATTACGGGAGTAATGCCGGGGGGTGTTCCTGTTTTTGCATCTATCAGGAGTTCAATGAATCCCATAGGGCTTGTAGTTATACGACGATAGATTATTATCCCGTTCCTGTAAATTTCTACGGTGAGCATGTCCCCCGAGTTATCTGTTTTATACATCTGGACCTGTACTAAACGAATATTTTCATTCATCTTGTAAAACCGGTCACCGGAACCGTTTACTCCCCGCAGCGACCCCGGGTTACCCAGTCGGCCATAATAGTTCCGGGGATAAACAACCCGTACCCACACACCGGTTGCGGGAATTATAACCTGTGTTGGTTCAGGAGTCAGCAGGGTTGGGGAAACTGGTACCGTGGTCTCCGTTATTGCCGGCGTTGGAATAGGGGGAAGTTCCTTGCCCGGTGCAGAAAAATATTCCGGGTATAACATCGCGCCACCTGCAATCCCCAGGATCAGGACAATTATCACTGTAACAATGATGAATGACTTCCGTCGGCTCCCAAAATCTGCAGGTGGTGGTAGTGATCCGGGAGTAAGAGGGGTACTATCAGCACCAGGTTGTCCGGCCGATTCCTCAGCTCCCCTTCCTTCAGGAGGAATCGTTTCTGCCGGTACTGGTTCCTCGTTTCTGTCAGTCAGATGCTCAACAATGAGCGGTTCGGGGTTCGACAGGTCCGGTAATTCGATCACTGCACCTGAGTCGGGTGGTGTCGCTTCCGGTTTTGTAGCATCAGGGATGCCGAGAGATTCGGCAGGTTCTTCCTGAGAAGCCGGTGACGCGATTATTTCCTGTTCCATTGGTGGAACCGTATCCGGTGATGCTGCCACCGCACCTGAATCAGCGAGTATCTGTTCGACCGACTGTTCTGCGTGTCCTGCTTCAGGTTCCGGCTCTTCTTCCGGAAAAGCCGGAGATTCAGGTTCGTCATGGATTATGCTCAATTCGATAGGTGCGGAGTGTTCATCAATTGCAGTTGTATGGGGAGGTTGCATCTCGGGAGCGACCGTGCGTCGCGTTGCAGGCCGTATTCCTATTCTCTGATCGGTTGAGGTTGTGCCGCTGCCAATAATCTCCTGGCGTACTGATACGATCAGTTCCATGAGTCTTTTTAACCATTCATCACGTTCCCTCTCTCTTTGTTCACCGGGATGTCGGGAAAAGATAAGATTCATCTGCTCTGACCCTCCTGTCCGGCTCGTATCGGAAAAGAAGAGGGTAATGACCAGGTCACCGGTAGCAATTTTTCCGCCCTTCACTGAAAGTATTGCCAAAAGCGGGATCTTCTGTGGCTGGAACCGGGCATACCTGATGTCAACAAGGATGAGGTGCCGGGTGGTGAGCAGCAGATCATACTGCTCAGAGTTGACACTGACCCTGTCCGTTGTCAGGACAATGGATTCGCCGCTCTCAAGATAAGGACTGTCCATCGAACCACATTCCTGGCTATAGTATAATATTGTAGCACTATGCTTTATAGCTGAATATTACTGTAATTCTTTGGAGTAATCATAAAAAGTTACTTTGAAACCCCTTCATTTCCAGTGGAACGGACAAAGAATAAACCTTTTTTTTATCCGGCAGACCGAATCAGCGATTTCAGGTTTCGTGCCCGCTCGAAACAATCCCGCGGATAAAAAAAAGCGGATTATGAAACAGGGTATAACCTGTTAACGTGGTGTGATCCATGCTTTTGGTTTTTGGAAGCCGTTGCAGGGGGAATTCCTGCAGCCGCCTGGAATAAACAGGTGCGATATATCAATTGAACGATATTCTGACGATAAACATCCTGCTTTTTTGCTTTCTGCCTCGTATTATCCCTGTATTTTTGTGTGGATGAATCCGGACGTTATCTCCTTTAATAACGATTATACATATCAGGAGACACACCTTTTCATGCAGCACAAAGGTGACAGCATGCTCACGAGCCATCAACTCCTCTTAAAATTCTGGCACGACTCCCGGTATAATTTTTCAGAAGTGCGGGTCGAGTATATTGAC
>Ga0315277_10007622_pt1 | contig 14030 bp, 11 predicted proteins | sample YL17G05_15_MG_FD_203695 | JGI IMG/M metagenome (GOLD analysis project Ga0315277, IMG submission 203695) | Sediment microbial communities from Yellowstone Lake, YNP, Wyoming, USA - YL17G05_15 | ecosystem: Environmental > Aquatic > Freshwater > Lake > Sediment | place: USA: Wyoming | collected... | reverse complement strand
AGACTGATTCGTCGTCGAAGCCGCCTGCACCCAAGGCCGCCTTCAAAAAAAACAACAATGAAGAATTGAAGAAAACCTGTTGACAGAGGTCGTTCCATATCGGTGTGCCCGCAAGGGCACCGGGGAGGATAGAGAAGTGAGATTGTTGATTTGTGATTTTCGATTTGTGAATCAACAATCAACCATCACACTTCCAACTTCCCAGCAACCTCCTTACGGCGTCACTACGAGCGCGGATTGGGCATCACCGGTCTGGTGCGTGATTGGTGGTTATTTGCGGGCGGCTTGCTTCTCGCGGCGGCGGACGACGATCTCCTCGGCCAGTTTCGTCGGCACCTGGGCGTAGTGCGACATCTCCATGGAGAAGGTGGCCATGCCCTTGCTCAGCCCGCGAACGATCGTGGCGTAGCCGAACATGGTCGCCAGAGGGACCTCGGCGAGTATGACCGCGCAGGTGTGTCGGACTTCCGTGCTGATGATGATTCCGCGGCGGCTGTTCAAGTCGCCGACGATCGCGCCCTGATACTCCTTGGGCGTCTCGACTTCCACCTTCATGACGGGCTCCATGAGGCACGGCCGCGACTTCCTGAACGCCTCGATAAAGGCGTCGCGGCCTGCGATGCGGAAGGCCATCTCGCTCGAATCGACCGGGTGGTACGAGCCGTCATCGAGACACATCTTGCAGCCGACCACCTCATAGCCGGCCAACGGGCCTTTCTTCATCGCCGCCTGGAAACCCCGGTTCACCGCGGGAATGTACTCGTTGGGAATCCGCCCGTTCCTGACGTTGTCCTCGAATTCATACGTCGATTCGCCGCCGGCCGGCAGCGGAATCAGCCGCCCGATGACGTGGGCGAACTGGCCCGCGCCGCCGGTCTGCTTCTTGTGGCGGTAATTGAATTTGGCCTCGGCGGTCGGCGCCTCGCGGTAGCTGACGCTCGGCGCCCCGACGGTGACATTGGCCCTGTACTCGCGGCGCATCCGCTCGACGTAGATATCCAGGTGCAGCTCGCCCATGCCGGCGATGACCATCTCGCCGGTCTCCGGGTCGGTCGAGACGCGGAAGGTCGGGTCCTCCTTCATGAACCGGCTCAGGGCCTTGGCCATGCGTTCCTGGTCGGCGTTGCTGGCGGGGATGACGGACAGGCTGATCACGGGAACGGCGACGAAGATGCTTTCGAGGGAGTAGTTGATGCCCTCGCCGCAGAGGGTGTCGCCGTTGGCGCACTCGACGGCCAGGAGAGCGACGATGTCGCCCGGGCCGGCGTCGGTGATGTCCTGGCGGTCGTTCGCGTGCATGCGCACGATGCGGCCGACGCGAAGCGTGCGACTCGTCCGGGCGTTGCGGTACTGACCGCCCTTGACGATCGTGCCCTGGTAGACGCGGACGTAGCTCAACTGCCCGAACGGCTCGTCGGTGATCTTGAAGACCATCGCCACGAGCGGGGCGTCCGGGTCGCCGTCCAGCGGCGTCTCCGTGCCTGCGTTGTTGTGGTCGCGAGCGAAATTCGGGCGGTCCAGCGGACTGGGCAGGTAGTCGCAGACGGCATCGAGCACGGGCTGCACGCCTTTGTTCTTGACCGCCGAGCCCATCATCAGCGGCACGATATCACGATTGATCGTCGCCTCGCGGATCGTCTGGCGGATCATGTCCTGATCGACCGGCTGATCCTCGAGAAGCCGCGCCATCATCTCGTCGTTGAACATGCTCAGGGCTTCGAGCATCTCATGGCGCGCCTTTTGCGCCGCGGCGGTATATGCCGCCGGAATGGCTGAGCGAACGACCTGCTCACCGTCCTCGCCCTCGAACGTCGCCGCCTCCATCGTCACCAGATCGATGACGCCCTGGAAGTCCTCGGCGATGCCCATATTCAACTGGATGGGCACGACGTTGAGGCCGAGCTTTTGCCGCATGTCGCGACACACGTGCTCCGGGTCGGCGCCGACGCGGTCCATCTTGTTGATGAACGCGATCCGCGGCACGCGGTACCGCTTCATCTGCTGATCGACGGTGAACGACTGGCTCTGCACGCCGCCGACGGCGCACAGGATCATGATCGCCCCATCGAGCACGCGGAGCGACCGCTCGACCTCGATGGTGAAATCGACGTGGCCGGGCGTGTCGATCAGGTTGATGCACTTGCCCTTCCAGGCGACCTGCGTGGCGGCGGACTTGATCGTGATGCCGCGCTCCCGCTCCAGGTCCATGAAGTCCATGGTCGCTCCGCCCTCCCCGTCGTGGACCTCCTGCATGCGGTGAATCCGCCCGCAATAGTACAGAATGCGCTCGCTCAGGGTCGTCTTGCCCGAGTCGATGTGCGCCGATATTCCAATGTTTCGAATCTTGCTGATCTTTTCCATGTTTCGTCAAAACGGTCGTTCACAACGCAACTATTTCTCCCACGTGCCGAGCGCGTCGATAGCCCGGCGACTGGACCTGCTCGCTTATCGGTTGGTGATTTCCCGTGAACGCCGAAGATCACCGTCAGTTTCAGGTGACTGGCAGGAAGCGCTACCCCCTCGATCACCCGCAGCGAGGAAACCTTGACAATACAGAAATATCGGTCCAAACGCAAGAGGAATTTCCATATTTTTACGAAATTCCGGCCCCGTGGTTCGCCGCGTGCACGACAAGATTGCGGCACAATGAGCATGACGCATGGGTGGCAGCGGCAAGCGCGAGCTTGCCGATGGCTCAGATCAATCGGAAAAGAGCCTTCGGCCTTGCCGCTGCCACCCGTCACGAGCATTTCCTGTCATCCTGAGCCCCAGCGAAGGATCCGGCCACCGGACGGGATAGCCCGTTGGCAGCAATGCTCGGTTCTCGGTCTGGGGCCAGATGCTTTGCCTCGCTCAGCATGACAAGTTTGGCAGGCACTATTTCATCAGGGGCCGGCCAAGGGCCGGCGCGGCCTTCCTGGCCGAAGTCCGCAAAACCCGGGTCAGCCGGAATTCTTCGCTAATCCTTCTGGCACAATCGTCCGAAAAATCTTTGTATTTCCCCGGGTGGGGTACTATACTTTGAGTCCGGAGAAGGGATGTGGCCTGAGGTTGGAAAATGTCGGAACGGATTCCAAAGGTTGTTGTGATCGGGGGCACGTACATCGATCTGGCCTTTCGGTGCGGCGATATTCCTGCTCCCGGCCAGGCGGTGAGCGGCTCGGCCCTGTCCTGCATGATCGCCGGTCCCGGCCCGATTGAAGCCATCCAGACGGCCCTGTGCCACTGCGAGGTCCACTTAGTCAGCAAGATCGGCGGCGACGTCTTCGCCCAGATGGCGCTCAAGGGCCTCAGCGAGTACAAGGTGGACACGGAATACGTCTTCGTGGCCGAGGCCAAAAGCACCGGCCTGATCGTCACGCTGGTCAACTCCGAAGGCGAGAACGCCAGTTGTCATTACGTGGGGGCCAACAGCGCCCTGCAGCCGGGCGATATCGAGACGGCCGAGGAGTGCATCGCGGAGGCCGATATCTGCCTGATTCACGGGTGCCTGCCCCAGGAGGCGATCGTGGCGGCCTTGCGCTGTGCGGAGTTGCACGGCACGCCGGTGATCCTCAATCCGGCCCGCCCACTCGAACATGCCGGCTTGCAGAATGTCGATCTGCCCTCGGAGTACTTCTCTGCCAACGTCCTGATCCCCAACCTGGGTGAGGCGGCGGAAATCACCGACCAATTGGCCGCCGATATCCGCATGGCCAAATCCATCGGCTCGGACCTCGTGGCCCGCGGGGCCCGCTGCGCGGTCATCACGATGGGCCGGCGAGGCTGCATGGTAGTCGACCGCAGCGGGGCCGATCACGTGCACGCCTTCGGCGTGGACCTGGTCGATAAGACCGGCAGCGGCGACGCATTTGCCGGCGCGCTGGCCGCCTATTGCGCGGTCCGCCACGACTTGCGCGAGGCCGTCAAGTTCGCCTCCGCCGCCGGCGCCCTGGTCTGCACGAAATTCGGCACCGTCGAGGCCCTGCCCACCAAAGCCGAGATCATCCAGTTGCTCCAGCGAGAGGACATCGATCTGCTGCCCGGCAACAAGTGAGCCTCCACGTTACGATCCTCGCGTTGCATACGCTTCCTTCCGCTCCCCGGCGCCGCGCCTCGCAAGTCCCGCAACGATCCCGGAGAGAGGGTGCGAAGGTTTCGTATCTTCGGGCAGGTCCGACGATTATAATGGGCCGATGCTGATCGGATTGAAACTCGATGTCGGTTTTGCAGATAACGAAGAGTACCGCCGGCTCTATGGGCAGCGGGAGATCCTGCCGTTTCTGAGGGAGCTGGGGGTGGAGGCGGTGGAGACGGCGGTCGGGCCGGAGACGGAGACAGACGCGTTGATGAAGCATATTGCCCGCTGCATCGGCGCCGGGCTGAAGATGTCTCTGCATCCGTATTCCGAGGGTACCATTTTCAATCCGACGCACTTCTCGCACGACGAGAACAACGCCTGCCGCGGTCTGCATCAGCATTTCCTCGCAGTCGCCGCAGAGGCGGCCCGGCAGCAGGAAAGCGCCATGATCGTCAATATTCACTCCGCGGCGGGCACGGCGAGCCAGGCGCGGGACTTTCTCATGGACCAGTCCATCTCCTTCTTCTCCTGGGCGGGCGACTGGTGCCGCCACAACGCCCCTGAGGTCGCCGTCGCGGCGGAGCTGCAGATCAGTCCGAACCCTGACGAGCCCAGGCAGCGGATCGGCGATACGTATGAGGAGCTGCTGGAGGTCGCTTTGAGGAGCGGCGTGTCGGCGTGCTGGGATTTCGGGCATGCCTACTGGAACACGTACCGATACGGCTGGCCGCTCTATCCGCCGGAGGCGCTCCTGCCCCGCATCGGCCACGTCCACTGTCACGACGTTCGCAACAGCGACCATCAGCCGCTGCTCTACGACGCCGTGCCCTGGAGGGACTTCCTCCGGCTTCTGATCGACAGCCGGTATGACGGCCGCATCATTCTCGAAGTCCCGCCCTCGGAATTCCTCGACGCCGGAGGAATCCAGACGTTAACCGATTCGCTCCAGTTGCTTCGCGCCTGGGTGCAGCAATGCCGGTCCGATGCTCAAGTGCCCTAAGCTATCAGCCTGCGAAGCCCGGTCACGCCCGCGAGCGGCGGCGTCGCAGCAGGGCCAGGCTGCCCAGGCCGAGCAGACCGATCGTACCAGGCTCCGGGACGGCGCCGCCCGTGATGTAATCCACAGCCAGCGTCGAGGACACCAGGGTAACGCGGCGGCCCATGTTATAGTGGTCGATATCGATGAACAGGTTCACCTCGCCGTCGTTCCAGAGTGCCTCGCGCACGTTCGCCGGCAGTGTGAAGGTGGTGGTGGTAAACGCCGTCACGTCGCCTTCAAGCTGCCCGAGCTTCGTCCCATTGGCAAAGATGAAATCGCGCTCGCCGTTGACAGTATCGACGTCCCAGGCGAGGATGGACAGCGTGGCGGCGTCGATGCCCGTGGCGCCCGCCGGCACCTGGGCCGTCATATCGTGCGTCCAGCCCCAGTCCTCGATGGACATCCGGTAGTACGGCGGATGGTCGATGGTTTCCGTCGGCAGCCAGAAGAAGAAGTCCATGTTTTCCGGATCGCCATTGTCGGTATAATCCAGCGTTTGGCTGACCGGGACAATCTCCGCATTCACGGCACTGCTCAGCGCCAGCAGGCAGACCGCCAGCGCAAACGTTCTCCCCATGCTCATCATCCTTCTCTCCACCAATAATGAATCTGATCTGCTGTTACTCTAGTGGTTGTATCGGTTGTGGCGGTAGCTCGTAGGCGTACCACGCGATCCCCTCGAGATACCAGATGTTGGCGTACTGTTCCTCCACGGCCTTCTTCTCCGCCTCACTGATCGTGTAGAAGTGCTTGCTCAACGTGGCTGACCAGAAGCGGTAGACGGGCTTCGTTCCGTACGGCTGCTGTCCGTCCGGGTACGCGTAGAAAACCGGGCCCTCGTACGTCCAGGCGTAGGCGTAGTTGTTGATCAGGTAGTCCCGCTCCACCTCGCTGATCGTGTAGAAGTGAGAGCTCAGCGGCTCGGACCAGAAACGATACACGGGTTTGAGCCCGGCGTCGTTTGCGGCGCCGAAGACGCGGTAGACGGGGCCTTCGAACGTCCATACGTCCGGATACTGCTGAATCAACATGTCCTTCTCGGTCTCTTTGATCGTGTAGAAGTGGCCCGAGAGCACCGGCGACCAGAACCGGTAGATGGTCGCGTTCGGCTCGGGTGGGGCCTCGCCGGGGACCGTGCAGGTGATATCCAATGTCGAGCTCCGTAGCGTGACGCGATGCCCGTTAGGACTGTGGTCGATGTCGATAAAGACATTCAACTCCTTGTCGCGCAGGATCTCCGGGAATATGTCGGCGGGCAGCGTGAAAGACGTCGTGGACCACTCTCGCTCGATGCCCTCAAGCAGGCCCAGCCTGCGGTCGTTGGCGTACATTATGTCGTCCTCCGCCTCGGTGGAATCGACGTCCCACGCCACGATGGTCAGCGTAGCACTCTGGATGGCGTTGGCGTCGGCCGGCACCACTCCCGCCAGCCGGTGCTTCCAGGTCCAGTCCTCCAGGGACAGCCGGTAGTAGGGCGAATGATCCAGCGTGATGCCCGGCGGCCAGAAGAAATACCCCTCGGGATCGCCCCACTCGTTCCACGTGATGTTCTCGGGCTCGTTGTTGTCGTGGTAGTCGACAACGCTGCGCACCGTGACGACGCGCGCGCTCGCCACGCCGCAGAGCAGCAGGACACAGGCGGCCAACCCTAGCACTCGTATCGTTTTCATGTCCCTTTCCTCCAAAATCACATCTTGCCTAGTGCGTCAGGTGTGGCTTGCGCCGCACCGCAGACTGGTCTCATCACTTTATGTCACCCCCCATGTGGGACGCTGAAGCACCTGCTGGCTGCGCCAGCCGACACGCGACCCCCGCGGAGGAACCCCCGATGCCATGCTCAGGACGGCGGCGGCTCCCGTGTGCCCATCTCATTCCGCCCCCCGCCGTTTGTCACTAACAGGACGGACGGGACACACGGTGCCAGTAAAAAAGCCTCGGACGGAACCTCGGTTCCGTCCGGGGCTTCAATACCACGTATCCTGCGACATTCGCGGGGAATCAGGCTCCCGTGGCGAACGTCTCATGAAATCCACACCCACATTGTTGAGCGTCCCGCGTCCGACGCAATCTGCGTCGCCGTAGCACACAGCGCGGGTCTTTGCACTCTGAGTGGATAGTTTACCGCGATTTCATTCGAAAGTCAAGCTTTTTCTGCATTTGCACAGGTCACAACCGCACGAAATTGATAGCCGGGGCTGCCTCGTCTTATGCGGGCGCCGCGTCTGCCGAAAGCGACATTCGTCTCTCCCGTGGCCTCCGTCGCTCATCAGGTGACGTGGACCCCAACAGGTTGCAGTCCCCCGAGCGGATACCGCAACATATTGGGGCCACGGATCGCATGGTCAGAGGCCGCCGGGGTCGAGGCCGTTCGCCCGAAGGTTCCCCACGGCTGTGCCGTCGGCGCTCCGCAGCCCGGCTCCACTGATCCGCTCTCAATTCGAAAACTCGACTTTGGCCCCTGAATCGCGGGAGAAGCCAAGCACGAGCAGCGAACCCCATCGTATGAAGCGTGATGCACATGGTCCCGCCGTGGCGGGCAATGCCACCGCGTCGCCTGCCGGCAGTTGGCGATAAGTGAACCCCCCAATGGGTCTACTGCCGCGGACTGCTGTACTGTGGGACGTTTGAAAGAAGGTGACGCGACCCGGCACACGTGCCGCCGTGCTCATGGACGATATGGCTCAACACGCATCGGGCAGACAAGTCTGGATCGATCTGGCCAAGGGGATTGGGAGCACCCTCGTAGTCGCGGGGCACACTGCTATCGCGCCGCTGGCGAGTAGGTAGTAGGGTTCTGCAAAATGGAGATTAGGCTTACTTTCAGAAGGGAAAATCCCCTTTTTGTTTCTCCTTCTGAAACAGTAAGTACTTGACACGCAAACAGATAAGCAGGTTGTTCAGGGAAGTCCCAAAACCGATTTCCTTGAACCGTACAAACCTAATCTCTATTCTCCAAAACTCCAGTCAGGACTTACCCCAATCCTTGACCCTGTCGCGGAGTTTAATCACCTTGTCGTCCGCGTCTGGCACTTCCAAAACAACATAAAGACGGCACGCCTGGAAGAAGAACTTGGCCCATTGCTTCACAAGACTCGGTTCAAAGTCCAACAACGATGTCGGCTCCACATCATCCTGCCGGAAGACCCAAATCTGCTCCTCTTCTTCCTTGTGAGCCCTGGCGGTGACGTCGTCTCCAGTAAGCCTTGTGACTTGCGTCGCGCTATACTCGGGGGGTACCTTGACAAGGACCACTGTCGGCACACAGAGGAGAAACTGACCAAGTGGGATGCTGAAGTCGGTACTCAGTTTCTTGAGGTCGCTCCTGCACCTCTGCAAGAACGCCGTACCGGCATGATGCTTTCTATGACATTCCTCATACACTGGGACTTCCATCAGGATCTTCGGGGGCTTACGGCTCTGTATCGCTCCCGCCAAAGCACGGATTACCTTGTCCTCTTCTTTGTTCCCCGGGTGCTTTGCAGCCTTTCGGACAATCGCGTCAACAAAGGCGTCGGTGAAGCTGTGCAGGTCGTCGGAACGAACAAGTTCTCCCACAGCATTGCCGTCGAGAGGAATCTCGTACTTGTCCGGATAATGGTCCCGTAGTCGCCGCAACAACTGCCGACACGCCTCCTCCAGACCGTAGATCGTTTTATGGTAATACACCACGCGATGCATGAAGAAACGCGCGAGCAGGAAGTGTTCCAGGGCTGGCAGCGCCTTGTGTGAGAAGCCCACGGTCTTCTCTGGGCTTACCCGCAGGTTGTTGAGAAGGTAGTGAATGTCTATGTTTCCGTACGGCACTCCCGCGGCGTGGGAGTCCCTCGCCAGATAATCCCACCGGTCTATGTCAAAACTGCTGTGGATGAGCTTGCTGAGTTGCGGGTCTGCGGATCCCGTTCGAGTGAAAATATCCGCCACCGCCTTGGCGCGATTGGCTCCGCCAATCGCGTTCACCAGGTCACCTTGGCTCGTGACGATCAGTCGGCCCATCTCTTCGTGTCGCGGATACGGGGTCTTCGTTGCGTCAATTTCCCTTGCAGGCGTCGCAGCCCCCTCCACCTCGTCCTCTGTCAGAACCACCGAATCAACCTTCTCCATGAGATGAGAATATGGGTAATGCCCAACATCGTGGAGCAACGCGGCGAGACGAAGGTTCTCTCTCTGCTCGGGCAAAATCTCTATCTTCTCCTGCGCAGCGTCGAGGATTCGAATCATCATTCCAAGGGCACCGACGCTGTGCGCGAATCTCGTGTGCGTGGCATTGGGGAACACAGACTGTGCCATGGCCAGTTGCTTGAGGCCGCGCAGCCGCTGAAACGATGGAGTGTCAATGACCTGGACTTCCCGCTGGGCGAGATGAATCGCACCATGAATGGGATCAGCGATGACCTTCCCCGGCCCACCCCTGTCAGAGCAAGCCGTGCTCACTGAGTTCCCTCCGTGCGCTCTTGACGTCTTCGCGCTGGAAGTTCTTCCCGAAACGCCTCAACACATCGGCGATCTGCTGGTCGTCGTCAGGCTTAGCGACTTGCTGGTGGGTAATCAGGAAGTGCACTGACGCCAGGAGCTCGAGCTCTCGCGCAAGGTCCGGCCGCTTTCTCGGTTTGAGCAATACTCGCAGATCCTCGAGCCTCCTTCTGGACTGCTCGTCGAGGCGCCAACCTTTGGAGTCATCAAGACCACGGGCGCAGTCCGCAACAACAGCGTATTCATCTCTCGTCAGAGCGGGGCTGTATGGCCCGTGCAGGTACCACTGATAGTGGTAACCCAAATGCACCCCGGCTGCTTGAACAAGATACATTGCCTTCTGGAGGATCAAACGATCTCGAAAGCTGTCGATCTTGAAATCCAAGGCCACTCCATCGGCGGCCAGTTTCAAGGCTATCTGCTGCCGGTCCATACTCCCGCCCTCGGACATGAAAGGAAACAACTTCGTCACATTGTGATCTTACTCTCGCATCATCGGCACTTCAAGGCCCACAACATGATTCTCTATGAAATTTGTCGTCGCGGCAGTCATCAAAACAGCCTGCTGCTGTCGAGCAGGAACGTGACGGGGCCGTCGTTGATGCTGCTGACGTGCATGTAGGCGCCGAACGAGCCTCTGGCCACCGGCACATCGCTTTGGCCGATCAGCGAGATGACTCTCTCATACAGTGCCTCCGCGAGGGCCGGCTCGGCCGCCGGGTCGAAGCTGGGCCGACGCCCTTTGCGGCAGTCGCCGTACAGGGTGAAATTGCTGACCAGCAGGACCCCCCCGCCGATCTCGATGACGCTGCGGTTCATCTTGCCCGCCTCATCTGCAAAGATCCGCAGGTTCACCAGCTTGTCGGCCATGAACTCGGCGTCCTTCTCCGTGTCGCCTTTGCCGACGCCAAGGTAGACCAGCAGCCCCTTGCCGATCTGCCCGATGACAGACCCTTCGACCTCGACCTTAGCCTCCAACACTCGCTGAATGACTGCTCGCATTTAATACGGCTCCGAATGTCTGGAATATTCCCTACGTTTGGAACCACGGCGCCGCCGCGGCCCGCCGGATGTGCAGCTCATCGACCACCGCGTTGCCCCTCTGCGTCACGAGATAAAGAACCAGCTCCGCGATCTCGTCGGGCTGGATCAGGTCCTCCTTCTTGATGTCGGGACGCACGTTGCCAACCATCCCGGTATCCACCGCGCCCGGGCAGACGACGTGCACGCGGATATTCGTGCCGCGCAGCTCCTCAGCCAGCGCGATGCTCATCCCCCGTATTGCGTGCTTCGATGCCGTATACGCACTTTGGAGCGGGTAGCCCTTGACGCCGACCACCGACGAGACGTTGACAATGTAGCCCGCCTCCGCTTGCCTCAACAGCGGCAGCGCCTCGCGGCACAGGAGAAATGGCGCCCGCGCGTTGACCGCCCAGCAGCGGTCCAGGTCCTGCGTCTTCGTCTCCTCGAGCCTCGCCGAATGCGTCATGCCGGCGTTGTTGATGAGGATATCCAGCCGGCCGAACTTCTCGCGCGTGACAGCGACCAGATTGCGGATCGACTCCTCCTGCGTAAGCTCGACTGCCACGATTTCCGCCCTGCCGCCGGCCTTGCGGACCAGCTCCGCCGCCTCCGCCAGCGGCCCGGGCGACCGCGCCGCTAGCACGATTGTCGCCCCTTCACGCCCCAGCGCGACGCTGATCGCCCTGCCGATCCCGCGACTGCCCCCGGTGACAATCGCCACCTTGTCGTTCAGACGCCCTGCCATCGAAACACTCCACGACAAATCCAGTTCCCGGCATTATACCGCCGCGGTGACAACTGCGGCAGGAAAACCGTCCCCCTGCCGTCGCTCGTCCGGCACCGGACTTCGTCGCACGGATCTGAACGCCCCATGGAGTAACCGGATGTTCCAACACTGGAACAACGGGTGGGAAGCTGTCCTTGGGTTGTGATTGCCCGAAGTCCAGACCCCCTCCCAGGCCGGTGAAATGATCGGCGATTCCCTATCGGACACACGGGGTACAGGACAGCCACTTTCTATGGCACAGATCAAGTGGCTGTCCCGGTTCTTGTGCCCTTGGGGCCAGTTGCCCCTACCCCGATTGTCGTGCCATCATGACAGCGCCGGCGGCGTGGACCGCGTTCAGCGGGTCGGTGTGCCCATAGCCGTCCGCTCCGTGCCGACTCTGGCGGTGAACTGGGCCAAGCCCGTGATCCCGGCGGTGCTCTCCAGCTCCGCCACCTTGGCCACGAGTCCGGCAAAGCCCTGTGGACCCATTTTCTTGCGGTCCGCCTCGTGGAGGGTCCTCTCCATCCGCTCGTACTCCTCGGGCGAGACCACAGTTCGTAGCTGCGGATAAAGCGAGGTCTCTTCATACGCCGTGTGCGCCGCGAGCATGCGCGTGTACGCCCGAAGATCGCGAATCAGTGATCCTTCCGTCGTGCTCTCCCCTTTTTCCACGGCCCGGAGGATCGCATCATTGACACGCCTGGCCACGGTGTGCTGCTCGCGAAGGGTGGTCACCAGATCGGTCATCGTGCCCCCCTTCTGGAACAACGGGAAGATAATCTCTTCTTCCAGTTTCATGTGGTGCTCGTCGACAGTCGAGCGGATCATCTGGGCGGTCGAGACCAGCGCCTTCGCTGACGGCCGCGCCCACGTCGAGTCCGGATTGGCGGCGTTGTCGTAGATCAACAGCAGACGGCCCGCGACGGCGTGCTGGCGCATCAGCTCCTCGGGAGCGCCGACTTCCTTCTCTTCCACTCTCTCCCTCTTCTCTTCCTTCGCGCTCTGTGCCTGGCCCCAGGCGTTCTGCCCGAGCAGGACCGCTCCGGCCGCAACTCCGGCCCCCGTCATCATGACTCTCCGGCTGTACATGACATCTCTTTCCATTGTCAGTTCCTCCCATAGAGATTAATGAATCATTTCTCTCCATGGTTCCGATTCCCCCCACCGGCGCCCGTAGGGAATTCCCGCACAATCCCCTAAGAGAATCCCAGGCGCGCCGACTGCAACCATCCGGCACCCCCCTGCTGCCATCGGCGCCCCGTCAACGGACTACCACCGCACACTATGCCGAACACGAATGCCGCACAACGATCCGCCCTTCAGCTCAGGCAGCCGGCCATCCGACATTTCGGTACCGCACACTCCTCTTTAAGGTTTCTCCTTCACTCTCAGCCACGCATCCTTATCTGGACGGCATCATGCAATACACGAGAGAGCCTCTCTCGGGGGCCAGGCGCAGGGCCACGTCCCCCGAGCCTACCGGCTCGCACAGAAACATTGCGCCCCGCGGATCTGCCGGACCTTGAACCTCCTGTACCCACGACACGGAGAATCCATGGGCACACCCGTCCCAGGCGTCAACGAACCGGCAGGAAAAGGATACGGCATACTCCCGCCGGCGGCTCACGAGGGACTTCCGGCGTAGCGATGAATCCCTGACTACTTACCTCCTTGTCCCCATACTTGCCCGGAGTCGCACTGTGCTCACAGAAAGCATCCGTTTGGCCCCAGGGTTTCAAGGTGGGCCGCAGCGCCGGCGCATCACGCCTGCAAGACCACGCATGGACGGCTCCTCGTTCCACCTCGTAGATCAGAAAAATTCCCTGTCCCATACGGCCTTCTTGCCTGTCCGTCCGGGAACCTCCGCGACCAGGATGCACTAACGGCCCCATTATACGACGGTCAGTTACCGCCACGGCAGTCACAGTCCGGCCTTGACTTGCCCCGCCAAATCGGATACGCTAAAGGCACAATCAGACTGGGGGTTTTCTAAGGTATTGGGGGTGTTCTGCGGATCAGACCACCGGAATAGATTCGAGTCATCGGCGAGCATGGGTCATGGCCGGCCCCGCTGTCCGATGCAGATGGGTGGCCGAACATGAAGCGCCGACATACAACGCGTAGCAGCATCCTGCTCGCGGCGGTTCTTGCCGTGACGATCCCTGTCGCGGCGCGAGGTCGCGCGGACATGCCAGGATTCGATCTCCTGATCGATCGCAGTCCGGCAGACGCAGGCCGCGTCACGCCCGATTCCGGCACACACCGCTTCTCCGCCAACTCCACCGTCTCCCTGCGTGCCGACCCTCAGCCGGGCTACCAGTTCGCCTATTGGCTCGGTGACGTGTCGGACCCCACTGCCGAGCAGACGACCGTCCTCGTCAATCAGTCCAAGATCGTCGTCGCCGTGTTCCATCCCGAGCCCCGAAGACGCATCGAGGACCAGATGGGCTCCGGTGGCGGAGGCACCGACAACGTCATGCTCACCGCCACGGACCTCAGCATGCCCGGCTGGACCTCCCCCGGCGGTCCTGGCCGAACCCACACCGAAATCATCCCCATCATCATCGAGCCCATCCACACGCCCGAGCCCGCCACCATCGCTCTGCTCACCTTCGGCACCCTGCTCCTTCGCCGCCGACGCTCTTGACATATCTCCCAACCGCGTACCC
>Ga0315277_10007621_pt1 | contig 14030 bp, 11 predicted proteins | sample YL17G05_15_MG_FD_203695 | JGI IMG/M metagenome (GOLD analysis project Ga0315277, IMG submission 203695) | Sediment microbial communities from Yellowstone Lake, YNP, Wyoming, USA - YL17G05_15 | ecosystem: Environmental > Aquatic > Freshwater > Lake > Sediment | place: USA: Wyoming | collected... | reverse complement strand
CAAGCAAAGAGCAAAGCGGCGTCGTGCCGCCGCACTTCATACGAAAGGTTGTTACAGAAGGAATCCGGTTCGCGGATAGTGGCCGGTGCGGCGAAGACGGCGAAGCATTCGATAGGCCGCCAGCCGCTGGACGAAATTGGAAAGCAGGTTGTAGCCGCGCCGTCCCCACGGGATGTGCCGCAAGCGGCGCAAGATTACTGTGGGCGAAAAGGCATATTTCCAGGCCCAGTTGTGTCCCTCCTGCAATTGGTCGCGGCTCATGTGAAGCGGTTCAAAGACAACATGGCTCATGTCGTAGTGCGACCAATCATTGTCCACGATTCGTCCTTCGCGGCGCAACCGCTCCATGAGGTGCGTTCCCGGCAGCGGGGTCAGAATATTAAACTGCTGCTGCTCAATACGGTTGGCCTCGCAAAACTCCAGCGTCCGGCGGAACACATCGGGCCGGTCCTCGTCCAGGCCGAAGATGAACGAAGCGAGGATTGTGATGCCATACGCATGAATGCGCTTGATGGCCTCGGCGTAGTCGCGCGGACGATTCAGCGTCTTGTGAAACAGCGAAAGATTCTCGTCGCACAGCGACTCGAATCCAATGAACAACTGTCGGCAGCCCGAACGCGCGGCCTTTTCAAGAAGTGTCTCGTCGCGCGCGATGTCGAGCGAGGCAAACGACATCCAATTCAGATGCAGCGGCGTAATCATCTCGAAGAACTTCGCCGCGCGGTCGTGATCAATCGTCAGATTGTCATCATTGAAGAGCAAGAAGCGCGGGCGATCCTTTTCGCAAAGTTGCCGAATATGCTCGACGAGCGGCTCCAGTTCGATACCGCGCAATCGCGGCCCATGAAACGCCGAAACGCTACAGAAGTCGCAGCCAATGGGACAGCCCCGGGTTGTTGTCAGGGTCTTCAGCTTGCGGTATTGCTCGCCGCCGCGCACATCCCAGCGAGGCAGCGCGATTTCCTCGGGCGGCACAAAACTCTCGCGCTGATAGCGCCTCTGGAGTCTGCCCGCTGCAAAATCCTCGAGCAAACGTGGCCATACACCTTCGGCTTCGCCGCAGACAACGGCGTCGGCGTGTTCGAGGGCCTCGTCGGGGCAAAACGTCGCATGAACGCCGCCCAGAACCACGGGGATTGAGCGTCGTCGAAATGCATCGGCGATCTCGTAGGCGCGATACGCGTGGAGCGTCAGAACCGAAATGCCCACCAGGTGGGCTGACGTGTCCATATCCAGGGGACGGAAGTATTCGTTGGCGATCTCGACCTCGATGTCGCGGGGCGTCAGCGCGGCCACTGTCGCCAGCGCACAGCTCGGCACGGGATAAATCATGTCGGCCGCACAGGCCGAATTGAGCGATTTTGGAAAAACCAGCAAAACCTTCATGGGCCAGATTTTGGCCGCGCCGACCGCAAAACGCAAGAAGAACGAGAAAGCCGCTGCCGACTTGCAGACTGACAGGTTGCATCGGCGGCACCAGCACACTTGACGTGTTACCAGAACCTGGCTACAAGAAATCGGTCGCAGCGCATGGAGCCAACGGAGTAAATCATGGAAACAAAAAGGCGCGTTCTTCAACTGTGCGCCGTGGACTTCACGGTCAAACACTTCCTCAGCGAGCTGATCGAGTTCCTCGAAGCCAAAGGACTGGAAGTTCACGTCGGCTGCCGGCGCGGCGAATTCTGGGACGAGCTGCTCGCCCGCCGCTATCGAATGGTTGACCTGCCGTTCACACGCGGCGCCAATCCCATCGCCAACGCTCGTGCTCTCTTGCGGCTGCGGCGCTATCTGGCCGACCATCCCTTCGACATCGTTCATGTCCATACGCCGATCATCGGCGTGCTGGGGCGATTGGCCGCGCGGTGGGCACGCGTCCCGATCCGTCTCTACACGGCGCACGGGTTTTATTTTCATGACGACATGCAACCGGTCTGCCGGTGTTTCTGCGTCGCCGTCGAGCGTTGGGCGGCGCGCCGGGGCCATTTCATCTTCACCCAAAGCGAAGAAGACCGCCTGGCGGCCATCCGCGAAGGCATCGCGCCGCCCGGCCGAATCGCGACCATTGGGAACGGGATTGATACTCAACGATTCGATCCGGCGCGAATTCCCGCAACCGAACAGACGAAATTGCGCGAGGAGTTGGGTTTGTCCGAAGCCGCGCCGACCGTCGGAATCGTGGCCCGTCTGGTTCGAGAGAAAGGCGTTTTCGAGCTGGCCGAAGCGGTCGTCGAAATCCGGCGCGACTTGCCCAACGTCCAGGTGATTCTGATCGGCGGCGCGCTGCCCAGCGACCGCGACGACTCCACGCGGGCATTCCGCGAGCGACTGGACGGTCTCGGCATCGCATCCCATTTTCACTTCGCCGGTTTTCGCAACGACGTGCCCGCGCTGATGAGTCTTTGCCACGTCTATACCTTGCCGTCCTATCGCGAAGGGATGCCGCGGTCGGTCATCGAAGCCATGGCGATGGCGCTGCCGGTCGTAGCCACGGCGATTCGCGGCTGCCGCGAAGAAATCGTTAATGGCGTGACCGGTTTTCTGATCCCGCCACGCGACAGTCGCGCATTGGCCGAGCGGCTGCGCTGGGTCCTCACTCACCCCGACGAGGCGCACACGATGGGACAGGCTGGTCGCCAACGCGCCGTCGAACACTACGACTATCGTCTCGTTCTCGACCGCCAATGGCAGGTCTATGAACGTTTGATGAACGAGCGTTTATAGTTGAGGGGGGGGAAGCGGGAGGTTAGAGGTGAGAGGTAAGAGGCCAGAGGCAAGAAGAATAAACAAGGTTTAATCGAGAATGAGCGCTCCTTCTGTTACTCTGAAACCCGCAATCGGAAATCGTAAATCGAGAATTGCAAATTCGAACTGCTTTCAGCGCGGTGGTCGCGGCGCTGGTGAGATCGGTTTTGCGGATGTGCTCGGCGCGTCGCCTTCTTGCGGGGCCGGGGTCGGCTTCGGCTCGGCCAACGTATCGAGAAATCGCCTCGCCAGCGTGCGAACCCGCTGATCAGGATCCGACTGCGCCACCGGGGCGAGAACTTCGCGCAATCGCCGAGCATCCTCCGGCGTCACGTCGCGCCGAACGCCTTTGCGCGGCCATTCAATCTTCACCTCGACCTCCTCGCGTCGGATGCGCACCTTGCTTGTCGTGGTCGCTCCCTCGAGCCTTTGCAGCAACAGGCGGTCATCAATCGTCGGCGTCGGCTTGATCAAAACCGACGACGGCAATGAGGCTTGAGCCATATTGAGAATCGCCTCACACCGCATGACGGGATGAGGCGAACGCAGCCATGCCAGATCGGCGGAAAAGGCGGGTCTCCCTTTTGCCGAATGCGATGTTGCGGCCTCGTCAAGGAAGTCTCGCGATGCTTTCAGCAAGTGTTCGACGGCCGTGAGCTTGCCGGACGTGACCGCGTCGGCCTCGCGGCTGTAAGCTTTTTGAAACACGGCGACTGCCAGCCACTCGATGGTAATTCCCTGAATCTCCTGGTCGCGCACCAGCGCCGAGGCTCGCAGATGCCGGCCGAAAGCCATCAACGTTCGGCCCGTCGCCAACGCCGCTTCGCGCTGGTTGGCGGCCAGTTCGCGGTCGGCGCGCACCGAAAGCAATTTGGCCAGAACCAGGGTCTCGATCAAATAGGGAAACTTGGTTGTACGGCTCAAATCGTCCGGCAAATACGGGAGAAAATCGCTCGACTTGCAGAGGCTGCCCGACGTGATCCATTCGAGCGCGGCGCGCATGGGTCCGTGTTTCAGCAGAGCATCATACTTGTCGCCAAAGCGCAGGCGGTCGCGGTCGGCGTCGAAGATGTCAAACGCGCGCACATAGGCCGAGGCCGCATTGCCGCTGCGTTGTTTCGCGGGAAAGAAGATGCTCAGGTCGCCGTCGCGAATGAGTGGAACCGAAGTAGTTGTGGGTCGGCTCGTAGGGTCGGGCGCCGTTACCGTCGGCGATGTTGCGGCCCAAGCCTTTGCCGAAAGCAGCGTTCCGACCGCCAGCATCATCAAGCCGGCGAACGCACGAAACCGCCAAAACTCAAACAAACCGACTGGCGCACACACGAAAGTCCTTCGCTCCCTTTTTCCGAATCCGGCGTGGGACAGGTTGCCAACCTGTCCTGCTCTATTCTTCCTGGCTCAAGATGATCTCGACCCGGCGATTGCGCTGGCGTCCGTCGGCCGTATCGTTCGACGCAATCGGCTGCGAATCCGAGCAACCCGTTGCTCGGATTTGCTTTTGGGACAACTTGGTCGCCTCGGTCAGGAACCGCAAAACATTACTGGCGCGCAGCGACGAGAGCGCGAGGTTGTCGGGCAGCGGCATATCGCGCACCGGTTGGTCGTCCGTGTGTCCTTCCACGCGCAGTTGATAGCCGGGATACTTGGCCAACACGTCGGCTATCTGACGAAGACGCGTCTGCGCCGAATCGCGGAACAGAAGCGTTTGCGGCTGGAAGAGCACGTCGCTTCGGAGACGAACCGTCACGCGATCGAACGAGCCGATCACCTCGGCGCTCTTGTCTTTAATTTCCGCGGCCAACACTTCCGCCAGTTCATCCTTGGCTTTCGACAATGCCGCATCCTGTCCTTTCGACGGCCCGCGAGCAGAGGCCAGTTCCTTGGTCAATCGCGCCATTTCCGTTTTGTGTCTCTGCCGTTCGTCGTCGGCGACCCGCTTTTCCTCGGCCAGCTGTTTTCGCAAACTTGTCACCAGTACGGACATCGTGGTCTTATTATCGCTGGCCATCTTGATGTCGTTCTGAAGATCCGTAGCGGTCTGCGCCAACTCCTTGATCTTCTGGTCGCGTTCCTGAAGCGTTGCCTTGAGCGGCTTGAGTTCGTTTTCGGCGGTTTTGGCCCGCTGTTCGGCCGTTTGTCGAGATTTCTCGGCTGCCTGAACCTGACCGCGAAAAGTCGTCGCCTCGTTCCGGGCCGCGGCCAGATCCTTCTCCAATTGTCCTTGCGTTGTCTTGAGTGTGCTGACGTCCTTTTCGCCCAACGCAATTCGACTCTGCGCGGCATCGAGTTCCTTGCGCACTTTCATGCCTTTGTCAATCTCCTGCTGAAGGCGAAGTTTCAGTTCGCTCTCGGAGCCCTCGAGAGTGCGCTCCCGATCACTGCGCATCGTCGTAAGCCGTCGCTTTTCCATCTCCCAGTTCTTCGCCTGTTTCTGAAATTCCTCGTTGTCCTTCACCTTCTGTTGCAGCAGTTTGTCGTAGGCGTCCTTCCATTCCCGAAGACTGCTCTCCAACTCGTCAATCATCTGGTCTTGGTTTTCCACTTTCGACCGAAGGTAGCTCAACTCGCAGGAGGTGAGAAAAGGAGCCGCCATTAACGCGGCCAACACCCAACCCAGGCCGCAGCCTCGCAGCCCGGCGCGCCGATTTCGCTCAACCAATCCCATCGTCACGGCCTCCTTCTGCAACTGTGTGAATCTCTCCGTCCGGCCGCTTTGTTGCTTGTATCGCTTAACGCTGGACTACCCCACAGAATGGCCTACGATACTTGACCTTCGTTTTTGTCTCGCAGTTTGCCCCACCGTCAAGGGCTGTATTCCCGCGGAACATCCGATCCAAACAGTTCGCTACCATTTTCGGATTCGCCAGAAAAGCATGAAACTGATGACGGAAAGAATCGCCAGGCCTATGATGATCTCGAACGCATGTGCACGCTTCGCCAGAGGAATACCCACGTTCATCGAAAAGGCGCTCACGACCAACGTGGGAACCATGATGCAGATTGTGATGATGTTGAGGGTCTTCATCAGAACGTTGAGGTTGTTGCTGACGATCGAAGCGCGGGCGTCCATCAGGCTGGCGAGAATGCTGGAATAGATGTCGGCCTGTTTGTAACACTGGCCGTTTTCGATCAGGATGTCATCCAGAACCTCAATTTCTTCGGGAGTGAAACCGATCTTCGCGGCATTGTTCTTCAGTTTTTCGAGGAGCACACCGTTCGAGTTGATCGAGTTCACATAATACACAAGACTTTTTTGCAGCGTGAACATGTTGATCAGTTGCTTGTTGCCCATCGCCGTGTTGATCTCTTTTTGCAGCTCATCCGAGATCATGCTGATCACCTTGAGGTGCTCGCGGAAATGAATAATGGACCGCGCGATGAGTTTCAGAATCAGGTCGTGGAGCGAGTGAATCCGGTTCATTTGGGCGCTATCGAGCAGCGGCACATCTTCGGAGATGACAATAATCAACCGATCTTTGAACAGAAACGCGCCGGCGGACGAAACCTTGAAGAAAAACTGGTCTGCCCCGGAGTAGTTTTTGGGCCGCTTAAAAATCATGGCGACGTGTTCCGGCTCGAACTCCAGACGCGAGAGCTCGTCGGGGTCGAGCGACGAACTCAGCGTGTGCTCGTCTATCTTAAGATCCTCGACAAGATACTTCCGTTCGCTCTCGTCGGGGCTGGCGAAAATGGTGATCGGGGACTGATCGCTCGGCTTTTCGACCAGTTTTCGCTCAACGATCTGGTAGTGTTTCCGCATCATCTACTTCCTTAGCCCGTGCCTGGGGGCGTTTTTCTCAAAAGGGACGGCCCGCAGGCTTCTTCCACTCTCTTTGCCACAGGGAAATAGGTAGGGCTTCCCGCCGACAATCAAGCGCGAAAATGCTGTAAGACCAAACATATTGCCTGAGAGAATCCCTTTTTCAATGGTCCGAATTCGGAAACCTGGAGCTTGAAACCTGAAACTTGAAACTCTTGCTGCTCGATGCTGCTTGACATCGGCCCCAAAACGCTTATAGGCAACATCCCGTCTCTGGGGCGACGAAAAACAGGAGTATCTTAATGGTTCGGTCCTCTTGTGCAGAGAAAGCCAACCGGAGGTAAGACATGTCCGATCTGATTCCCTTTGTCATCGAGCCGACCGAGAAGGGCGAGCGCAGCTTTGATATTTTCTCACGCCTGCTGCGCGATCGCATCATTTTTATCACTGGCGACATAGACGACGAAACGGCGGACATCGTCTCGGCGCAGATGCTTTTCCTCGAGTCCGAGGACCCCGACGCCGACATCTATGTCTATATCAACAGCCCCGGCGGTTCCGTCAGCGACGGCCTTGCCATCTACGACATGATGCAGTTTGTCCGTCCCGACATCGTCACGATTTGCCTCGGACAGGCGGCCTCGATGGGCGCATTCCTTCTGGCGGGCGGCGCCAAAGGCAAACGCATGGCCATGCCGCACGCACGAATTCTCATCCACCAGCCCTTGGGCGGCGCGCAGGGACCGGCTTCCGACGTCGAAATCCAGAGCCGCGAAATCCTTCGGATCAAAAAGACGCTCAACGAATTGCTGGCTCAACACACCGGCCGTCCGATCGAGCAAATCGAACGCGACACCGACCGCGACTTCTTCATGACCGCACAGGAAGCGCTGGAATACGGCATCATTGACCGCATTATCGAGCGCAACGAGTTCCCGACTGCCTCGAGGAAGAGAGTATAGGAATCGTTCTCCCAAGGTAGCAGCAATCACTTCGTCACGGCGGCGACCAGGGGATTGAACAGAAATTTCTCCAGGCCGCCCCAGAAGTTGTTGGGTTCAATCTGGCTCCCGTTGCGAACCACAATCAGATCGAGGCTCGGAATGACGAAAAGCACTTGATTGCCCGCGCCGGCGCCGCAAAACGCATCGCGTGGCACTTGCGGCCAGACACCATCGCTGTTGGCATACCAGCACAATCCGGATTTCGGAAATGGACCTTCCGGCAAACTTCGATCGGGAATGGGTGCGCCGGCATCGCGCAAAACCAGCTCGACAATCTCGGGCCGAATGATCTGGCGCCCTTCCCAGTTGCCTTTTCGCAAAAACAGACGCCCGACGCGCGCCGCGGCGTTCGGTGAATAATTGCCGCCGCCCCAGTTGGCACACAGAAGCAGGCCATCCACCTCGTACGTTCTTCCATACCCCATTGACCATTCGTCATCCGGCGCCCCGATCGGCCGCATGACGCGCTCGCGAAGCAACGTCCTGATGTCTTTCTGTGGCGCACGTTGGAGGCTTGCCGTGACCGCATAGGCCAGCATGGCCATGCCGGGATTGCTGTAATGAAAAGCGGCGCCGGGTTCGGAGATCACGGGCGCCTGGTCGCGGGAAAGGGTGAAGGGATCGGGGTCGCGTTTCCAGAATGCGCCCTTCCAACCGGTCAATTGCTCATGCGATTTGCCCGTCTCCTCGGCGTCTTCGATCCCCGACGAGTGTGTGGCCAGATGGCGGATCAGGATTCTCGATCGCTCGTGATCGTCGCGCCACTTCGGGATGAACTTGTGCGCCGGATCGTCCGGCTTGAGCAGGCCGTCGTTCAAAGCCAGCGCCAAAGAAACGCCGCCGACCAGCGCTTTGGCCAGCGAGGCGGTGGAGTGTCTTTTCGTTCGACTCCAATCGGCTGCGTACCATTCATCGACAATGCGATCGTGGCGGATGATCAGGAGCGTCTTGGTTCCCCGCTCTTCCAGCTCCTGACGCATTTCGTCGAGTTTGGACGACGCCATTCCCTGACTTTCGGGTGCGGCCGTTTGCCACTGAAAGTAGGATAGGTTAGCAACCTGTCTTGCGGCGCGCAGATGAAGCACCCAGTCATCGTCCGGCCGTTCGGGTGGCGTGAACGAAACCCACTGCCCGCCTCCGACACTGTCTGCACTGCGACTTTTTCCGGTCCGCGGATCATACCATTCGACATCAAGCGTTTTGGTTGCCGCCGCTGCCAGATCGAGCCGAATTGCACCACCTTGCTTGAGATAGACGGCGTATTCGCTGCCAGGATTCGCAACGCAATAGGCCGCTGAATCCCCGCTCACCAGTTCATTGTGCGGCTGCATGGCATCGAGATTGGCGATGCGCTCGTTGAAAAAGCTGCCGAGGTGGCCCAGCCAATCATAGGTCATATAGGGAATCCGTCCGCCCGGGACCTTGGGATCATAGCCCATGATCCCTGTTTGGTCGGTGCCCTGGTCGCAGTCGTCCTGAAACAGGAAATGGCCGCCGCCAATAGCGAAGGTCCACATCGAGTGCCGCACCTTTGGATCACCGAGCACATAGGGAGGACCTTCGAGCAAGAGCAACGGTCGCGCCGGCGATGTCTCGAAACTGCGCACCGCCACTTGGTTTCGATCTGAAGAGTCTTCTGTCGGGACATAGACCGCATCCACGCCCTTGCGCCGCCGTTCCCAGTCTATGTAGAGCGCGCCGCGCCTCTTGAAAAACCGCATGAAATGGTCGCCGCAGTTGCCTTCGGAGTACGAGTGTTCATCCATAAAGACATAGAATACATTATTATAGGGGCGAAGGTCGTTGATCATCTTGTCGGCGAAACGCTCCCAAATCCATTGCGTCTTCTCGGCATTCGGCCACCCATTCGACCAATTCTCGGTCAGGATTTCCTTGCCCGGCGAATCAATGATTTGCACCGCCTTGTTGTCCGTCAGATGGCCGCCGTTGACGATGTTGAACGGATGATAGGCCCAATCGTTTTGGCGCGGCTCTGCGTGTTTCGGCCAGCCGAAGAAAACGGTGATTCCCAGAACCAGACCCTTTTCGCGCGCGCAGGCCGCAAGATCGCGCAGCCGTGGCCAATAGTGCTTTGTCGGATCGGTCCCCTCATCAAATTGTGTCAAATCCCATTGAGGCAAGCCGTCCGTCGCCAGTGGGCCGAACGAGCGCCGCTTCCAGGGCGTTGCCCCCGGATAGACGTACCCATAGCGTTTCTCCACAACGCTTCCGTCCTGCTTTTGACGTGGCGCTACGAAGGACCAGATGTGGACGGCCGTCATGCCGCGCACCGCGCAATCCGCGACCCAACGGCGGTAGTCAATGTTGAGATTCTGTAGTATGCACTGTGTACCATTATCGCCGACCAGCATGATCGTTTTGCCGCGAGAAACGAAATAGTGGCCGCTGGGACTGACGGCCGGATCCCCGGCCGGAAAACAGATCTGTGTGAGCCCGAGCCACATCAAAGCCAATAATAGCGCACGCCGAAAGCACCGCATGAAAAGATTCCTTCTTTCGCTCAGACTACAAGTCTTGTCGCAGATTCTCACTGCGCTCTGAGACTAGATAGACAAATCGGCGTGGATGTCAAAGGCAAGAGGCATCCGAGTGCCTTTCGGACGTGGTGAGGCCAAACCGAGGGAAAAAATGACAAGGCCTGCGGGATTGCCACAGGCCTTGTCCTCTTACAGATTCTGCATCATTCATCGTGAGGGTTTCACCACGGACACGCGCAAGCGCATGATGAGACAGCCCGTTTTTTCGCTGGGCAGCAAACACCCATAGTCTCGATCCGGTTCCACACACATCGTCATTGTGTGCGTTCGTTGCACGATAATCGGGCGTCCGACGTTCAAACTCACCCCTTCAATTGGAACGCGCGACTCCACGGTTCGCAGTTGGATGGTCAGATCGCGCAGAATGATCTGTCCCGACTTGGTCATCTCCACGGTCCCCGAAGTAATATAGCCGGTCATCTCATGGCTTCTTTTTTGTTCATAGAGTCCTTCGCGCACCTTCTCGAAGTACTCGATCGGAATGTCCTGGCCCACCGCGATTGTGAACGACTGGCCCGCAAGGACTAAAACCTTGGGCGAAGAGATCTTTACGACTTTCGCGCCGGTCGGCGGTTCCTCCTTGCCGTTCCAGGTCCAGCCTTTTTCGTTTGCCTCCAGCTTCACCTTTTTTCCGAAGAGTTTTCCCCCTCCCAGTGTCAGTTTGGCGACGGTGAAAAAATCGACTTGAATCCGTTTGACCCCCGGGGAGAACCTGAAGCTTCCCGTTTGAGCCCCGGGGCTTTTCTTCTCGATTCCTGTCTTAACATTGTCGGTCAATGTCGTATCGCCGTCAATGTCTCCATCCACGCGGTAGAGAGTGAAGTGCACTATAACCTGCTCTTGGGCGACCGAGGAATCCGTGGACTCCGCCGCCGGCACAAGCCGTTCTGCGCGGCGGGGTGGTGGGGCCTTCTCAGACTCCGTGGCCATGGACACCATGCTCGCAAGAAGTGACAAACAAACGATTCCCATTCTCAGCGCTTTCATGGTCATGTTCCTTTCTGCACATAGGTTTTGGTTTCGAGATTCCCGGTTGGGAGAACCTCGGATGGCTGCGTAAAATCAAATGGATTGCCGGACGAGGGTAAATCGTGAATTACATAGACGGTGACCGGTGCCAAAGGGGGGCGTCGGACGACGGAACGCTCTCCATGCCATGTCAGCCCGGCCACAAAACCTGCGGCGCCCATGACGAGTGCCACAGAGGCGGCCACCCAAATGGGAACCCGCCATGGCGTGGCTGGATAGGAAAGCGACGGTTGGGGTTTCTGAGCCATGACGCGATCGTCAAGACCGGACGATGGCGGTCGCAATCGCAGTTCTCTGAGTTTCGATTCGAGGTCTTCCATTTGTTATTCCTCCAGCCGCGCGCGAAGTTTTATTAAACCTCTATTGTACCATGCAGTGACAGTTCCCAGAGGGGCTTCGCGAATCTGCGCGATTTCGCGGAAGGTCAAGCCGCCATAAATGTGCTGAACGATGGTCTCACGCTCGTCGTCGGAAAGGGCGAGCAAGCCCTCCGCCACCCGCCGCCCGAATTCGCTGCCGGCCGCTGCCTCATGCGGTCCCGTCCCAGGATCAAAGATGAACTCGTTGAGTTCTTCGGTGGGGGCGGATTCATGGCGCAATTGGTCAATGGCCGCATTTCGAACCGCCTGAAAGACATAAGCCTTGAGGTGTCGTGGCTTGCTGCTCAGCCGGAACAGCCGGTAGAACGCTTCCTGGATCGCATCCTCGGCGCGATCGGGACAGCGAGTGATCGCCAACGCGCAGGTGAAAAACTGCCGACGATGGTCCCGATAGATTCGTTCCAGTTCACCGTTGAGCGTGTCCAATCACCTTATCTCCCTCGCAATCGTTTCGAGCGTGTTACCCCAGTATCGTTCAATGCTTTTATTCCTGCACATGTCTGAAGAATTCCGATTTGGATTTTCGACAGGATAACAGGATTCTCGGGATTGTGAAATCCGGGCACTCGCGTGCCGGCCATCCTGTTCATCGTCCGTACCTCTTTTTCATTTTTCAAAGGAACCTGACACCGCTCGCTTCAACGATCACGTTCGTTCCGGCCATCGGCTGGTTGGCGAAGATGGCCAAAAGTCAAAACGATAGAAAGATCGTTTTTCGGGACAACCGGCGCTCTTGAACTGTCGGGGGGACGAAACATCGCCCGTTCCGATTTTCCTCCGATTCACCGGAAAAGTGCCAACCGTCCGATTGACAGGATTCTTCTTTTCTCTCCATCCGGTTCATCCTGTGATCCTGTCAAAAAAGAAACTCATAGCCCGAAAACCATTGAACGCTACTGCGTGTTACCCCTGGGCGCTCCCGCCGCTTTCCGTCCCTCTCGATAGCTATGACGCGCAAAGGCGTCTGATTTATGCAAGAAGTCGTCCGAAGATTTCGAAAAACGTCAGGACTACCGAAACCTCCTATGCACACATGCAACAGCCTGACGGTTCGTGTCCATTCTCACATTTTTCGCATCAAGAACTTGACCCACTCCCTCGATCGCGCAAGGGTGAAACGGATTTTCATTCCCGAGAGGCGACTGGACGAGCGGTTCCCGCCAGTGCCCGATCAGAATTCTCCGTGGAGGCAATGTCATGGATCAACGACGAACGAACCGGCAATTGCGCGTCGAGCGGCGTAGCTTTCTAAAAGCACTCGGTGGCGGGGCACTGGCCACAGCCGCTGCGGTAACATCACGACTGTCCTTGGCGGGCGAGGCGGCCTCCGAGGCTCAACCATTGAAACCCATCAAGAAATCCGACCAGGCGATTCGCGTCGGCGTTATCGGCGGCAATTTTGGCTGCTCGTTCTACTGGCATGAACATCCGAACAGCCGCGTCACCGCCGTCTGCGATATTCGTCCCGACCGTCTCGAAAGAATGAAGAAAGTCTTTGGCTGCGACACGGGCTACGGCGATTTTCACAAACTCATTGCGGACAAGAACGTGGATGCCGTCGCCATTTTCACTCCCGCGCCGCTCCACGTCTATCACGCAACCAAAGCCATGCAAGCGGGCAAAGACGTCATCTCCGCCGTTCCCGCGGGCATGTCGCTCGAAGAATGCCAGCAACTCGTGGACTGCGTCGTCAAAACTGGCCGCACCTATATGATGGCCGAAACCAGTTGCTATCGCCAGGAAATCATCTCGTGCAAGAAGTGGGCCGAGGAAGACAAGTTCGGCGCCATCTTCTATTCCGAGGCCGAATACCACCACAGCGGCTTGGACAGCCTCATGTATGACGAACGCGGACTGCCGACCTGGCGCCTCGGTTTCCCTCCCATGCATTATCCGACCCACTCGACCTCGATGATCGTTTGGGTGACGGGCGAACGGCTGACCGAAGTGACGGCGGTCGGCTGGGGCGACGGCCACGAGGTTCTTCAGACGAATCTCTATGAAAATCCGTTCTGGAATGAGACGGCGTTTTTCAAGACGAATGGCGGCCATTGCGCGCGCGTGGCGGTTTTTTGGAACGTCGCCTCCGGCGGCACGGAGCGGGGCCAGTTCTTCGGCGACAAGATGAGCTACGCGATGGAGCGGCCGGGCGGCGTCTCTGGGATGATCGGCCATCCCGCGCCCAACGAGCGAATGGAGGTTTATAAGGTGCCGCAGTGGTGGAAGACCGAATTGCCCGAACCGCTTCGTCATGACAGCGGTCATGGCGGCTCGCACACGTTCCTGACGCATGAGTTCATTGAGGCGCTGGTCGCGGGCCGCCGACCCGCAATTGACGTCTATGAGGCAGTCGCCTATACGGCCCCCGGCATCGTGGCGCACGAATCGGCGTTGCGCGGCGGCGAGACGCTCCAAATTCCCGACTTCGGGCGCGCGGTGTGAAGAGAACTTCGAACGCGGATTTCGCCGATTTCACCGATTGAGAAGACAATCCGAGGAATCAGTGCAATCCGCGTTCTGTTCATTTGCTGCGCGGATTGAATGAGGAAGCGCGCGA
>Ga0315277_10007620_pt1 | contig 14031 bp, 12 predicted proteins | sample YL17G05_15_MG_FD_203695 | JGI IMG/M metagenome (GOLD analysis project Ga0315277, IMG submission 203695) | Sediment microbial communities from Yellowstone Lake, YNP, Wyoming, USA - YL17G05_15 | ecosystem: Environmental > Aquatic > Freshwater > Lake > Sediment | place: USA: Wyoming | collected... | reverse complement strand
CTAAAACAGAGTTTGTTCGTAAATTGGCTCCTCTGGCTGACGTGTTCGTTAGCGATGCTTTCGCTGCAGCCCATCGGGCTCACGTATCAATTGTTGGTTTCACGGCTGTTTTACCCAGTGTGGCTGGGCGAATCATGGAGCGCGAACTCAAAGCCCTCGGGCGAGTGTTACATTCACCTGAGAAGCCCTGTGTCTACATTTTGGGCGGAGCTAAAGCAGATGACTCGCTGAAAATCAGCCAGTACGTGTTAGAGAACAAGATTGCTGACCACGTGTTGACAGGCGGCGTGGTTGGGCACTTATTTCTGGCAGCTAAAGGAGTGAACTTGGGTAAGGCTAACATGGATTTTCTTGAGAAAAAAGAACTGATGGCTTTTGTTCCAGGGATTAAAGAATTACTAGCCACTTACCTTGGCAAGGTTGAGGTTCCAGTGGATTTGGCTGTGGACCAAGGTGGCAATCGCAAAGAAATTGCTGTGGCCAATCTTCCAACTGACTATTCGATTTACGACATTGGCGCCAACACAATCTAGAAGTATAATGAGATAATCAGCAAAGCAAAGTCAGTAGTCATCAGCGGACCTATGGGTGTTTATGAGAATAAGGAATTTCTGAAGGGCACAAAGAGTGTTTTCGAAGCCGTGACAACATCAAATGCTTTCTCGCTGGCTGGTGGTGGGCACACGATAGGGGCGTTGGAAGAACTTGGCTTAGCTAAGAAGATGGGTTATGTGAGCACTGCAGGCGGCGCATTAATCGAGTTTCTCATGGGTGAGCAACTGCCAGGTGTGGTTGCTTTGGAGAAAGCAGCTGCCAGAGCCAGAGCCTAACTTTTCCATAGTTAGTTTTTTTGCTATAATGAAAGTGTCTTGTTCAAGAAGTTGAACGAGTTGTTCAAAAACGCTGTTCTATATTGGAGTTTAGGCATAATTTATTGAGGAAGACGCTGTGGGCGAATCTGCGGCAGACATTGCTTCTATTCGGGACACGTTGAAGAAGAAAGGATATTCGAAGAAAGCCATAGAAGAAGTGCTGAAATGGTATGGCTCCTCGTCAAAGGCAAAGGACGCCGCAGGAACAAAAGGGACAGTACGAAAGTCATCGTCTTCCAATGATTGATATGACTGCTATGATGAGGAAAGCTACTCCTGCCCAGAACAAGCTGCCCGTTAGGAACCAAACAACAATGGCTACTATTGCTGCGGGCAGAAAAAGAAAGATGACCTTGATAATCAGTACGAGTATGAGTAAGCCTATGACCAGAAGAATCAACAGAGCTATAATTTCAAACAACGGCGGCAAACCCGGCAAAGGAAGCAATTGCGCAAGCATATCTTGAACCCAAGCAATCATTACAAACTGAATAATATTTAAGCCTTAACGGGAGTCAACCGTCTACAACAAAGGTGCCTATTCTTCTGGAATAACTGCAAGTGTCGTCAGACACAGGTTTTCTGTTGTCAGGCAACTAACAGTGTTCGTTCAACAATAGATTTCCAGTGTTGAACAAATAACAGAGGTGAGTCAACATAGAAATCTAAACTAACCAGTCATTTTCTTGATTCTGCAGAAAAGTTATAGCTGAACCTAATCAACTAACCAGTTCAAGCGTTAATGGTGTTAGGAATGGTTGACATACAGACAGTTTCTATAATTATTGCTTCTGCAAGTGTCGTGGCTGGGATCATCTATTACAGTCTTCAAATCCGACATCAAACAAAAGCAAGGCAGACAGATTTGGTGATCAGACTGTACACAACCTTTGGGGGCAAGGAAATGAGACAGACATGGGAAAGAGTCACAACCAGAGAAGATGTAGACTTCAGCACATATCAGAGTAAGTTTGGGTTGTCGGACGTAAATGAGATTGGTTGGTTCTTTGAAGGCGTTGGCGTGCTTCTACATAAGAAACTTATAGACATTGCCGTTGTTGACGACCTCTTCAGCTCGCCGATAAAGATTTCATGGGAAAAACTGAAACCTATAGCAGAAGGTGAAAGAAAACAATTCGGTCGCCCGCAAATCTGGGAATGGTGGGAATACCTATACAACGAAATGCATAAAAGAGAACGGAAACTCCAACAGTCAGTAGCGTAAATGAATTGGCCGGCACAGAATTTCTATCCCAAACCAAAAACTAATGTCATCAGGTGAATTTTGCCTGCACTAGCGAGTGACATGCCTTAACCACTCTGGTTTTTTCTGCATGTGCATTGATGAACGATTATTCTATTGTTGAGGCTCGCAAATTTTCTAGTGAGGCTCGCAAATTTTCTAGTGAGGCTCGCAAATTTTCTAGTGAGGCTCGCATAAGATAGGTGGCCTTTGCATGAAGGAGTTAAGAGTTTAAATCTTTCCTCAAACTTTAACTTGCAAAGTTGCACATGATTCGTTAAGCGTTTGGGGACCATTGCATCTTGAAGCGTCACTTTCCCGAAGATGAATACCACGTTCCATTTTTCGATGAAGCAGGCTACGTTAGAAAGCAGTGTCCTCTCTGCGGCGAATACTATTGGACACTTAATCCAGACCAGCCTACGTGTGGCGAATCGAACAGTGAAGGCTGCGCTACACTCACATTCATAGGCAATCCTCCAACTCGTAAACCTCACAGTCTGGACGAAATGCGGGAAGCATTCCTTTCTTTTTTTGAGAAACATGGTCATGAACGAATCAAGCCTTATCCTGTAGCATCTCGATGGCGAAGTGACCTCTACTTCACAAGTGCCAGTATAGTTGACTTTCAGCCTTACGTTACGAACGGCGTTGTGCCGCCGCCAGCCAACCCTCTTGTGATTAGCCAACCGTGCATACGACTTGTAGACGTGGACAATGTTGGACCCACTTTTGGGCGGCACTTAACCATTTTTGAGATGGGCGGGCATCACGCTTTCAATTATCCTGATAAAGAGGTCTACTGGAAAGACGGCACAGTTCGCTATCATCATGAATTCTTAACTAAAGACTTGGGCGTCAAATCAGAGGAAATTGTGTACAAAGAAGACGTTTGGTCTGGAGGCGGCAACGCAGGACCCGACTTGGAAACTATTGTGCGAGGATGCGAAATCGACACCTTAGTCTTCATGAAATTCAAAGTAGTTGACGACAACTTTGTCGAGTTGCCTATCCGCACAGTGGACACAGGCTACGGCATCGACCGTTACGCGTGGCTTTCACAAGGCTCAATTAGCTGTTTCCACGCAATCTACGGCTCAATATTAGACGAAATCATGCACATGGCGGGGTTAACGGAAATCGATGCAAAATTGCTGGCAAAAATAGCTGAGCATTCAGGCTTAATGATTGTGGGAAAAAGCAGCAACCGCCGTGAGGCAAGGGAAAAAGTTGCAAAAAAAGTGGATATCCGCTTAGACGAGTTCAACAGAATATTCGTTCCCATTGAGAATGCTTTCGCCGTTGCTGACCACACTAAATGCCTAGCGTTCATGCTGGCTGAAGGAGTAGTGCCCTCAAACGTTGCAGAAGGCTACTTAACAAGGCTAATGATACGACGAACATACCGCATACTACGCACATTAGATATAGATGACAAACTTCTCGACATAGTTGACAAACAAATCAGCTACTGGTCAAAAGATTTCCCTCACTTGAAAGAAATGCGAAGCGAAATCCTAACCATGTTAACCGTTGAACGAGAAAAGTTTATGCAGACGCTTCAAAGAGGCAGCCAACTCACAAAACGATTAGTTCAAGAATTAAAGAGCAAAAAAGTAGCTGACATGCCCAGGCAGACGTTGATTCAACTTTACGACTCACATGGGCTGCCACCTGAAATCGTGGCGGAAACAGTGGAGAAAGAAGGCGTCAAAGTCGATGTGCCCGAGAACTTCTACGCAATGGTAGCTGAAAAACATGTTCAAGCACCGCCCACAGTTGACAAAGAACCGATTACAGGTTTAGAAGACGTGTTGTCAACTGTTCCACCTACTAGAACACTCTACTACGAGGACGCCTACATCAAGGAATTTGAAGCACACGTCCTCAAGGCAATAGGCGAAAACTACGTGGTTCTGGACCAAACTGCATTTTATCCTGAAGGCGGTGGACAACCAGCCGACCTTGGAGCATTGAAGTTCAACGGAACAAGAGCCGATGTGGTTGATGTTCAGAAAGTGGGCAACGTCATCGTTCACGTTGTTAAAGGTCAAATGCCAAAAGAAGGTGCCAAAGTAACTGGAATCATTGATTGGAACCGCCGAATCAGCCTAATGCGCCATCACACAGCCACGCATGTAATCATGGGCGCGGCAAGACGCATACTCGGACAGCACGTGTGGCAGAGTGGAGCCCAAAAAGGAGTCGAATCCTCACGTCTTGACATTTCGCACTATCAACGCCTGACACCGGAAGAAATAGACAAAATCGAAGAAATGGCAAATGAAGCCGTCATGCAAACCATGCCCGTGAAGACAACGCTCAAACCACGAATCGAAGCTGAAAGGCAACATGGTTTCAGGCTGTATCAGGGTGGAGCCGTGCCAGGCAAAGAAATCCGAGTCGTAGAAACAGGCAACTGGGAAGTGCAAGCCTGCGGCGGAACCCACGTAAAAAACACAGGCGAAATAGGCTTGATTAAAATTCTGCACACAGAACGCATACAAGACGGCGTAGAGCGAATAATTTTCAGCGCAGGCACGCAAGCGCTCAAAGCCATACAGAAAAATGAACAACTGCTAAAACGAGTTGCGGAAAAAGTGAATGCGCCCTTGGAAAAGCTTGAGCCCACAACAGAACACTTAGTCGCTGAATGGAAGGAAATAAGACGCGAAAGAGACCGTCTTACAAAAGAAATCGCAGAATTGTCAGCTAAGGAATACTTAGTAGAAGCCAAGGACCTGCAGAGGCTGAAGCTCGTTATACAAACGTTGAAAGCAGAAAGCATTGACAGACTCATTCAGACAGCCAACAATATAGTTAACCAGGAACCAAAAACAGTGGTTATCCTCTGCGGCGAAACAGATAAGACTGTAAGACTGGTGGTCATGGCGGGAAAAGACGCCCTCAAACAAGGAATCAACAGCCGACAAATCGCTGACGAAGCAGCAGCGCTACTAGGCGGAGGAGGAAGCGGCAAACCCGAATTTGCCCAGGGAGGCGGAACCAACATAGCAAAGGTTTCTGAGGCTCTCCGTAAAGCGGAAGAAATAGTCAAGAAGCAATTGAAGATGAAGCAGTGAATCGGAAAACATTAAAGCAGGTTTACATAATCATTGAGTTTGGTGCCCAAAGATGAGGGATTATCACCTCAATAGCTGAGAAAACCTTTAATAGCGTGGCATCTAATCCAAAGGCTTTCATGGAATTTTTGAAACAAATCGAGCAAAAATGGCAACGCAAGTGGGAAGAAGCTAGAATTTTCGAAGCTGACCCAGACAAGAATAAGCCAAAATACTTCATAACTGTAGCCTATCCGTACCCCAACTCGCCACAGCACATAGGACATGGAAGAACTTACACGCTGGCTGACGTGCACGCTCGATACATGCGCATGCAAGGCTACAACGTACTATTGCCCATGGCTTTCCACTACACTGGCACGCCTGTGTTAGCCATGTCCAAACGTCTAGCTGACAAGGATAAAGACCTAATCAGCGACTTCGTTAACGTTTACAAAGTGCCCAGAGAGAAACTGAAAGAATTCGTCGAACCCTTCAACATGGCGAGGTATTTTCACGAAGAAATTAAGGCTGGCATGAAAGAGATAGGCTACAGTATCGATTGGAGACGCGAGTTTACTACCATTGACCCCCATTACAACCGCTTCATTGAATGGCAATTCCAGAAGTTAAGGCAGAAAGGTTACATTAGCAGAGGAAGCCACCCAGTGGGCTGGTGCCCCAAAGACGGCAACCCAGTTGGGCAGCATGACACCAAAGGCGATGTGGAACCCGAAATAGGCGAATTCACACTCATAAAATTCCGATTAGACGACTGGATTCTACCTGCGGCTACACTGAGACCAGAGACAGTCTTCGGCGTAACAAACATGTGGCTAAACCCAGAAGTTGACTACGTTAAAGCCCAAGTTGACAAGGAAAAATGGATAATCAGCCGAGAAAGCGCACAAAAACTACAGTACCTAAATCGCAAAGTTACTGTGCTAGAAACTTTCAAGGGTAAAGAACTGATAGGCAAAGAAGTGGAAAACCCAGCCAACGGGCAGAAAATTCTCATTTTGCCAGCTGAGTTCGTTGACCCAAAAAACGCCACAGGCGTAGTCATGTCCGTTCCAGGACACGCTCCATACGATTACGTTGCTCTGGAAAACCTAAGCAAAGACACGGCTATGCTGAAGAGATATGGCTTGGAATCAAAAGTTGTTGGTTCGATTAAGCCAGTTTCCATCATAACTGTGCCCGAATACGGAGCGATTCCAGCAGGCTACGTTGTCAAACGGATGGGCATAACGAGTCAAACTGACCAAAAACTTGAGGACGCTACTAAAGAGGTTTACAGACACGAGTTTCACAGCGGCAAAATGAAATCGAACACGGGCAAGTACACTGGATTAGCCGTAGCTCAGGCTAAGGACCAGGTTAAAGCCGACTTGATTAAAGAAGACAAAGCTGAAACCATGTACGAGTTGCTCAACCGTCCCGTGGTCTGCCGCTGCGGAACCGAATGCATAGTGAAAATCTTCGAAGACCAATGGTTCATTAACTACGGCAAGCCCGAATGGAAACAGCTGGCACACAAATGCCTAGACAAAATGGAGATTCTCCCCGAAGAATTACGAGCTGAATTCAACAACGTAATAGACTGGTTGCACGAGAAGGCTTGCGCCCGCAAGTCCGGAATGGGCACACGCTTGCCCTGGGACCCCGAGTGGATTATCGAGTCGTTGTCTGACTCAGTCATCTACATGGCTTACTACACAATTGTCAAACATATCAAAGAAAACAGCCTAAAACCCGAACAACTGACAGACGCAGCCTTCGACTATATCTTTCTAGGCATGGGAAACGCGGGCAAAATAGCCCAAGAAACGGGTTTGAAGACGAATATTCTTGAGAAAATGCGCAGTGAATTCACATACTTTTACCCCTTAGACAGTAGGCATTCTGGACGCGACCTCGTGCCCAACCACTTGACATTCATGATATTTAATCACACAGCCATATTCCCAGAAGCATTGTGGCCAAGGCAGATAGCAACCAACGGCAGCGTACTGATGCAGGGCGCTAAAATGAGCAAATCCTTCGGTAACATAATCCCGTTACGTGAAGGCTTAACCAAATTCGGAGCTGACCCACTCAGATTAGGCGTATTAGCTACAGCGGAGCTACTGCAGGATGCGGATTTCAGCCCAACCGTGGCAAAAGCCATGCGAGACCGATTGGAACGCCTCTACAGATTCGCAACTGAAACGTTCCAGAATGAGCAAAAAAGGCAAAGAGGAAAAGATGCTTCCTTAACGCAGATTGACAAGTGGATGTTGAGTCGACTGCAAGTGCACATTAAAGCCGCAACTGAAGCCATGGACAAACTGGCTGTACGCAAGGCAATTCACAGCGTTCTCTACGGGATAGATCAGGATTTTCAATGGTACTTGCGCAGAACAAAGGATCAGCATAGAACTCCTAACAGAAAAGCGGCTGTCAACAGTGTGATTCGAGACATTTTGGAAGCGCAAGTGAAGATGCTGGCTCCAGTGACACCACATATCTGCGAAGAGCTATGGGAAATGATGGACGGAAAAGGGTTCATTTCACTCGCCACATGGCCGACGCCGAACTCTGCAATGGTCGATGTAGTAGCAGAGGAAAATGAAGCGTTGATAACAGGCACGTTGGAAGACACGTTGAACATCGTGAAAGCAACCAGCATTAAGCCCAGAAAAATCTGCTACTACGCGGCTGCGCCATGGAAATGGCAGGTGTACATGAAAATCGTTGAAAAAGCGAAGATATCTAAACTAGTTCAAGTCGAATTGATGAAAGAACTCATGAAAAAAACGGAACTGCGAACAAAAGGGCAACAAGTGGCAAAATTCGTCAACCAGACCGTGGAAGAAATCAACAAGCTTTCTGAAGACCGAAAAGAAAGACTGATGCAAACTGGAATCATGAACGAAAATCAGACGCTAAAAGAAGTTGAAGGCTTCCTGAAACACGAATTGAAGGCAGAAATCCACATTTACAGTGAAGAAGACTCTGAACGATATGACCCGAAGAAAAGGGCTAATTTAGCCAAGCCGCATCGCCCAGCCATATTCATTGAGTAGGGAAAAAACCCATCTTTCTTAAGCGCACAATACTTTATTATTCGGCCTAGGAGAGTCGAAGGTTTGAAGCTCCAAGATTATCTTTCCAGATTTGCAGAGTTAAGGTCCTTGTATAAAGTAGTGAAAAAGGAGTTTCTTGCTAAAGGGCTTGTTCATCACAATTGGGCGCATGTGCAAAGAGTTTTAGGAAGTGGAATTACCGTAGGTGAAGCGGAACGCGCAAACATGAAAATAGTTTTGGCCAGCATTCTGCTGCATGATGTTGGAAGACTTCATCGCGAAGCTGGAGAAGACCATCATTCTGTAGGGGCAGAGATTGCGCCAAAGTATCTGCGGAATTCTGGATTCGGGGAAGATGAGATTGAGCAAATACAACACTGCATAAAGGCGCATAGCCCAAGAGGAACTGAAGAGCCGAGAAGTCTGGAGGCTAAGGTTTGTTATGACACAGACGTTCTCTCCTGCTCAATTGGCTGCATAGGAGTGGCAAGAGTGTTTGACTATTTCATGAGGGAGGAAGGCATGGGCATAAGAGAGATGGTAACCATTCCAAGCGGTAAGAAGGGACCGAGAAAAGACTTCTACACTAAAAGCGGAAAACGATTAGGTGCCAAGGGACTTCGTAAAGCCATGAAATTCTGGAAAGAACTCGAGCAGGAATTTGCCCATGAAGAAGAAAGCATTAGAAAAGTCATACCAGACTATAAATCAGATTAAATTAATATCTTCATTGAACCAAGTCTATGACGTTTCATCTAAGTTTGGGCCCGTGGCGCAGCACGGATAGCGCGGCGGCCTTCTAAGCCGTAGGTCCAGGGTTCAAATCCCCGCGGGCCCGCTTACATTTTTTGGTTGCGTATCAGAACGCTTTAATTACTGGCGGAATCAGTTTCACATCATGAAAAAATCTTGCGCATTAAAGTGTCTCTTTTTTGTCAGTTTATTGCTTTCAGTCTCCTTGTTTTTGTTCAGAAATGAGGGCTCTGCTCAATCAAGCCAGTTAATATTGGAGAAAGAGCAGCATTGGGAAACATACGGAATCGGCGGCACCTGCATTCCTGGTGGGCATAACCTGTTCTTGAAGGACTTGGACGGTGATGGCTTTGCTGAAATAGTCACGGGAGGTTTCATGTATTGGATGGTGGGAGAAGAGAGAACAGCCTCTTATGCTCCGCTCAAGGTTTGGAATTGGGATGGAAAGAACCTAACATTGAGAGGAAGTCATGCTTGGAATGGCACAGGAACCTCCGGTTTTTCGGTTGTGCATGTCGCCGATGTTGACGGTGACGCAGATGAGGAAATACTAACAGGCGGCTGGATGGCAAATGGAACAGTGCGTTGTGCTCAGCTTGTAATTTGGAATTGGGACGGCAGTTGCGTCGTTGTGCAGAGCAGCAAAGAACTGGCAGACATGAGGGGAGCCAGTGTCAGATCAATTTTCGTGAGTGACCTAGATAAGGACGGCAAGCCCGAGATTATCACGGCTGGAGGAATATCTAATGATACAGAGTCTAGTGCCCAGCTTCAAGTCTGGAATCTGGAAAATGGAAGGTTTATGCTACTAGAAAGCATTGAATGGTGTTCCTTGAAAGATGCCAGCGCCGCTTCAGTCTATGCCAGCGATGTTGATGGTGATGGCGAGACAGAGATCATAACAAGTGGCTACGATGGTGACCTTAACAACAGCAGAGGTCAGCTTCGACTCTGGAAATGGAATGGTAATGACCTAACCGTGAAAGACAGTCAAGAGTGGCAAATGACCCAAGGATACATGTTAAACATAGCTGGAAACCCGCTTGGAAACACCATAGCAACCGCACTGAATGTTCGAGACATCGATGATGATGGCAGACTTGAAATAGTCACGGGCGGCTTCACATACGACGGTTCGCGAGCAAATGCCCAAATCAAAATCTGGCGATGGAATGACACAAGCCTAACAGACGTCGGTGGCACTGATTGGCACACGCTCGATATCAATGAAGTTAAGTCTCTGTCAATCGATGATGTTGATGGTGACGGAAGACAGGAAATCGTGACTAGCGGGGTTGTTGCGGCTTCAGGTTCTTTTCAATCGGGTAATCCTGAAATGGGGCAACTTCGAGTGTGGGGTTGGGACGGAAAAACGTTGACATTGGAGAACAGTCAAGACTGGGTTGCAGGAAACGGCACATGCGCTTGGAACGTAGCCACAGGCGACATTGACAACGATGAGACCGTGGAGATAGTCACAGTTGGGTGCATGTACGCAGGCGCCCTATGCGACCCCGACATGAGAATCTGGTCCATTCCCAAAGAGCCCGCATACATTCCCTTTACGTTTCTTGTTTCAGCTGGAGTATTTGCTGCCGTGTCGGTCGTAGCCTTTTTCTTGGTGAGAAAGAGGCGGCGGTTAGTCTAACCGTTCAAACACATAGGCGGGGATTTGTTTTTCTTGGGCTTGCAGCTGTTTGCTTGGTCGACAGTGCATTCATGAAAAGTTATATATCGCTGGGTTAAAATAGGATAGGCGGCATCTGAGTATTGCCATATTATTGTATATAACTATGTGAGATGATGACATGAGCACGCATGCCGAAAACCTCAAGCTGCGATTAATGACGATAGAGCTGCTAAGAACAGCGAAGAAGCAGTATACTTACAGGGACCTGTCAAGCAAGACAGGTTTACCCGTTACAGTTCTGAGTCGCTATGCCAAAGGCCACGTGTTGCCTAATGCTGAACGAGCCCGCTTGCTTTGGCGAACTTTAACCAAGATGGTTGGCTTGCAGATTGAGTTAAGGCGAAGAATTGTGTTTAACAATGAAGGATATTTTGATAATACTGACATTGTGGGTGATTATAACATTCTGCGTCAGGCAGGGCACCATGCCTTAGCGGTTTTTGCTGGAAGAAGAGTAACAAAAGTTCTTACAAGCGCAGTTGACGGTATACCTTTGGCAACTATGGTGGCTAATTCCTTAGGCGTCAACGTTGTGATCGCCAAGTTGAACAAAGAAATCGGCGTGCCTGCTTTTATTGAAGAAACCTTTGCTCTAAAAGACTCAGGCGTGACAAAAACGTTGTACATTCCGAGAGACGTTATCAAACGGCGGGACAGCGTGCTCATAGTCGACGACATGGTTAAAACAGGCGAAGAAATGGCTGCATTGGTCAATATGGTTCATAAAGCTAAGGCTGAGGTTTCAGGCATGTACGCTCTCATAGCCGTAGGAGACGAGTGGCAAAAGAAAATGAACTTGCCTAAAGACTGCCCAGTCGAGGTTGTGACAAGGCTAACTTTAACAAAGTAACTCTTTTTTCAGAAACCCTAATCACACCTAACCATAGATACGTTTAGAAAGATGCTGGTGAGCGTGAAGGCAACGAGAACAATAGAATGGCAGAACGGAGTGGTCGTAACCATCGACCAAACCAAACTACCTCACAAAGAAGTTTTCATCAAACTGCGAACCAGCAAACAAATGGCTGAAGCCATCCAAACCATGAAAATCAGAGGAGCACCATTAATCGGCGCCGCCACAGCATACGGCTTAGCCCTAACAGCTTTCCACTCAAGAGCAAAAATTCGCCAAGAATTACTGAAACAACTCAAAGACTCAGCTGAGCTCTTGAAGAAGACTCGTCCCACAGCCGTAAACCTGTTTTGGGCAGCTGACCGAATTCTAAAAAAAGCAAGTGAATCCTCTGGTTCTGTTGCGAGAGTTTCGGAGTCGGTTGTTGATGAGGCTAACCGAATAGCTGATGAAGACGTGGAAATGAACAGGAAAATCGGAGAATATGGCTCAAAACTAATTGCAGATGGCGATGCCATCCTTACGCATTGTAACGCAGGCAGCTTGGCAACAGTTGATTATGGCACAGCCTTCGGCGTAATCCGCACAGCTTGGGAACAAGGAAAAAAAATCAGTGTTTTTGCAACTGAGACTAGACCTAAACTGCAGGGTGCAAGGCTTACGGCTTTTGAGCTGAAGCGTCATCATATTCCTTTTACCTTAATTACAGACAGCATGGTTGGCTACGTCATGTTCAAGGGCTTGGTGAACAAAGTAGTCGTAGGCGCAGACAGAATAGTGCAGGACGCGGTTGTGAACAAGATAGGCACTTATTCCATTGCAGTTCTAGCCCATGAGCATCGTATTCCATTTTATGCGGCTGCTCCTTCCTCAACTTTCGACTTAGCCCACACTTCTAAAGACGTGGTAATTGAGGAGAGAGACCCCGAAGAAGTAACCCACATTGGTTCCCAACGGATTGCTCCGAGAGACACGAAAGCGTTGAATCCAGCCTTCGATATTACTCCTATGAAGTACGTGACGGGCGTAATCTGCGAGAAAGGCGTGTTCACGGGGAAGGAATTGAAAAACTGCATGTAGGACGCCCTTGCAAGGGGGCTAGCTTATAAGCGCATGGGCATTAGGCTTCTAGTAGTAGATTCTATGTGTTAGGGACTAGGTTTACGATTTGACACGGTTTTCTTTAACGAACTTACGCGACTATCAAGGTCTGATGCTGCTTTTCTCATTAATTTGTCATGGACATCGAGCGCGGCTAGTATTTTCTTAATACTACTATCAATCAAATCTTCAGCTGGTTTTCCTCTTATGTAGACTCTATCATCTTTTATTTCAAAGTGCATATGGGCTATATCATTTCTGAGTTTGGTATCAAAAATTGACCTAAAGATAGTAATGCCGCAATCCTCAATAAAATTCATTTTCGTAGCCAATGGCACTCTTTCTTCTTCTAACTCCTTTAAGTAAGTAATATGCTTTATCCTTGGAGTTCTGTAAGCACATTCTACATGAAAATCATGACCATTTGCAATAAGATGTGCAATGATAAAATCTGCAAGGAAATTCCCGGTAATTTCAACAACGCCAAGATAGAAAAAAGCAATAGAGAAGAAATAAAATACACTTGATTTTGAAATTGCGGTTTGTTTTAAATGCTGTGCCATATACTCATAGATTTGCCTAATTTTCTTTATTCTATCAAAAAGTCTCAGGAAATTTCGGGCGAATATTTTAGAATCCTGTGGGGTTCTATTCGTCTCTATTACATAATTAAGTAGAGGCTTAAGCTGCAAAGCAAATTCTTTCTGTATCCTCTCAATTTCTTCTTTACTCATTTGTCTCCACTTGGTATTCTAGAAGTCATTGTTGTTAGCTTGCTCCACAATTGGGACATTTGTCAAGTGTTTCAAGGTAAAGTGAGCCACAATTACGGCAGCGAACCTTAACAATCTCTCTAACAACTTCCTTTTCCTTTACTATATTAGGAGTTGGTTCTTCTTTGACCTGTGGTATTTCTCTACGACCTTTCAATGCCATATGTTGCCAAAATTCTGCATTCTCTCTCTTTCCTAAGAGCTGGGCGCCTTTCTGGTCAACATTATCAACCGTTAATTCTGCCCATTGAACTCTTCCAGCGTTCCAAGTATCTTTTCCAATCTTAATGTGCCATTTAGCACCGCAAGCCGTGCATGTAATATAATCTTTTGCTCCCCGCACAAAGCTAATTGTTGGTTCTATAGAACCTTCTGCAAGACAAAGAGGACAAAATCTAAAGTGGTCAATGATACCGACTGCCGTTTTTCGCCTTATGATTTCTATGCCGCTCATGGCAAAAAAGTTATTCCTAAAGTAGTATATCCATTTTTCCTTGGTTCTCCCTAATGATAAGTATCCTATTTTATTACTTGTATCAAATTGCATTTCTACTCTACAATTAAGTCCAAGCGTAGCAGCTTCATGTTAACACTTCCGTTCTACCGTGGGCAATGT
>Ga0315277_10007619_pt1 | contig 14031 bp, 12 predicted proteins | sample YL17G05_15_MG_FD_203695 | JGI IMG/M metagenome (GOLD analysis project Ga0315277, IMG submission 203695) | Sediment microbial communities from Yellowstone Lake, YNP, Wyoming, USA - YL17G05_15 | ecosystem: Environmental > Aquatic > Freshwater > Lake > Sediment | place: USA: Wyoming | collected... | reverse complement strand
CCCTCCCCCTGTGGATGCAGGACCCGCACCACCTCCGCCCCGTCCTCTGCCACTGCCCGCACCGCTCACACCTCCGCCACCCACTCTCCTCTCGCCATCGCGACATCTTCGCCAGCGCCAGAAACGCCCGCTCCGCCTTCGCCCTCAGCTCCGCGTCCTCGATCTGCTCCGCCGCCTCCCTCGCCTCCCTGATCTCCTCCTCCGACAGCCGGATGTTCGACACCTGCGGGGGAGACGAGTCCTTCTTCTCCCCTCCCTTCGCGCTCCTCGTCCCCGCCCGAAAGTGGATATCCCGCACCACCCCCTCCCCCACCTGCGCCCTCAGCTTCGCCAGCAAATCCCCCTTCCTCATATGCAGCTCCTGCGCCCAAGCCGGCGAGTCCGTCCCCACCAGCAGCACTCCATCCCTCACCACCTCCGCCCGCGTGTGCGCCCCCACCACTCGTCCCGCAATCTGCGGCCACGCTGTCACCACCAGGTGCTCGCGCAGCCTTTCCCCCATATCCAGATTCGCAAGCACCCCCTCCAGCAGTTGCCCCAACCCAGCTGCCTCACCGCCTGGCCTCTGCCTCCTCACCGCTCCCCTCTCTCCTTATCTACTCTCTCTACCTCCCCCTCCCGTATCTCCACCACCTCCGCGCTCCTCCTCGCCTCCTCCGGCACGTCCTCCACATCACAGCAGGTGATGATCACCTGCTCCGCGCCCCCAGCCGCCGCAAATACCCCCTCCCGGTGCCTCTCATCCAGCTCGGACAGCACGTCGTCCAGCAGCAGCGCCGGCATCTCCCCCGTCATCTCCCTCATCCTCGCCGCCAGCCCCATCCGCATCGCCAGCGCGCACGTCCGCTGCTCCCCCTGCGAGGCGAATACTCTCACCGACTGTCCCTCCAGCGTCAGCTCCACGTCATCCCGATGTGGCCCCCTCAGCGTCGCCCCATAGGCGATGTCCGCTTCCCGCCCCCCTCTCCATGCCTCGACCAGGTGATTGGCCACTTCTTCTGCCAACTCCCCTGGCTTCTTCCCCCCGCTCTCACCTCTTTGTCCACTTGCCAGCGCAACCGATGGCCGGTACTCCATCCCGAACTCCCGCCCGCCGCCTGCTATCCTCCCATGCGCCTCCCGCGCCTCCGCCGCCAGCGCCCCGATGAACTCCTCCCTCTCCACCATTACCCGCGCCCCATACCGGGCCAGCGCCCGGTCCCATCCCTCCAGCCCAGCCTCCCGCTGCCTCCCCTCCCGCACCTCCTTCAACAGCCGGTTCCGCTGCTCCAGCCCCTTCCCATATCGCCCCAGATGGAAGTAGTACTGCCGGCTCACCGCGCACAGCCCCAGGTCCATCAGCCGCCGCCGCCCGCTCGGCTCGCCCCTCACCACCCCGATGTCGTCCGCCGAGAAGTACACCACCGGCGCCAGCCCGATCAGCTCCGCCCGCCTCTTCACCACCCCGCCGATCTTGAACTGCCTCCCCCTTGACCCCCCGCGCCCCTGCCCCCTCCTCGCCAGCCCCACCTCCACCTTCACCTCCCCCTCTCTCACCCCGAACCGCACCCCTACAAACCCGTACTCCTCCCCACCCCGGATCAGCTCCTCCGTATCCCGCGCCCGCACCGCCTCCCCCACCGCCGCCAGCCCGATCCCTTCTAGAAGATTCGTCTTCCCCGCCCCATTCGCTCCATGCACCACCACCATCCCCGGCCCCAGCCCCAGCTCCGCCCGCCGGTAGTTCCGGAAATCCCTCAACTCGACACACCGCACAAACATCCCAACCGCCCTTCCCTCTGAAATCTCCGATCTGAGATCCCTATGGCCCCTCATTCGACAGCGTGCGTGCCCGCCCAGGCTTCCTTACCCCCACGGCCCCCTCGCGCCGCGGGCGGCCCGCCCCTTCGGGGTCCTGTAGCCGCCCGCTCTCAACTCCCTCTTCCGCATTCACATTCGCCAGGAAGCCCCCGCCTCTCGCCTCCGTCCCCCCGGCCTCCAGTCCCTAGGCCTGCATCGGCGCCACCATGTACAGGTAGTCCGGATCCTCTGCCCCCTTCAGCAGCGCCGTGGTCAACGGCCCTCCCAGGTGCCACACCACTTCTTCCGAATCCATCACCCCCAGCGCGTCCATCAGATACTCCGCATTGAAGGCGATGGTCATTCCCTCCCCCTCTATCTTCGCCCCCAGCTCCTCCCTCGCTTTCCCCACATCCCCGCTCTCCGCCTGGATCGTCAGCCCCTCTCCCTCCGCCACGAATACCAGCTTGCTCGCCTCCGCCCTCGCCACCAGCGCCGCCCGCTTGATCGCCCCCAGCAGCGCCTCCCGGTTCACCGTGATCGTCCGCTCCGCCTCCGTGGGAATAATCCGCTCGTAGTTCGGGAACTGCCCCTCGATCAAACGAGACAGCAGCCGGTACGGCCCCGCCTCGAACATAATCCGCTGCGTGCTCGCCTGCACTTTCACCGGCCCCGCCTCCGCCTCCGGCTCCAGCATCCGGTTCAACTCCTGCAGCGCCCGCGCCGGGATGATCGCCGCCCACTTCTCTCCGGCCGATACCTCCCTCACTCCCTCCTCTGGCGCCGTCCTCAGCGCCAGCCGGTAGCTATCCGTCGTCACCATCTTCACCCTCTTCCCATCCCAGGCCAGCAGCACTCCCGTCAGAATCGCCCTCGTCTCATCCCGCGACACCGCGAAAATGGTATTCTGAATCATCTCCTTCAGCGCGCCCTGCTCGATCTCGAAGCTCACCTCCCCCTCTACCTCCGGCAGCACCGGGTACTCCTCCGCCGGCAGCCCATTGATGCTGTACTCCGAACTCCCGCACTTCAGCTCCAGGATGCTCCGATCCCGGCTCCCCATCTCCACCGTCGCCTCCGGCAGACCGGCCACGATATCGCTCAGCAGCCTCGCCGGCACCGTCACCGCCCCCTCCTCCTGCACCTCCACCTCCACCCAACTCTCCGCCCCCAGCTCCATATCGTAAGCCACCACCCGCATCCGCTGGCCCCCGCCCTCTAGTAGCACATTGCTGAGGATCGGCAGCGTCGTCCGCCCAGACACCACCCGTCCCACATGCTGCAGCGCATCATGAAGCGCCCGCCGGTTGCACGCTATCCTCACGGCTGCCTCCCCTTCTCCTCCGTCAGTTCTACCCTCTCCGGCCGCCCGGCTCCACTACTACCCCCATTCTCTGGCCCCTCCTCGCATTCCTCTCTTCCCGCCTATCCAGGTAGCAGCCAAGCCTGCTGAGATTCGCCCTCTCCTCAATACCGCGAAACTCACGTGGACCAAGCTGCAAGCTAACACAAGGGCCACAGACCCCCAAGGGATATGCGAGTCACGATAGTACCGTCTTGATGATCTATAAGAGAGAAGAATAAGACACGCTGTGAAACAGTGGATAAGCTTGGTTCTGCCGCCTGATTCCTCGCCCGCTTATGCCCGCCTCTCGCCGCCGAGCCTACGGATACCAGGGGAAGCGAGAGCGACACCTCCGTCCGCTCCCCTCGCCGCCGGAGTTAGCGACACCTCATCCCAAGCTTAACCACAGCTCACCCTATCCGCCCGCCCGCAGTCGCGCCCCCAGCTCGTACACCAGCGCATGCAGACTCTCGTCGTGCATGGAGTCGCGAATCCTCGAGCAAGCGTGCATGACTGTGGAATGATCCTTCCCCCCGAAGGCCCGCGCAATGCTGGGATAGGACGAGTTGAGCAGCTCCCGACACAGGTACATCGCCACCTGCCGGGGGAACACCACCTCCCTGGTCCGCCGCCGCGCCATCAGTTCCGGCACCGTAAGATGGAAGTGCTCCGCCACCACCGACTGCACCTGCGGAATGGTCAGCGGCGCCTGCGTCGCCTCCACCGAGTGGTTCCGCAGTTGCTCCGCCGCCAGCGCCAGCGTGATCTCGGACTTCGTGAGCGAAGCCGCCGCCAGCACGCTGATCAGCGCCCCCTCCAGCACCCGGATGTTCGACTTCACCACCCGCGCAATGTACTTCAACACCTCCTCCGGTACCGCCACCTGGTCCGCCGCCGCCTTCTTCTCCAGAATCGCGATCCGCGTCTCCAGGTCCGGCGGCTTCATGTCCGCAATCAGCCCCCACTCGAACCGCGACCGCAGCCGGTCGTCCATCACCTGCAGTTCCTTTGGCGCCCGGTCGCTGGTGATCACCACCTGTCGGCCCAGCTCGTATAAGGTGTTGAAAACGTGGAAGAACTCCGCCTCCGTCCTCTCCTTCGCGGCGATGAACTGAATGTCATCCACCAGCCAAACATCTACCTCCCGATGCCGCGTCCGAAACGACGTGAACCGCCCGTCTCGGATGGAGGACACCATGTCGAAGCTGAACGCATCCCCGGACACATACTCCACCCGCAGGTCCGGCCGCGTCGCCCGCACCTGATTGCCTATCGCCTGCATCAGGTGGGTCTTCCCCAGCCCCACCCCGCTGTATACGAACAGCGGGTTGTAGCTCTTCCCGGGCTGCTGCGCTACCGCCGTCGCCGCCGCCTGCGCAAACTGGTTCCCCTTCCCCACCACGAAGTTCTCGAACGTGTACTTCGGATTCAGCGGCGTGCTGGGCGCCGGCGCCGCCTTCACCCGCCGCGGGCCCGGCCGCCGTTCCTGCTCCCCTCCAGTCTCTCCCTCCCCCAGCTCCAGGCCTATCTGCGCCAGCTCGAAGCGCACTCTCCCAGGCCTACCAAGCACCTGCTCCAATGCCCCCTCGATCGTCTTCGCCCCTCGTTTCTCCAGCCAGTCCCGCGCAAACTCCGTCCCCACCAATAACTCCAGCGTATCCTCCCGGATACCCTTAACCTTCACCTGCCTGATGGAACTCTGGAAAGATGGCCGGGCCGCCTTCTTGCCCAGCGCGCGCAGCACTTCCTCCCACACTCCCTGCGCCGACGACCGCGATTCCCTCATGCCTCTCCCCTTGGTCCAATGCTTGCTAGGCGACTCGCCACGTCACCTAGCGCTTGCTAAAACAGCCAGCTCTGCAGAGACCGCGGTCGGATGAGGGTCGCTCGCTCCCCTCTCCAGCGAGCACGAGGGTGTTCCGCCCCTGCGCGGCGCGGATTCCCGCTTCCCCCTACCGGTGTCGGAGAACATTCGCCCCGGTGCCAAAACGCCGGCCACCGGAGCGGGAGAGAGACAGATGCTGTGATTAGTGCCGCCTCGTTACTGCGCTCGCCTCAGGGCCCTTGCCCTATATCCACAGCCGACAGTGATTCAGGGCCCGTCGTGGACAGGCGTACTGCCGGAGTAATAATCCACAGGAATATTCACAACTGTGGATAACTTTGCCTCGACTCAACCGGTGGGGACACCCTCGCCACTTGTGCCCACATCCGACGCCGCGCATTCTAGCACGCCTCCCCCGCATTGGCAAGAAGAATTTTCATACCTTACCAACAGCTCGCTCGCCTAACAACCGTCGGCCCCTTCGCCTCCCCGCCTCACCCCTCCTCCCACCCACCTTTCCCCTCCCCTTGCACCACTTCTCCCGTGGTGCTATAATCCCCCTGCCATCCTGCCCCCGGCCTCAGCCTGGCCGGGCTTTCTTCTATCCGGCCTTCGGGCGCCCGATGCCTCTGCACCGCCCGCCCAGGCCGCCGCCGCGGGGCCGTTGGCATCTTGAATGTGAAATCTCAGATCTGAGATCATCCCGGGGAGGCTTCCGTGAAACGTACCTTCCAACCACATCGCCGGCGCCGCCTTCGCACCCACGGCTTCCGCACCCGCATGCGCTCCCACGCCGGGCGCCGCATCCTCAGCCGCCGCCGCATCCGCGGCCGCCTCAGACTCGCCCCCGGCCCCTCCAGATAGGCAGCAATGGTACTCCCCCTCCGGCGCAAAGCGGACGTCCACACCCTCCTTCACCGCGGCCGGCGCGCCTATGGCTCGTGGACCACCCTCTACGCTCGCCTCCGCTCGCCCGAGGAATCGTCCCCTCCCCTCCCCCGCCTCGCCGTCTCCACCACCGGCAAGTTCCCAAACGCCGTCCAGCGCAACCGCGCCCGCCGCCTCCTCCGCGAAACCGGGCGCCTCCTCCTCTCAGGTCTCCAACAGCCCTGGGATATCCTTCTCATCGCCCGTCCCGCCATCCTCACCACCACCTTCCCAGACCGCTCCCAGACCATCGCCTCCCTCCTCTGTAGGGCGGGCATTCCCATGCCCGCCGCTCCCTCTCTGGAGAACCTCCCCGCCGACAAGGAACCTGCCCTCACATGACCCAGGCCCCCACTCATATCCATCATCCCAGCCTCCCCGCCCGCGCTGCCATCTCCCTGGTGCGCCTCTACCAGCGCACCTTCAGCAACCTCAAACCCAGGGTCTGCCGCTTCTACCCCTCCTGCTCCGAGTACGCCGCCCAGGCCATCGCCCACCGCGGCCTCCTCCGCGGCCTCGCCCTCGCCGCCTGGCGCCTACTCAGATGCAACCCCTTCTCCCCAGGCGGCTACGACCCCGGCCCCTGGACCCGCGAGACCCATTCATGAACCGCCTCGCCCTCCTTCTGCTCCTGCTCTGCCTCCCGGCTCTCCTGGGCTGCTTCGGCCAATCGGCCCGCCCTCTCGACCCAGAGCGCCTCCCGAACCTCCAGATGCAGCTCGAGGAGATGGACCGCAAGAGCGAGGCCGAGCTTAAAGACCGCATCCGCTCCCTTCACGATGAGGTTGCCCGCACCAAGGACAGCAAGGATGGCGCCCTCCGCGCCGAAGCTGCCCACAACGAACTCCTCCTCGCCTATTGCTGGGAGCGCCTCGGCCAATTCTCCGATGCCAAGCGCTTCTACCACGAAGCCGCCGCCAGCGAGTTCGGCTCCGTCGCCTACTTCCGCATCGCCCAGGTCGCTGAATACCAGACCAAGCAGTACCTCGAGCAGACCAACGACCCCGACCTCTCCTCAGACCGCCGCCAGGAAGCCGCCGCCCTCAGCAAGCAGACCCGCAAGCAGGCCGTCCAGGCCCTCGAGCGCTGCACCATGTTCCCCGTCGGCTCCCGCGGCCTCCTCCGCCGTCCCGAGGTCGCCTCCCTCCTCCCCGGCTTTTGGTCCAGCACCGACCTCCGCCACGAAGCCTACCGCCGCCTCGACGCCTACTACCGCGACACTGCCTCCTACCAGGTCTTCCAGTTCCTCGTCCGCATCTGCGGCGGCCTCCAGAGAAGCTCCAGCTACGCCCTCGCCCTCCTCCTCCTCGCCGTCCTCGCCAAGCTCATCACCACCCCTCTCTCGCTCACCCAGTTCCGCAGCCTCCGCGCCATGCAGGCCATCCAGCCCGAACTCAAGAAGATCCAGGAGAAATACAAGAGCGACAAGGCCACCCTCGCCAAAGCCCAGATGGCCCTCTTCAAGGAGCACGGCGTCAACCCCGCTTCCAGTTGCCTCCCCATGCTCATCCAGCTCCCCATCCTCATGTGGGTCTACTGGGGTATCCGCCACTTCACCTATCAGTTCATGGGCAAGCCCTTCCTCTACCTCTCCTCCCTCGGCGACCCCGACGTCCTCCACATCGGCGACGCCCTCTGGCCCGGCCCTCTCATCCTCCTCTACGGCCTCAGCATGTACTTCTCCCAGAAGCTCATCGCCACCCCGGCCGCCACCCCCGAGCAGCAGCAGCAGCAGAAGCTCATGGCCTACATGATGCCCGTCCTCTTTATCTTCATCATGAAGGGACTCCCCGCTGCCTTCATCTTCTACTGGCTCGCTATGAACATCCTTATGACCGGCCACCAATACCTCATCATGCGCCCCCAGCGCCTCGCCGCGGCCGTCGCAGAAGACGCTGCCGACCGCCCCGGCCCTCCCCCTCCCGAAGCTATCCGCAAACTCTCAGAGGGAACTAAGCCCCGTCCGAAGAAGAAGAGACGACGCTGACCCAAAACGCCACTGACTCGGCCCTACCGGGGGTTTTGGGGGGTGTGTGGAGGCGGAGCCAATGGAATCCATCGATCAGTCCGGCCGTACCGTCGAAGAGGCGGTAAACACCGCTCTTGAAGCTCTGGGTGTCAGCCGCGATCAGGTTAACGTCGAAATCCTCGCCCATGAGAGCCGCGGCCTCCTCGGCATCCTCGGCAGCCCCGCGCGCGTTCGCGTCACCCTGAAGTCTGCCGCGCCTCCCTCCCCGGCCCCCGGGCCCCCATCCCCTGGCCGCCCTGACCAGCCCCTCCCGCCCCGGGCCGCACCGGAGCCTCCGCCGGCGCCCCCTCGCCTGGCGCCCGAAGCCGTCAGCGACCTCGGCCGCGCAGCCACCGACCTCGTCACCCGCGTCCTCCAGCTCATGGAGGTTGACGCCCAGCCCGAGGTCATCGCCGACGACGACGACGGCGTCACCATCAACCTCCGCACCGAAACCGAGACCGGCCTCCTCATCGGCCGCCACGGCCAGACCCTCGCCGCCCTCCAGCTCCTCGTCGCCATGATTACCAACCGCGCCCTCCCTCCCGAGGAGCGCCGCCGCATCATTCTCGATGTGGAAGGCTATCGCGAACGCCGCGAGATTGCTCTCCGCTCTATGGCCCGCGCCTCCGCCGAACGCGCCACCCGCACCGGCCGGCCCGTCCGCCTCGAAGCCCTCAACCCCAGAGAGCGCCGCATCGTCCATCTCGCTCTCTCCGACAACCCCGACGTCTCCACCCGCAGCGAAGGCGAGGAACCCAACCGCGTCATCATCATCACCCCCAACCGCTCCCGCCCCAGCCCCTAGCCCCCGCCTCCCTGGGAGCGCAGGCGTCCCGCCTGCAATGCCATGTTGGGCAGGAGTCCCTAAGCCCTGCGGGCCGGGATGGCGGTCTGCCGTCGGCGGACCTAGGCATTCATCTCCTGCCCCTGTAGGCTGCCCCTCTCTTCATGACTTTGCGCCTTTGTGGTTGAGGCCTGCCCTTGCGGCCGATGTCTCCGCCCCCGTTCTATGCTACACTTCACCCATGTCCTCAGACGCGACCGATACCTTCACCTCCACCCTCCTCTCCTCCGCACCCCTCCTCGGCCTCTCCATCACCCCCCGGCAACTGGACGCCTACTCCCACCACTACCAACTCCTCGTCACCCACAACCCCCGCGCCGGCCTCACCGCCATCACCGACCCCACCGAAGCAGCCATCAAGCACTTCCTTGACTCCCTCACCGCCCTGCTCATTCGGGACATTGCCCCCGCCGAGCGCGTCGCCGACATCGGCTCCGGCGGCGGCTTCCCCGGCCTCGTCCTCGCCGTCGCCCGCCCCCACGCCCACTTCACCCTCCTCGAATCCGTCCGCAAACGCGCCCGCTTCCTCGAGCTGGCCGTGCAGGAGCTGGGCCTCCCCAACGTCGCCGTCCTCCACACCCGCGCCGAAGCCGCCGGCAAAGACCCTGCTTACCGGGAGACCTACCACCTGGTAGTCAGCCGAGCTGTCGCCCCCCTCCCCCGCCTCCTCAAATACTCCCTCCCCCTCCTCCGCCCCGCCGGCCACCTGATCGCATATCAGGGGCCTGTCGTGGGGCACGCTGCAAGCGTGCCGCCTGGCCGCGTGGGGCAGGCTTTCACTCTGCCCACCAAGCGCGCCCGTGTGATCGAAGTGCTCTCCCTCGCCCTCCCCCACAACCTGGGCGCCCGCACCCTCCTCCTCATTCAGAAAGCCCCTCCGCTTGCCCTACGAAGCTCGCCGTACGCGAGCGAAGAAGGGTAGGGCAGACTTTCAGTCTGCCAGCTTGCCCCCCGAAGCCTCGGCGAAGGGGGGTGGGGCACGCTGCCAGCGTGCCAGTGGCACAGGACTGCCCTGCCCGCCCTGCCTGTCCCGAGCGTAGTAGAGGGAAGCGCAGTCGAAGGGAGCTTGCCGAATGGGCTCCCAGCCTGTGTCTCCCCGGAATTCCTAAGCCGTGGACATGTGCGGTGGGCCTACTGGACCACCGCAAGGCCGGGGGACCACGGCGGGTCAAGCGCCGAGACGTCTGCGCAGTCCAGACGTCGGGCGCTCCTCTTGTCGTGCCATAGACTCCAGAAACCCCCCCGGCGTCAGAATCGGTATCCCCTTCCACCCTCCCCTCTCCACCAACTCCGGATCCAGCGCCACCATCGCCTCCGCCTTCCCCGCCACCGCCGCCTCCACAAACTTCACCAACGCCGGCCGCAGCCCCGTAGGACCGCTTTGTAGGGCGGGCGTGCCGGAGTTTACCCTGAGCGAAGTCGAAGGGCCCGCCGCCTTCCCTGTGGGAGCCCCGTCCTCGGGGCGATCCCCTCCACCCTTCCCCTCCACCCAAACCACCTTCCCCTTCCCCGGCCGCCCGGCTTGCCCGTCTAGGGGGCCAGCCCCCCCAAACGCCTCCATCAACTCCCGCGCCCCGGCCTTCGCGTCCCCCACCCGCGCCAGCGCAGCCAAGTACTCCTCCACAATCTCCTCCGACAAAACAAGCGCCACCTTTCCCTCCCACCAATACCTCATCACCAGCCGGGCCTCGCCACCCAACAGGCTGGCTAGGAGAACGTGAGTGTCGACTGCAACTCTCCTCGCACCACTCATTCTCAACCCCCAACACATGCGTATCTAAGCCGTGGACTTACGTATGCGGTGGACCCACTGGACCACCGCAAGGCCGGTACACCACGGCGAGGTAACCAGCGAGACGTTTGCGCCGTTCAAACGTCGGCTGGTCCGCAATCTCCCTCATCCGCGTCCACCTGCCCTTCGTAGCTCGGCCCGGCCGTTCCCTCTCCAATCTGCGATGTTGGGCAGGAGCTGGTCTCCTGCCCATCTATCTATCAATCCCTTTCCTTGTGTCCCTCGGCCGCTGTGTAGTGAGGCATGGCCGTTATCGGCGTTCATCTGTGTCCATCTGCGGTTCCCCCTCTCCCGTTCCCTCCTCTGCGTTCCCCGCGTCTCTGTGGTGAGAGTCCGCCGTCCCCTGTCCGCGTTCATCTGCTTCCCCTGCCTGCCCCGAGCCGTGTCGAGGGGAGCTCGCCGAACGGGCGTTCATCTGCGGTTGCCCGTCCTCCGTTCGCTCCCCTCTCACCTCCGCAATCAAATCCCCCACATCCTCCATACTCAGCCGCCGCTCCCTTATCGGCCCACCAAGCCTCTGCCAGAGCGCCTCGAACTTATCATCCACCACCGGATTCCGCCGTTGCTCATCCATCCACTCCCGGATCTCGTCCGCCCGAAACCGCCACTCCCTCCCCACCTTGAACGCCGGCAGCTTCCCCAGCCGCGCAAACTCCACCACCGTCACCCGATGCAGGCCCAGATACGCCGACACCTCCTTCACATCCATCAGCGCTGGCAGCACCACCTTCTCGTCCCGCTCAGCCATCTTGCTCCTCCCGTATGCCCACCATTCTACCACATCCTTCGCAGTCCTTCAAAGCTTTACATAGCCTGCCTGAGATTTCCACAGCCCGCCGCAGCCCTCCACGACCCTTCTCTCTAATTCCGAGCTCAGCGCAGCTAACAGCAGTTATGCATAGTATTCGAAGGGCGACGTGAGTCTACAGCAGCCCTCGCGCATGTACAACTGCCCGCGCCGGGCGGCATCCGACACTCATCGCCCGGCCGCATCTCCGCCTGTCCCCATCTATGCTCTCTGGTTCCCAGTCCCCGGCCCCTGGCCCCCGTCCCCCAGCGCTCAGCCCCCAGTCCCGAATCTCCTCCCTCCACATATGCTAAAGCGCGTTTCCCCATTGACAGTCGCCTGCGCCCGTTCTACAATCAAGCCGCCTTGGGAGGCGCGCACCTGTGGGACGAGTGATCGCGGTCGTCAATCAGAAAGGCGGCGTCGGCAAAACCACCACCGCCGTCAACCTCGGCGCCTGCCTGGCCGACCTGGGGGCGAGCGTGCTGCTGGTGGACATGGATCCCCAGGGCAACGCCACCACCGGCGTCGGCATCGCCAAGGCGACCGTCGCGGCCTCCACCTACGAGTGCCTGCACGACGGCACCCCGCTGCGCGGGGTGGTGCGGCCGACCGAGGTGGAGCGGCTGCACGTCGCCCCGGCCACCGTGGACCTCGCCGGCGCGGAGGTGGAGCTGGTCGGCGAGCTGGCCCGCGAGGGCCGGCTGCGGAGTTGCCTGGCTGGGGTGCGGGAGGACTACGATTACGTGTTCCTCGACAGCCCGCCCTCGCTGGGCCTGCTCACGGTCAACTGCCTCACTGCGGCGGAGGCGGTGCTGATCCCGATCCAGTGTGAGTACTACGCGCTGGAGGGGTTGACGCAACTGCGGCGGACGCTGGACCTGATTCGGCGGATGCTGAACCCGGGGCTGGAGGTGTTCGGGGTGGTGCTGACGATGTACGATGCCCGCACCCGGCTGTCGGCGGAGGTGGCCGACGAGGTGCGGCGGTACTTCCCGGGGCGGGTGTTCGAGACGGTGATCCCGCGGACCGTGAAGCTGTCGGAGGCGCCGATCTATGGCAAGCCGATCGTGCGCTATGCCCCCGAGACGAAGGGGGCGCAGGCATATCTGGAGCTGGCGAAAGAGGTGATGAAAGTTGGAGAAGCGCAGAGGACTGAGGTCGCTGATACCCACGGGGATGATCGAGCAGACGGCGCAGGCGCAGCCGGAGCAGGGGGCGGAGGCCCTGGGCCCCGGGCAGGTGAGCGGGGCGCTGGAGCTGCCGCTGGAGCGGATTCTCCGGCCGAAGCAGCAGCCGCGGCAGTCGGTGACCGAGGAGGGGCTGGCGGAACTGGTGGAGTCGGTGCGCCAGCATGGGATCCTGCAGCCGCTGGTGGTGCGGCCCCTGGGGCGGGGGCAGTACGAGCTGGTGGCGGGCGAGAGGAGATACCAGGCGGCGCGGCGGCTGGGGCTGAAGACGGCGCCGGTGGTGGTGAGGGAGGCTTCGGACGAGGGGGCGCTGGAGCTGGCGCTGGTGGAGAACCTGCAGCGGGAGGATATCAACCCGATGGAGGCGGCGGCGGCGTACCAGCGGCTGATCCACGAGTTTGGGCTGACGCAGGAGAAGGTGGCGGAGCGGGTGGGGAAGAGCCGGGCGACGGTGTCGAATACGCTGAGGCTGCTCAACCTGCCCAAAGAGGTGCAGGAGAGCCTCCGGAAGGGGGAGATCGAGGAGGGGCACGGGAGGACGCTGGCGGCCTTGCAGGAGCCGAAGCTGGCGGTGAAGGTGTGGCGGATGGTGGTGAAGCGGAAGCTGTCCGTGCAGCAGACGCAGGCGGCGGTGAACGTGGTTCTGAAGCGGATTGCTTCACGTGAAGCAATTTTAGGCCAGCCTAAATCTGGGCCGGCGCTGGACCCGGTGATGGCGGACCTGGAGAGGAAGCTGACGCTGGAGCTGGACGCGCGGGTGAAGCTGCGGCCGAAGGGGAAGGGCGGGGTGATGGAGGTGCACTATGCGACCTGGGAAGAGCTTGATTATCTAGTAAGACAGATATTGTCTGGTCTGACGCTGGGGCGGAGGGAGGCGAGGGAGCACATAGACGAGAGGTGAGCCTCCTTCGCCGAAGGCTTCGGAGCCCAAGGGGAGGAGCAGGGAACGGCAACAGCGGCTCACCGCAAAGGGCCCCCCACGTCGCTGAAGCTGTGTGGGGCGAGGGAAGTACGCGAAGGCGGGGAGGGGAGGATAGGCGGGCACGGCGGCAGTCTGGCAGCATCAATGCCCCCGAGGGCGGGGGATGTGCACTTTGGTCTGGAGGTAGCGGGCGATGAGTTGGACTGCACAGGCGGAACGTCCTGCGCGTGGTGGCCGGACGGTGGGGATCGTGCTATTGATATGCGGGGCGCTGTGGATGGTGTGGGCGGTGGTGTTCATAACTGGGACGATGTCGTACGGGTTCGGGCCGCCGTTGTCCCGGGTGGCGCGGCAGATCACGCTGAGAGCGTATGATGCGCAGGTGGCCCAGGCGCGGAGAGAGGGGAGGCAGATGGCGATACCGGCCTCGATGATGTTCGATAGCCGGCAGCAGCTCCGCTTCAGCTATGCCAAGTACGATGTGGGGGTCGCGGGGGCGCTGCTTCTGGCAGGGCTTATCGTGTTGATAGTGGCAAGGCGGCGCGGGCCAGTGAGCACTGCCCGCGGCTAGGGGAGGGAGGCGTCGAGGACGAAGGCACGAACGCGGGT
>Ga0315277_10007618_pt1 | contig 14031 bp, 11 predicted proteins | sample YL17G05_15_MG_FD_203695 | JGI IMG/M metagenome (GOLD analysis project Ga0315277, IMG submission 203695) | Sediment microbial communities from Yellowstone Lake, YNP, Wyoming, USA - YL17G05_15 | ecosystem: Environmental > Aquatic > Freshwater > Lake > Sediment | place: USA: Wyoming | collected... | reverse complement strand
GCCTGCGAGCTTCGATAATGTCACGTTGTCGGATATGCCAAGGGCCAGGGCCAGACCCTCTTCCTTGCGGTCCTCGCTTAGTATCCCGGCTCCTTGTGCCCACCTCCTGACGGGCGATGCGGGTCCGGCGTACAGGCCGAGCTTGACCCGGCCGCAGCGGACGCGCTCCAGCCCGAACAAAGTGCGGAGCAGCTCCGTTCGCCCGGCCCCTATCAGGCCCGCGATTCCGAGCACCTCGCCGCGGCGGAGCTGAAAACTCGCAGAATCGGGTTTGCCGAAACCTGCGAGGTCTTTCACGTCGAGGATAACCTGGCCGGGTTGGCGGGCGGACCTCGGGTAGAGGTCCTTCACTTCCCGACCGACCATTTGGGCTATAATCTGGTCGGTGGTGATTGAGACGACGGGGCTGTTCCCGGCGACGCATCCATCGCGCAGGACGGTTACTTCATCGGCAACGCGTTTGACCTCTTCGATGAAGTGCGAGATATAGACGATGGCCTTGCCCTGCTGTTTGAGGCGGTCGATTATGTCGAACAGCCGCTCGACGTCCCGGCGGGTCAGGCTGCTGGTCGGCTCATCGAGGACGAGGACGCGACAGCCTATGGCCAGGGCGCGGGCGATCTCGACCAACTGCTGCGAGCCGACGGAAAGATGCGCCACGCGAGCGTCGGGCCGCAACTCGGGGTTGTCAAATTCTCTGATGGCCTCGATTGCGCGGCGCCGAACCTCCTTCCAGCGAACGACTCCGAGGATGGCCGGCTCCATACCGAGCATAATATTTTCCTCGACGCTTAAGTGCGGGGTGAGGGAAAGCTCCTGGTATATCATAGCCACGCCCGCTCGTCGAGCTTCGAGTGGATGACTGGGGCGGTACGGCTGGCCGTCGAGCCACATCTGGCCGGCATCAGGCTTGATTGCCCCGGAAAGGACCTTCATCAGGGTGCTTTTGCCGGCACCGTTTTCGCCGACGAGGGCCAGAACCCTGCCGGCAGCCACTTCGATGCCGACATTGTCGAGAGCGATGGTCGCGCCGAATCGCTTGGATACCCCCCTCATCTCAAGCCGCAGATGCGATTTGCCGGAGTCTATTCGTTCAGCCATTTCTTGAAGTCCGGCTCCAACAGATTCTTCATTTTCGGGTCGTTCATATTCTCCGGGGTTGCGACCTCGCTGCCCGTGTCGATTCGCTTCTCGACCTTCTCGCCGCGAAGGTGGGCGATGATGGTCTTAACGCCGAGATACCCCATATTGATCGGGTCCTGGAGGACGAGGCCGTGAATATGGCCCTCTCGCAGGCCCTTTACGAGCTGGTCGGAGCTGTCGAACCCGACGTACTTGACCTTTCCCGCCAGCCCCGTATCCTTCAAGGCGCGGAGCATTCCGAAGGCGGTCGATTCGTTGGGGCAGAAGATGCCGTCGATGGTCACGCCGCCGTCGGGTGTTCGCAGGGGGGCGAGCAGATTCTCTCCGGCTTCGAAGGCGCTCTCGGTGGTCGCCCCGCCGTATTGGTTCGAGCTGACAACCTCGATTTCAGGATATTTCTCCTTGAGGGTGTCGAGGAAGCCCTGCTCGCGGTTCATAGTGCTGGCCGAGCCTTCCTGGTAGCGCAGCATGATCACCTTACCCTTGCCGCCGATGACCTTTGCCAGGTGCTCTGCGCCTTTGGAGCCGCCTTTGTAGTTGTCCGTTGCGACGAAGCTGATGTGATCCTCGCTCTTCAGGTCGCTGTCGATGATGACTACGGGGATGCCGTTGCTGACGGCGTCTTTGACGGGCGTTCGCAGGGCCGTGTCGTCGAGCGGGGCCAGCACGATGCCCGTTACGCCGCGGGTGATGAAATCCTCGACCACGCGTATCTGCGATTCGCGGTCGTCCTCCTTGAGGGGCCCTTTCCAGATGATTTCGACCTCGATGCCGGCGGCTTTAAGCTCCTGCTGGGCCTTGATCGCCCCGGCGTGAATCGACTTCCAGAAGATGTGCGTCGTGCCCTTGGGAATCACGGCAATGCGATACGTCTTGGCTTTGCCGCTATTCGGGTCGAGGGCCCCGCCTTCCTGCTTCTTGCATCCGTCGGCGGCCACAATCACGACCGCCGCGACTACGACAGCTATGCCTGTCAATGCCTTCTTCATAAGTCATGCTCCCTTTGGCAATTCTAATACTACAGCGCAATCCAATGTTGAAAAATGCCTTATTCGCCTGAAAATCCGAAGTACGAAGCACGAAATCCGAAACAATATCGAATGTTCAAAATGCGAATTCCCAAAACAAAAAGCACCTTACCGGATGAGATGCCGTTTTGAGCTTTAGTAATTCGGATTTTGAATTTGTTTCGAGGTTCGACATTCGGATTTTGAATTTCTTTCGCATTTCGATATTCGAATTTCGAGCTTCATAGTAATCGTCGAAAGAGTATAATCCCCCCGCCCCCGCCTTACAACCAGCCGCTTCAAAAAATAATCACCTATACGCGCTCTGCCCGCCAACGGCATCCGAATCGGAATTCCGCCTTCGTTATCCTTGTGTGGAATGAACCGACGAGGCGACCTCTCATTAGTCAATCGTCAATCGTAAATAATCAATTTCTGCCCCGCCGCCGCCTGACCAGCCCCAAACCACCCAGGCCGAGCAGCAAAACCGTGGCCGGTTCGGGGATTGTGTAGATGAAGCCGTGCGTGCCGGAAGCGTCGCAGTACCAGCCGACAATCTTATCGCCGTCGATGCCGTGTGCTTCCGTGCTTCCCGCCCCTGGGAAGTCCAGCGTCGTCCATGTGGCTCCTTCATAGAGAAAGCCGTGGAGCCCTGAGCTGTCTCTGTATTCACCGACGATGTTGTCTGCGTCAATGCCAGTTGCTATCGTGGAGTCCGCGCCGGGGAAGTTGAGGATTGTACTATTCCCGGTGGTTAGGTCGTAGAGAAAGCCGCTTGTGAATCCACCGGCGATTGTGAACTCACCGACGATTTTGTCTCCGTCGATCCCGTATGGGCGGGAGGTCCAATCACGCCACAGGCTCTCAGTAGTGTGTGTCCTCAGGTCAAAGATGAAGAAGGAAGGGGAGCCCCATCCAAATCCCACCACACTGAAGCCATCGATTGCGGTGGCGTAGTCATTGTGGTCTTCATCGAAGTCGGGGGTTATCCATTCATCGGCTTCATAGATGAAGGCATGGTACGTGGTCGAATCATCCACGTATGATCCGACAATGGTATCGTGGTCGATGTCCCATGCGGCGGTGCGGACGGAGCCGGGATAGTCCAGTATGGTCCACGTAACTCCATCATAGAGCAGGCCGTGCAAATAGTCTGTCCCGACAAGGTTGTCTCCGTCGATGCCGTATATGTAGGTTTCGCTTGCTCCCGGACAATCAATCGAGCGCCAGGCTGCGCTACTCGGCACTGCCGCTCCCAGGACAGCCAAGGCCGCCAACGTCAAAAAGACTTGCCTTTTGAAGAGTTTCATAGCCGCTTCTCCGTTTTTCCCACGTCTAATTCGTTCTCGCCGCCGGCATCTCACCGCCCGGCAGCCGGCATTTTATTTCCCTTAGTCTAACCGTTCGCACGGGCCAATGTCAAGGCAAAAATGCCCCCAGAAGCCGTCTATTTGCGCCTTCGCTTCACGAGATACGCTTCACGCTCTATTGACTTGTCAACGTGCGGTTTTGGCGGCGATTTCGAGGTCGGCTGTGGAGCCGGGGTATGGGCCGTCGCTGGTTTCGGTTTCAGCGATCATCAGGAGTGTTAACGTTGATCAGGCTTTGGCTGGAAGGGGCGGAGTCTGGCGTATTTGGCCTGGTCCTGGTCGGCGATCTTCGTGTAGTCGAGGAGCCAGCGTTTGTCGGTGTAGGGGCAGACATAGGTAGTTCGCCAGCCGCCGTCGGTCTCGACGGCCTTGATACAGGAAATTTGAAGTGTTTGCAGTTTTTTTTGAAGAATCCGGCTGCGGTGTTGACAGGGCGGGAGATTGGTTCTAAGATACAAGCCCGTTGGAATTTCCTGCTCGCCGAGGCACGGCGATTTTGAGGATTCCCTGATTTGTTCCGCGTGCCCGGTTAAAGAACTTTTGGCGATCTGAAGGTCTGAGGCAGCGTGAGAGTTGTAGCTTGCATACCGGCTCGGTACGGTTCGACCAGATTCCCGGGTAAGGTTCTCGCTAAAGAAACCGGCAAATTCCTGATTCAGCATACTTACGAGCGGGCGTTCGCCGCCAAGCTGGTCGAGCGAGTGATAATAGCAGCGGATGATGAGAAGGTACGGGCCGCAGCCGAATCCTTCGGGGCCGAGTGCATCCTGACCAGTTCCGAGCACCAAAGCGGAACGGACCGAATCGCAGAGGCCATCGCCGGGATGAGCGTCGATGTCGTGGTCAATCTCCAGGCCGATGAGCCGGAGATAGACCCGGAGAACATAGATTACGTCGCCCGCCTATTGATTGAGAACCCCGATTTCTCGATGGCGACGCTTGCTGCGGACTTCCAAAGGGCCGAGCAGATCGCAGACCCGAATATCGTCAAGGTCATTGTAGCGTGGAGCGTGCAGCCCCCAAGGAGCAGGCGTGCAGCGAATAGGAAGAAGCTGAACGCTGAACGTTATCCGTTAAACGCTAATTTCGGCCGAGCGATATACTTCTCGCGCTATCCCATCCCGTACGACAGAGATGCAGGCGGCATCGGCCAGATCGGCCAATACAAGCGGCATCTCGGAATATATGCATACCGAAAGGAATTCCTGCTGAAGATAACCACCCTGCCCCAGACGCCGCTGGAGAAGGCCGAAAAGCTCGAACAGTTGCGGGCTATCGAAAACGGCTTCGGAATACTCGTCGGCAAGGTGAGCCACACCTGTGACGGAATAGATGCGCCGGAACAATACGCCGCGTTCGTCAAACGCTGCAAGAAGAGGTAGCCACAGAGGGAAGTCGAAAAAGATTAGCCACAGAGGACACAGAGAGCACAGAGATACAAAAGGAATAGCCACAGAGGGTATTGGAGTGCAAAAAGAAGAGCCACAGAGGACACAGAGAGCACAGAGAAAAGAACAGAATGGCCGATGATTTGACTGAGAAGATTATTGGGGCTGCTATTGAGGTGCATAAGGAATTAGGGCCCGGCCTGCTTGAATCGATATATGAGGAAGCTCTCTGTGTCGAGCTTGGCCTCCAGGGCATACGATTCGAGCGGCAAGTCCCTGCTGACATTACATATAAGGGGCACGTGATAAAAGGGCAGAGGCTCGACCTGGTCGTTGAGAAAGAAGTGGTTGTTGAGGTCAAGGCGCTGAGCAAGGCGCCGGATACGGTGATCGCGCAAGCCCTTTCGTATTTGAAGGCGACAAATCTCAAACGCGGCCTGGTTATCAACTTCGGCGAAAAACGATTGATAGACGGTATCAGGAGAGTCTCAGTCTGAATCTTTGCAACCACAGAGAAAGATAGGAGAAAGATAATTAGCCACAGAGGACACAAAGATATAAAAAGAAATAGCCACAGAGGGCACAGAGGACACAGAGACATAAAAGAATAGCCACAGAGAGCACAGAGAAATAATGAAATGGCTCAAGAGGATTTGGCTGGGAATCGAGAATAGCATCGCCCGGTTGTTGTGAAATAGAAAAATGCAACTTGATGAGACGATAGACAAGTGGTTTGAACAGACTTTCGAGAAGTTTCAAAAGGAAGTGCACCCCCCAGCGGAGAACGACCTCTTCCTCGCTGGAGTGTTGTTTGCCTCGAGGAAGTACGTGCGGGCAGTCCTATTGTTGTTATCACAGAAGCACGCGCTGCCTGCAAAGGCCCTGCTAAGGTGCCAGTGCGAACTATTTGTAAAGACCCTCTGGTGTTTGAATGTTAAGGGTGACACGGAGGTGGCAAAGCAAGCAATACATGACAACTTTCAAAGATGGGACTATTCCAGACTTATAGAAGACAAGAAATTGTTGACGGATATGGCGAAGTATGCAGAGGGAGATTTCAAAAGAGACCTGCAGCTTTCACTTGAGAAAGTGGCTAAAGATGTTGAAGAGTATAAGAGCCGGGGGATAAAGATGATAGAGAAGGTGCCTTTTCTTTGTGCCAAGCTATCTCACGACCGGGGGAAAGAAGAGATGGAAAGAATATATCCGGAGATTTATCGAAATTACAGCAGAGCAATTCATCTCGACAGGAATACATTTAGCCGCTTGGTGCGACATGAGGGTGAAAGAATAGCGTGTTATGATGATTGGGACGATGATATTGATAACCTCTACGCAAATTGTTTGTGCATGGCTTGCGATATCAATATCTTAATAAGGGAATATTATAACTGGCCAATAGGAAAGTTGCGGCGTGAACACGGAGCGTTGGTATCCAAATATAACAGCTAAGAAATGGTTCTGTGTCCTCCTGCTTAGTAACAGTGGTTTGTGTGAATCAGTATCTAATATATTTTCAATTCTCTGTGCTCTCTGTGACCTCTGTGGCTAAACAAGAATGAGATGTTCTCTGTGGCTAAGCAATAATAGAAATCCTCTGTGGCTGAATAGGAAAAAGGAAAAGCGATGGTGAAAGATAATGATCTGTTGGCGTCGGTTAGTGATGTTTCCACTGAGAGTGAGTTTTTCTCGCCGGTGCCAGCCGGGTACAAGAAGGGCAAGGCGAAGTACTGCTTTGTGATGGGCACTGTGATGAGCGGGCTGGGCAAGGGGATATTCTCTTCATGCTTGGCCAAGCTGATGCAGGATAAGGGGCTGAAGGTCACCCCCATCAAGCTGGAGGGGTATCTGAACATCGACTCCGGCACGCTCAATCCGTTTCGGCACGGCGAGGTCTTCGTCTTAGACGACGGGATGGAATGCGATATGGACCTGGGCACCTACGAGCGGATGCTGGATCAGAACCTCAGCAGGGCCAATTTCGCTACGAGCGGGCAGATATTCAGCTCGGTTCTCAACAAGGAGCGCCACGGCGACTACTTGGGCAGGGACGTTCAGATGATTCCGCACGTTACAGGCGAGGTGAAGCTGCGACTGCGCGAATTAGCGATGAGCAGCGACGCCGATATTGTATTCGTGGAGATCGGCGGGACGGTCGGCGATCTGGAGAACGCCTATTTCATTGAGGCGATGCGCGAGTTGGCTTATGAGGAAGGGCCGAACAGTTGCTGCTTCGTGGCGCTGACGTATATCTTGGAGCCTAAGGCACTGGGCGAGCAGAAGTCCAAGGCCGCTCAGCTTGGGATCAAGCAGCTTATGCAGTTGGGGGTTCAGCCCGATATTATTGCCTGCAGGGCGGGCAGCGCGGTTACGGAAAAGGTCCGCCAGAAGATCAGCGTCTATAGCAACGTCCCTCTCGATAGGGTCATCAGTATGGAGGATTCGGCCAGTATTTATATGATCCCCGCGATGATCTCCGAAGCCGGGCTGGATTTCAAGGTGGCAAGACTGCTCAAGATTGAGGATCGCATCAACCTCAGATACGAGCGGAAGGCATCGGCGAAGTGGTGCGAATTCACCGATAAGATAGGGGCGGCGAAACGCGACGTGACCATCGGCGTTACCGGCAAATACACCTCCGTTCGCGACAGCTACGCATCCATAATCAATGCCCTGGAGCACGCGGGTATCGCCCTTGGCGCCAGCGTCAATATAAAATGGATCGAGACAACGACCATCACCGATGCAAACGTCGCCGATAATCTTGCCGACGTGGACGGCATCATCGTGCCGGGCGGATTCGGCACGCGCGGAGCCGAGGGCAAAATCGCCTGTATAAAATACGCCCGTGAGAATGGGCTGCCTTATCTGGGACTATGCTTCGGATTTCAGATGGCCGTGATAGAGTTTGCGCGGAACGTTTGCGGATTATCCGGGGCCAACAGCACCGAGATCGAGCCGGATTGCGCCGAGCCGGTAATCGACGTCTTGCCGGAGCAGAAGAAGATTGAGGGCCTCGGCGGCAATATGCGGTTGGGCGGAAAGGACATAGAGCTGAAGCATAAGACGGTTGCGTGGGGGCTTTTCGATAAGGCGAAGTCGGTGCGGATGCGGTTCAGGCATCGTTACGAGGTGCACCCGCGATATATCGAGCAGCTTGAGCGGGCGGGGATGGTCTTTTCCGGCAAGGCCCCGAATCAGCCGATTATGCAGATTCTGGAGCTTCCGAGCCATCCGTTCTTCATGGGCACGCAGGCTCACCCCTGCCTCACATCCCGCCCGCTGCGGCCTCAGCCGATGTTTGTCGGTCTCGTAGCTGCGGCAATGCAAAAACGTTGCCCGGATAAGAAGATGCCCGGCTGCGTAAAGGCCGTCCACAAGGTCTGTGTTCAGAACAGTTGACGGCGGCTTATTCCTTTTTCTCCGGCTCCGCCGGCTTTTCGGGTTCGCCGGGCTGATTCAGCTTGGCCCTTAGCTCCGCTATCTCGGCCTTCAGAGCCGTGTTCTCCTCGCGGATCTTCGCAGTTTCTTCTATCGAGGCAACCAGAACCTCGTTGACCTTTTCCTCCATCCCTTGCTCGAGCTGCTTCTTGCAGTCGGCTGTCTGCTTTTGGCACTCGGCCAGCTTCTTCTGCTCGAGCCCGATGCGGGCGGCGTACTGGGCCTTCAGATCGTCGATCTGCTTATCGCGCTGGGCAAGCTGCTTTTGCAGCTCCATGTTCTGGGCTGCGATAACGCGGCTCTTCTTCTCGCTGGGTGTCTGCGATTCCTGGCAGCCCGCGGCAATCGCTATCGCTACGACAAATACGAGGATAATTCCTTTTCGCACGTGTGTTCTCATTCTTGATTCCTTTCCAATCACGGCTATTCGAATAATACGTTCAGTTTTTTCATTTTGGCCGCGTTAATATGGCTTTTGTCGGTCCAGACGGCTAAGTCTAAGCTGTGCCGGCAGGGACACTTGTCGCAGGCAAGGGTCGCGGACCCCTCGATGACGGCCTTGAGCAGCTTGAGGCAGTTGTCCGTAGCGGCTGCAAGGTTGCCGAGTATTTCTTTGAGCAGCGTTTTTTTGTCCTTGCCGTGCTCGTGCGGCTTCCAGCAGTCGTAATCGCTCACTAAAGCTACCATCGCGTAGCACATCTGGGCTTCTCTGGCCAATTTCGCCTCGGGCATACCCGTCATTCCAATCAAATCGCCGCCCCAGGCGCGGTGCAGCAGCGATTCCGCCCGCGTGGAGAATTGCGGGCCTTCCATGCAGACATAAGTACCCTCGATATGGGTCTTAACGTCGATGTTCTTGGCGGTCTTGGCCAACATGGTTCGCAGGTTGCTGCAGACCGGCTGGGCCATCTCGCAGTGCACGGCGGCCACGCCCTCAAAGAAGGTGCTTCTGCGCCGGAAGGTCTTATCTATGTACTGATGCACCAGGACCAGATCGGTGGCTGCTATATCCTCTCGAAGCGAGCCGACCGCGCCGCTTGCGATTACCGTGTGGACGCCCAGCTTCTTGAGGGCGAAGATATTGGCCGCGTACGGCACCTCACTCGGCGAGAGCGTGTGCCCGGCGCCGTGGCGATTGAGAAACGCAACCTGCCTTTCACCATATCGACCGACTAAGATCGGCGCGCTGGGCTTGCCGAACGGCGTATCGACGTCGTGCAATTCAGCGTCAACAATCTGCTCAGCCAGGGCATCACCCAGGCCCGTGCCGCCTATCATTCCGATCAACTGTTTTGCCATAATCTTTTGTCTCCATTGATTAACCGGCGAAGGGTTATAGTAATGACTCGCCGGAGCTTTTACAATCGGAAACAATGTGAAAATCCCTTTGCAGAGCCCAAGCAGTCAACATAGATATATCCAAAGGCGGGTCCTTCATAACTCCTTGCTTGGCAAGCAACTGGGCCACTCGTAAAAAAATTTTCCTTTTATGGGACTTTTCTCTTGACAAAATACGAACAGTACGATAATCTCTCGTTCGTTGTTTTTCAGCAATACAAATAAGTGATGAAACTTGCTTTGATGTTCAAAGCAGGAGCGCTGAGCTTCAAGGATGGTTGGGGCATGCAGCGCGAATAATTCAAATAGTGCCATGAATCATAGGAGGATCGCAATGAGCACTCACGTCAAACCGTCGTATCCAGTTGTTTTCACGCAAATCAGCCCAAGAATCATCGCCTGGCTAATTGCCGTTAGTTGCATCTTGTGGCTGGGTTCTACTGCCGCTGAAGGCGGGGTGTTTCTAAATCGCTCAGCATGGGAGGCGGCGGCAACCGGCCCGATCATTAACGAAAACTTCGATGCAATCCCGCAACAGGATTTCGGCGCCGGGACGACTTTCGACCTCGGGGTGATTCCGTTCGACATAACATTGCTTGGCAAGCCCGGCGCTCCGGGAACTGAGCGGATCGGCCCCTTCCATGCCGGCAATGGTATGTTCCTCAAGATCGATGCGGACCACGTAATCCAGATCAACATCGATTTCGATGAGCCTGTTTATGGCTTCGCCGCCGACTGGTTCTCGACCACGACAGCCGACAATCTTGTTGTCACGGCGGTAGGTGCCGGTGAGTACCTCTTGGGCAGGTCTCTCGGTTACGACGATGGGACCGGCTTCTTCGGCTTCACCTCAAAGAAACCCTTTACGAGAGTCAGCTTCACCGTTGAGAACCTCACCGCAGTCGGAGAAGATTTCTGGATGGATAACCTTAGCGTTGACGTTCCTGAACCGGCGACGCTCTTGCTGTTCGGACTCGGCAGCTTGGCCTTCCTGAACCGACGGAAAGTAGCAAAAGCCGCTTCAATGCATGAAGCTCGCCTGTAGCGAGGCTCACAAGACACCAACCGACAAAAGGTCGGCGGAGCAAGGTAAGGCTATCCTCTCATATAAGGTTTTGGGTGGTGGAAAGCGTTTTCGCTCGTCTGGAGGAGGCTTTCCCACGAAGTAGGCAAGTTCGTTTTTTTCAACTTTTAAGGAAGTGTCAAGTAAGAAGGAGGACGGTTATGAGCAGATTCATAGGGATATGTGCCATAGTGCTGCTGTTTACGTCAGGGATTGCTAATGCAGTTCCATCCAGTATCACGCTCACCAGCACGGTGCGTGACTTCCTCGACACCCACCCAGATTTTGAGGACGGCCTGGGTGATGATCGTGGATTTGTTAGTACCACTCTTGGCCTTGACGGCAAACCGGTTTACGTCGGAGGCGCCGGCACGGTCACAACACACGGGCAGACCGCTTTCGACCAGTGGTACAGAGATGTTGCCGGAGTCAACCTGGCAACGTCGCTTGATATTGTGTTGAACGAGACTGCGCCCGGCAGCGGGATATACAGTTATGTGAACAACAGCTTCTTCCCGATTGATGGTGCGCTCTTCGGAAACCAGGGCAGGGGCCATAACTATCACTTTACGCTTGAGCTTCACACGGACTTTACCTATCAAGCGGGCCAGACGTTCAGCTTCACGGGCGACGACGACCTGTTCGTTTTCATTGATGGGCAGCGTGTGATTGACCTCGGCGGCGTCCACCCCGCGGAGTCCGCCTCGGTCAATTTGGATACACTCGGTCTGACCGAGGGCAACGCGTATGACTTCGATCTGTTTTTCGCCGAACGACACACGGTGGCGTCGAATTTCCGCATCGATACGTCTATCGTGCTTGAGGAGCACGTTATTCCCGCACCGGGTGCTATGCTTCTTGCAGGCATCGGGACAGGTTTTGTCGGCTGGCTGCGAAGGCGGAGAAGTTTGTGAAGTTATTTGCATAGGGCAGCGTTACAAGGGCCGCGAGAGCCATTCGCGGCCTTTTTTTTTGTTTGTCGCCAAATGACTTTCACGACGGGAGCGGTGATCAGTCAAGGTCTTATTCTGATTTCCGCTGGGGTGGATAGGGTAATCGTTAGGGCCTTGATGTCCGAGTGGAATTCCGTTTGGGCCGGCGCGAAGCGCAGGGCCTCTCTGCGCGGGTCGGCGGCTGTGATCTCGGTCGGTTCTTTTTCGATGCCACAGATCATGATCTGGTATTGTTTGTTGGCCCGGCCGTCAACGGTTATCGAGATCAGGTCGTCGGACTCTTTGAACGAGCGGATTTCGCAGGGGGCGTGGACGAACCATTTGTGGGTGGGGAGCTTTTTGAGGTCGTAATTCTTGCCCACGGAGAAGTATTCGGGCAGGTGGGCCTGGACGGTTCCCGGGTTAATCGCCGGGCCGTCGGACCTCTGAGCTACGAGGTGGAAGAAGTCGGGCAGCAGGCCCTGACGGGCGGCGTCGGTCGTCGGCCAGGTCATCTGCAGCCCTGCGGCGGTGATTCCCTTTGCGATTTGCCGCCAGGGGCCTTGTGGATCAACGTCGCCGAGCAAATGCAGGGCCGAGCAATACACCAGCCCGCACCACTGGACCGGCTGGCCGAACCATGCAGGCGCCTGCCAATTCGTTGCGCCAAATACGGCAATCGTAGAGTAATTGCCGACTCTGCCCGGCGTCGGCGGATGCAGATACACGAAGGGCACGCCCGTCCACGCCCAATACCGCGCCTGTTCGAGGTACTCTTGCCTATCAGAGATGATGTACGCAAGCGTATAAGCCTTGACCAGATGGGCCGAGGCCAGAATATCGGGGGTGTGGAGTGGGACTTCCCAGGTCTGTGCGCCGCGGGGGACGGTATCTGCGTAGAGGGCGGTCTGCTTATCGAGCAGTTCGAGGCTCTTGGCGATTAGCTCATTATCCGCCGAGAGTGCCGCCGCTTCGAGGATACCGGCTACGACCTGCCCGCTCAGGCCGTTGGCGTGCTTTGCGAAGTGCGTTTTGGAGTAGTCGGTCTGGTCCGGCTGGTACTCCAAGATGCCGTTTTCGTTGAAGCGCTGCAACTGGCCGAAGGCGCCGTCGCGTCTTTGCCGGACGAAATCGGCCAGCCGTCCGAATAGGAATGGCGCCGCGGGCTGATGAGCGTGGCCGACGCCGCTTGAAAACGGCTGGTCTGCCGGTATCTTGCCGAGCGCTTGAGTTTTCAATTCATTGAGCCTCTTGCACAGATTCTTATCCTCAACATAGTCGGCGAGCCAGTCGATATACATCGCCGCGTCCGCCGCCGGCTGCGGGCCGAAGCTGTCGCCCCAGACGGCGTGGCGGAAGAGGCCATCGTTATTTATCTGCGAATCGAGCCACCCGTGAGCAAGCAGATTAACCGCCGCTGCAAGACCGCCTTCGAATTGCGGCACGTCCGGCAGGCCCTTGAGACCGACATATTGCTTGACTGCCTCGATGACTGTCTTGCCCTCGCCGCCGATTATCGTTGCCGAGACCTTCAAGACCCGATTGGCTTCGAGCCTAAACGGCGAATGGGCGCAGAAGGCGTTCTCGAAGCGCAGGCTCCCCACAGCCGGGGCGGAGAGAGCCATAAGATGCGCACCGGAATTATACACCCTGTCCGGAGAATCAAATGTCGCTGCGGTCATCTCGGAAGGCTCCCAGATAACTGCGATGTAGCTGCCGCCTTGAGAAATCGCCATAAGCGGGAACGTTATCTTGACCGGGTCGGGGACTCGGCGGATATTCTGGGGCTCGGCGATGTCGGCGCTGCTGCTGCTCGGCTCATCCGAAAGGTACTCCAGCCCCGCCAGCAGGCCCTGCTGTTTGGTTTGGCCGACAGTACCCAGGCCCGGAAAGAGCGTCAGCCACGGAATATAGAGAACGTCCCTATCCTTATCGACCTTCACCTGGACCTCGACTAAAAGCGCGCCTTCCGGTCCCCGTGTTATAGTTCGCTGAATTTGCCAGTTAGCCCCCGAATCGTCGGCAATGGTTGCGACGGTTGTGTGGCCGCCCTTGGGGAGACTCTCGAAAGTGGCTTGTGCGTCCGCAAGCTTGAGCCATTGTGGCTTATCGTCTATGAGCACTCCCAGCATGTCCGCCTGGTGGCCCGCAGCCATTTCTGCGTCGTTGACCTTAATAGCAAAGTTCCCCCATCTGCGCCCGTAATGCTCGAATACGAGGCTGCCGGACTTGACGGGCTGGGCCGGGGCATTTTTCTCCGGCAGTTTTGGTCTTTCGAGCGTCGGGACAAGCAAAGTGCCGATGGCCTCGACCTTGATGTAGGCGATAGTCAAGCTCCCGGCGTCACTG
>Ga0315277_10007616_pt1 | contig 14036 bp, 16 predicted proteins | sample YL17G05_15_MG_FD_203695 | JGI IMG/M metagenome (GOLD analysis project Ga0315277, IMG submission 203695) | Sediment microbial communities from Yellowstone Lake, YNP, Wyoming, USA - YL17G05_15 | ecosystem: Environmental > Aquatic > Freshwater > Lake > Sediment | place: USA: Wyoming | collected... | reverse complement strand
CCTCCCTAAGGAAGAAGGGCTCCTTCTTCCTGAATATAAGAGTATAAGCCCCTGGCAGCACATCCAGGCTCTTTTTACTATCCACAACAAGATTCTTCAATATCCATTCCTTTGATGGGGCTATCACGGAGAATGGATGGTCTGTCTTCTTGATCTTCCGGATTTTTTTCACAGAGTCCGAAATTAAGGCATTGCATCCGATGCCATACACGGTATCGGTCGGGTAAACAAAGATTGATCCAGTCCTCATCTCCTCCATCATCTCGTTACGAACGTCCTGATTGTTGGCAACATCTTCGAGCTTGACTGTTTTCATGATATTAATTTTGTGCAGGCGCAATATAAATCAGCAAGTCTCAGTAATATTATGGAAAAGCCTGACTTCGCCTCAAGGATGGGGAAGCTCAAAATCCTCATGGAGAAAAAAAGGCTCGATGCATGCCTTTTGAACAGCAGGAATGACATTTTCTATTATACAGGAGAGAGCATAGGCGACTTCTCATCCCTTCTTGTCTCATCAGGCAAGCCTTGCATCTTCCTCACTCCCCTTAACAACTATGTCCAGAAGACCAGCGCATTCGCCGTGGTTTGGGTCAGGGGGATAGCCGATATCGCAAAAAGGCTCTCCCGCTTCAAGAGGACCGGGTTTGACGAGTACACCACCAGTTTCTGGGCTTTCTCAGAGCTGAAGAAATCAAAATGCTCTCTGGTGCCATTCGCCAGCCAGATCAAGCAGCCTAGAATGATTAAGGATGAATTCGAGCTTGAGCATATAGGAAAAGCATCAAAAATCGCAAGCAAAACCCTTTCCAATCTAGGAGACCTCTCGGGAAAGACTGAAATGCAGGTTTCGGATTCTATAGAGAATGCCTTCAGATCATCATACTCGAAGCCTTCCTTCGAGACAATAGTTGCATCCGGCAAAAACTCCAGCCATGTGCACCACATAAACAGTTCCAGGACTATTGGAAAGAAAGACCTTGTGGTAATCGACGCAGGCGCTGTTATCGACAGCTACTGCTCTGATATTTCCAGGACCTTATGCTCCTTGCCTGGCAAAAGAGAAAAGCAGATAATCGAGAACGTGAAGGAAACGCAGTGTGAGCTCATAGACATGATCTCGGAAGGCGTGAAATATGATGACATACAGCGAAAATTCGAAAATCTCATGAGGAAGAAAAGGTACAAGGTCTTGCATTCATTCGGCCATGGCATCGGATTGAGCGTTCATGAGAGGCCTTCAAAAGGGGACACTCTCAAGGAAGGTATGGCCATAACAGTAGAGCCAGGCGCTTACATCAAGAATTTTGGGGGCTGCAGGATAGAAGACATTGCTATTGTAAGAAAAGGTAGGGCCAAAATACTTTCAAGTTGATTTTTTTAAACGTATCCGGTCCCTGTCATTTCTAATCAGCAGCTTCCCGAGGAGACTTCTTGGGCTCCTCTTCCTCAACAGGAGCTGTCACATGCTTGATAATGACGACATCTCCAATTGCCTGCACCATGGGGAACGGGACTATGAGACCTTTCTTCCCGCCAACCATTTTAGAGAGGTATGAGCCTCTCATGGCATTTATCACAATGGACCTGAGCTTGTACCTTTTTATGTCACACTCCACATCCTCGACCTTTCCGCAGTACAGTCCTTTGTCAGTGAATACGTCTTTTGACCATGTCTGGGAAACACTTGATATCCTGATAGCCATGCAAATCACCCCGATTATGGAAAGGCGGCCTCATATCATTAACGGTTTAAGCCGTTAATTATGTGATGCCGCCAGTCTGAGAACGGTTATGCTAAGACCATTCACATTACTTTATATTGGACAAGGGCTTATAAAAACATTGTGTAACCAGCATAAGCCCCACTATTCCTTCTTGCAGCGTAGCAAAAATGGAAGCGCTGAGGGAGGGACATCCCGGAGGACAGCTTCTTTGAAGCTGTCAAGCTCCCTTTGAACCCTCGCGTGCTTTCGCACACAGGATTAGCAATCCTGCGCCTTAAGCCTAGCTCGGCCACCTCAGCACAAAGCCTTTTCGAAGCTTTCTTGTGCCTCTGCACAAGCGATGCGGCAAATCTCTTGCGGTGTAGCCGCAAGACCGCCTTCATCCACAAAACTGTGGAGCAAAAACCCCACGCTTCTGGAATGATGCATCAGGCGGGATTTTCGCTGGAAGCGGTTGCCGCTTCTATCCATAATCGAACCCGCATTACAGGCTTGGGAAGCTTCCACCCAAAGCTTGGATATCCAAGCTTGGCCCGTGTCCTGCCACTAGACTACTGATGCGCTTTTTAAGTTAAATATATAGATTTGGATAAATGTATATAAACCACGCTTAAACGTTAATGAGCCCGAAGACGTTAGGAGACGCCTTCACTCATCCAATCGGGCCGGTGGTCTAGTGGCTATATGTGGCGACCAATCGGAACCAGAAGTCGGCTGAGGCCGCCTTCAACCGAAGATGGTTGTCACCGGCGACGACGCTGCCCTTACAAGGCAGAAATCGCAAGTTCAATGGTCATGATTTAAAGGCTGAGAATCTTGCCCGGCCCATGGGCTGGTAGATCAACTGGTAGCCTGACGCAGGCGCGAGCCTGCGTCTGTCCAGGGAAGATCGCTGTCTCGGCATGGCAGAGGCTCCGGGTTCAAATGGCACTTGACGGCTTGATCGTATCATTAACCGTTCAAATCGGTAATGATGTGAGGCCGTCGGTCCTGAATCTCCCGGCCAGTCCATTTAAACCAACTCATCAATCTCTGTTTATGGTCATGGTATTCGAAGTCCTGAACAGGCTGAAATGGAAGGGCGGACTTGAGCTGGCGGACATAATCATACTTCACAGGGGAGCTCCCGGAGACATGAAGGCCATTAAAGGTTCGCAGCTTACTGGCCTGGACAGGCACTATTTCTGGTATTCGGAAAGCGGAAATGAGATTACAATACCCCTTCACAGGGTAAGGAGGATTAGGCTAGAAGGGAAGCTGATATGGGAAAGGAAAGAGAAGCCACAAGGCCAGGATTAGGACAGGCTGATGGACCATGTATATTGTGAGGGAATTCCTTCCAAGGAAGCGGATGGGAGCGAGCATCCTGTTCCCTGAAAGGTCAGGAAGCTTCCTTTTGCCTTCCGGATAGAGCGCGCTTCCCATAAACATCCCTACAAGGAAGACACCGAGCCATGGGAGGAGCGGCACGTAATCAACGCTGGATAATCCTTGAGGCATAAATCCCATCCAGGCAAGCCACGAGAAGCCAAATACGATAGTCTGGAGGAAGGCTCCAGCAACAATTATAACCATGCCCAGCAGAAGGTTCAGGACTCGGTATTTTGCAAACAAATGCCCGATTATTATGGAAGTACCAATCAGATGAAGCACGCCAAAAAACACGAAATCACTGGGTATGAAAACCCATGTCATGAGAGTTATGATCATCCCAAGGCTAAATATCCTGGCCCCTCTGAAAAGGTATTTTTTATGAATTTCCCAACGCTTCATGCTTTTAGCCCTTGAATAGCTAAGCGTCAGGGAGATGCCTGAAAGAAGTATGAACATGGAGACCGTCACACGCGCCAAAACCGTCCAGAATCCGGAAAACGTGTTGATGCCATAAATGCCGAAATACGAGATATCAGTCACAAGGTTCGAAATGAGCATAAAGACAATAGCCACTCCCCTGAGGAAATCTATCTCCCAGAAGCGCTTGCTTTTTTGCATTGTCAATCTTTTCTGCCGCTGCACGCAATGACATTCCCTTTGACCTTGAAGTCCGCATCAACGAACTTCCCTATCACGGACATATTGGTCTTCGTGTGCTGCGTTATTTTGGAAACGCTGACCTCTGACTTCCCCTTGGCCAGAGCCAGATATGGGAGTATCTGATCGGCCATCCATTCATCCAGGCACGCCTCCGAGTCTATCTGCTTCCTCAGGAGTGACGCAGCTTCCTGCCCAACCTTTTCCGCGGACCTTCCTCTTTCGCCAACAGAGCTTGCGCCAAGGAAGCAGTTTCCGAAGAATGACGCAAGAGTGATTGCGGAGCCTGTGGAGAGCGTGGGGACGTATTTCATGGACTTCTTTATTGTCCCAAGCACCTTCTCGGCTGATTCCATCTGCCTCTCTGCAACCCGGCCTTTTACAAGATCCTTTGATGCAGAGCTCCAGCCTTCAGTAAACACTTGCCTCCCTCTCTCAGTCAGGTTGAGCGGGATTAGCATTCCTGTAGGCTTCACAAAAACCATTATCTTCCCGCCGCCTTTCGGATAGAATCCATAGGAAAGCGTTTCCGACTCCACGTTGACACCCATCTTGCCAATGAACTCACAGAAAACATGCCGGAAGTATCCTGTTGTGGGACTCCAGGAGACATGGGTGCCTCCTGACACCTCAAAAACAAGATCCCTGTCAACGACAGAGGCGGGGATCATAAGGGTCTGCAGTACAAGTGTCACCGAGCCTGCTGTCCCCACGTCTATCTCAATTTTCTCTTTTAATATGTCCTTTGGACGGAATTCCACTTCCTTAGAGCCTATTTTCAGCCCTTTGACATCTGCGTTGCAAAGCTTCGCAGCAGCCTCTATGCCCTTCATATGCTGGGCTTTGAGGCCAGAAACAGGCCTGCCCTTGCGGATATTGAAAATCCTGACAGGCTTTCCTGTGCTGCACGAGAGACCAATTGCAGTTCTAAGAATCTGCCCGCCTGCCTCACCAAGCGAGCCGTCAATCTGCACGATATGCGGCATATTAATAATTGAGAAGCCTTCTTAATAACCAGCCTATATTTTTATCCTGTCCCCATTCTTCGGGGCATGGACCTCGAATCCCATACCTTTGAGCTCCTGCGCAAACTCGGGCGTCTTTTCCCCGTGAACCAGGACTATTTTTCCCGGGTTGGTCTTCTGGAAAAATTCAATCAATTGATCATGGTCAGTATGGGCGGAGAAATCCAACTGTTCTATCCTCATTTTAGGCTTCACATCCAGACCCTCATTCACATATCTTCCAGTGTCAAAAAGCTTCCTGCCTACTGTCCCTTCCACCATGTAGCCTGTGGCAACAAGGGAGCAGTTCTCCCTCTTGTGGAGCTTCTTTATATAGTATCCGGAAGGGCCTCCGTTGAGCATCCCTGCCGTCGTGATTATTATACAAGGCTTGCTCAGCAAGGCTTCCCTTTGCGATGATTTGGTTATCTTATGCGCTTTGCCAAAGGCCTTTTTCAGCCTCTCAGGGCTTTTAACTGATTCCGGATAGGACATTATGATATTCGATGCCTGGATTCCCATCCCGTCCAGATAGATAGGGAATCCCAGGTCGTGAAGTATCAAAAGAAGCTCCTGGGCTCTTCCGACAGCGAAGCTCGGAAGGAGCAGGATGCCGTTGTTGTACAAGGTGTTTTGCGCCATCTCCCTTAGGCTATCTTCAACTACTTTCCTGTCAGGATGGTTCTTGTAGGAGTATGTCGATTCTGTTATCAGAACATCTATGTCTTTGTAAGCCTTTGAAGCGCCTTTCATTAGCTGGGTGTCCGAGAAGTTTATGTCACCGGTGAACATCACCCTTTTGCGGTAATCCACTATGAAGCACTGGCTTCCCGGCACATGGCCTGCTTCAAGAAACTCCACCGTCGAGGAGCCAATCTTTTCCTTTTGGCCAAATTGGACACTCCTCTTCCTTTTCTCCATCTCCTTAATGTCATGTGCCATGTAAGCAGGATCCATATCCTTCCTGTCCTGGACCTTTAAGGAATCCCTGAGAAGGAGCGAGCACAGGTCAAAGGTCGCATCGCTTGCAAAGACGCTTTTTCCGTATCCGGCCTTATAGAGGGCAGGGACAAAGCCGGAATGGTCAAGATGCGCATGGCTGAGCAGCACTGCATCAATAGGGGCAGGCGGATGCATGGGAAGGCTGAAGTTCTGCACCTCAATTCCATGGTCAAGCACAAGCCTCTCAGAACCTGTGTCCAGCAGGACAGAAAGCCTTCCGACCTCTCTTCCTCCGCCAAGAATCGTAAGCTCTGACATGTAAAAGCCTTGTAATAAATACAGACGCAATATAATATTATGTCCTACATCGATTTATACTACCGTCCTGATAAAGACCTGGTTTGCGAATTTTATGTAGAGCCAGCCAAGGGGCTTTCCGTAAAGGAGGCGGCTGAACATTTGGCAGGTGAATCCTCTGTGGGAACATGGACAGAAGTCCAGACTTCCACCCCGAGGATCCGGAAGATGGCTGCTAAGGTCTTCTCCATAAAAGGGAATCAGGTAAAGATCGCATATCCCCAGGAGCTTTTCGAGCCGGGGAACATGCCCCAGATAATGAGCAGCATAGCCGGGAATATTTTCGGGATGAAAGTTGTTGAGAACTTGCGCCTCCTAGATATTGATTTTCCCAAAGACATTGTGAAGTCCTTTAAAGGCCCGGAAATAGGGCTGGAGGATTTGAGAAAGATAACAGGGATAAAGGGAAGGCCCATCCTGGGGACAATATACAAGCCTAAGCTCGGGCTCAACCCCTGGGAGATGGAGGAGCTTGCGTACAGAGTCTACTCCGCAGGGCTTGACTACACAAAGGATGATGAGAACCTCTGCTCAATGAGCTTCAACAAATTCGAGGACAGAGTACCAAGAATACTCGGTGTTGCAGACAAAATCAAAAGCGAGCAGGGAAGGACTGTAATTTATGCAGCAAACATAACCGCTCCTGCTCATGAAATGCTGAAGCGCGCACAGCTCGTGAAGGACCATGGAGGAAAATGTATAATGATTGATATAATGACAGCAGGCTGGAGCGGCCTCCAGTACATAAGAGAGCAGAATCTAGGAATGATAATCCATGCGCACAGAGCCATGCATGCTGCTTTTACAAGGAACCCAAAGCACGGGATCTCCATGCTTGCAATAGCAAAGGCTGCGAGACTGTGTGGTGTCACAGCCCTGCATGCTGGCACTGTGGTGGGGAAGATGGAAGGCCCCAAAGAGGAGGTTGTCCAGATAGACAGCTTCCTGAAGTCAGATTTTTATGGAATGAAAAAAGTCATGCCAATAGCATCAGGTGGCCTGCATCCAATGCTAGTTCCTGACCTCCTGAAGATTCTGGGAACAGACATGGTTATAACCTTCGGTGGCGGATTATGGGGCCATCCGGGAGGCCCGGAATCAGGCGTCCGCGCCATCAGGCAGTCTGCGGATGCTTTCATGCAGAAGATTCCAATTCAAGAGTACGCAAAGAGCCACAAGGAGCTTGCAGAGGCGCTCAAAACCTGGAAATAATGTTCTGGTAGCATGGAAACGAGAAAAGCATTCAGGCTGGCCATGATTCCCCTCCTGCTCCTGGCTTTCTATTCAATGGGATTCCCTCTTGAATATCTCGCCCTGCTCGGGATAATATTCATCCTTCTGGTGCTATTCAGGGACGCCTTCTACAGGAAGATTGACGGCTTCCTGACAAGCAGGATTCCTTCACTGGAAAGGCTGCCCTCCTGGGCAAGGAAGCTCATACTGATAGCGATATTCATCCTCGCGTACTTCCTGATTAAGCAGGTCCTCTTCCTCTCACTGGGGCTCGCAGGCTTTGACATCGAGAGAATCCTGGCAGATTTAATAAACAGGACAGCGGGATAATTTCCGGAAAATCAGTCCTCGAAAACCTTCTTTGCTTCTTTCTCGAACATATCCCACATCTGGAAGTTCAGGGCCTTCGGGTTTTTCTGCCTGATGAGGCTGATTGCCTCCACATCTATCCCCAGTGCAGTCTTTCCTGAGAGATATCCAATATCCGGGCACACAATCCTCCCTGGGTTTGACCTGCAGTCGCAGAACTCGGTTATGTTCTTCAGGGCAGTTATGTAGGCTACATTCTCTTTTGGAAATGAGTCTATAACCTGCTTCGCTGCCTCTGAAAAAAGTCTGAATGACTTCTCCAGGCCTTCAGGCCTGTTATTCAGGGCTCCTGTCATACACACCTGCACGCAGCGGGTGCAACCTGAGCACTTCTTCTCCTGGAGGACGAAATTATCATCCGAGACCTTGATGGCTGTGCAGGGGCAGACGTTCTCGCATGCTTTGCACCTCTTGCATCTCTTTGGGTCATGGACAGGTTTGGTTGGGCTGTGTATCTGGCTCTTGGATTCCTTGTTCACACAACCCATGCCCAGGTTCTTTATCGCGCCGCCGTATGCTGTTATACCATGGCCTTTTCCGTGGCTCAGCACCATAAGGGAGTCAGCATCCAGCACAGTCTTGGCAATCTGGAAGCCTGCTTTCTCCACATAATCCTCATCCCTGGCAATGACAACAGGAAACCCGCCGAAGCCGTTCTCCTTAGCCACCTTCATATAGCCTTCCGGGGTCTCGCGCGGGCCTGTGTAAAGGCATGTGGTGTCAACAAGGAAAGGCTTGCATCCATCCCCCTTGAGCTTGTCCAGGACAAACCTGACATCCTCCGGTGAGATGTGGGTCTTGTTTCCCTTCTCTCCCATGTGCACCTTCACCGCAACCCTTCCCTGCAGTCTTGGTATCGGGACATCTGAAATCTTCTGGTAAAGCATAACATCACCTCGTTTTCAAATCAGATAATATAAGATGGCTAACCCATATAAATATCACGATGGTGGTATTTTGCAGCTATGCGAAATAAGGATACATGGCCGCGGGGGAGAAGGCGTAAGGATGGCCGCGCACGTGCTTGGAAGGGCAGGATTCCTTTCGGGCATGAAGACGCAGGACTTTGCGATGTATGGCGCTGAGAGAAGGGGCGCACCTGTCGCTTCTTTTTGCCGTCTTTCCAGCGAGGGCATACTCACAAGAGGCTACATTTTCAGCCCAGATTACGTTATCGTGCTGGACCGCACGCTGGATAGCGCTGAATGCCTCAAAGGGCTGAAGGAGAAAGGGAAGGTCGTTGTCAACTCGGATAAACCTCTCAAGCAATTCCCCAATGCGGTTTTTTTGGATGCGACAAAAGTGGCAATGGACACCATAGGGAGACCAATCCCAAACATAGCCATACTCGGGGCCTTCCTCAAGATCACAGGGCTCCTCCCGCTTGAAAACCTCAAGCAGGCTGTCAGGGAAGAGATGGCTGGAAGCCATCCAGAGGCCATAGAGGGGAATATCAAGGCGTGTGAACAATGTTATAATATGCTCGATGGACAGAAGGCGGCTTCGCCACCTCCAATCTCATACCAGTCAGTTAAGCGAACTTCAAAGTGAATGATATGCTTGGATTCATTTTTGGTTGGCCGAGGAAGATAAGGAAGCTCAGGAAACGTTGGGACAGGCTACGCGAGAAGAGCCTGAAGAAGAAGGGCCTTGTGAAGAAGACTGCGCTGGAAAAGCTGGACATGATAGAGCAGAAGCTCCGCACCCTGGAGGAGCAGAAGATAACGAGGCTGGACAGGAGCCGCCTGGCACGGGAGATAGAGATAGACCTCGCGGAGATAAAGGCCATGATGGACAGCACCCCTGACGAGATAATGCAGACGCAGAGGCCGATTGCCACTCAGCAATCTGTGCAGAAACAGTAGAAGATTGTGCAGGCTTAGATTTTTTCAATATCCTCAGGCCTTATTATAGGCTTCTTGAATAGTGAGGTGTCCTCAGCCAGGCGAGGGCATGCACAGTCCACTAAACAGTCTATCTTTAAGCCAAGCAATTTTTCAGGAGTGAACTCCCCCGCCACCAAAATCCATGCTTTCCGGCCTTTTTTCTCTAGCCCTTGCTTTGCGTTTTCCGCAAGAGCGAGCGAGCCCTGCCCCTGCTTTGTGGATAAGAGAATCCCGAAATTGCGGGAATCCCGGGCCTTCTCCAGGCTGGCTGCCCGGATTTTAAGGAGCCTGAATTTCTCCTTTTCCAGGTTCTCTAACTTTCCTGACTCGAAATCCAGGAACAGTACAGGCTTCTCCACGTTTTGTGCTATCCCAAGAGGGTGGAACTTACCAGAGCCTAGAAAAAGGAAGCAGTCTGCCGCCTGCTCGCAAGCCTTAGCGGCTGAGTGGTCACAGCCCACGACCTGGCCTGGATATTTGGCTATCTTGGGCTTGCCTATAAGGACGGCCTTGCCTTTGGATTCGAGGAATTTTTTCGCTGGCTCTAGAGAGTCCAGGAACTGCAGTGTGGTAAGAAGGCAGATTTTCCTATATGGTTCGAGGCTCTTGAGATTTTTTTCCAGAAGAGGGACAGGGTCGAACTGCATGCGGAATTCCTCATAAATCACAGGGACCTGTGTTTTTCCAAGCATCTCGGAGTGGCCCATATGCACAATAAGATCGCAAGACAGGGATTTGGCTTCCCTGTCCAGGATATCACAAGCCCCATAGCAGGTCTCCATGGAGAGAAGGATTTCCGCCCCGGATTTCTCCAGAGCTTGCGCTATCTCCAGAGTCTGGGTCTTGAGGCCTTCAGGAAGCTGCACAAGAACCCGCCTGGCCTTCCTCTTCCTTATCCCATGGACGAGGTTTTCGCAATCGGGCATATGGAAATAGTTGGCAAGAGGCTTTATATTTGGGCTAAGCTAAAATATTATGTAAATGAATACAACTCCTTGCTCTCCAGTTACTGAAAAGGAGCCTCTAACAAGAAAAGGCTTCTGCATAGGAGTGGAGTACGCAGGCAACAGGATTATTTCTCAGCATAGCTTTAAGAGAGAGTACCCTTCATGCGAGGACAGTAGCGGAATATGTCCACAATGCCTTGAGGTTGCAATGGTAATAAAGAAATACGAAAGGCTTTTCTGAGGCATTTAAAACCTTGCAGCCAATATTATTCCCATGGAAAGGAAAAGCGACATCTCTGGGTTTCACAAGCTCCCAGCCAAGAAAAGGCTCGAAATCGTGAAGAGGTTTGCAGACCTAACAGGAGAGGAAGCCAAGCTCCTTGAGAAGACAGGAGCCCTGGACGGAAAGACAGCAGACATGATGATAGAGAATGTTGTGGGAACCACTGAGCTTCCCATGGGCATAGCTACCAATTTCCTGATTAATGGGAAGGATTACCTCATACCGATGGTGATAGAGGAGCCTTCTGTGGTCGCAGCCGCTTCCTATGCGGCAAAGCTCGCGAGGCCCGGAGGAGGCTTTACAGCAAGCTCTGATGAGCCCATTATGATAGGCCAAGTCCAGCTTGTAGGCGTTAAGAACCCAGAGAAGGCGGCCAGGGACATAATCGCAAAAAAGCAGGAGCTGATAAATTATGCCAATACTATTGACCCGTGCGTCCTTGTGAAATTCGGCGGAGGAATGAAAGGCATAGAGGCTAGGGTGATTTCCACCCCGGTAGGGAAGATGGTGATAGTGCACATTCTGGTGGACTGTAGGGATGCCATGGGAGCCAATGCTGTGAATACGCTTGCTGAGACGCTTGCTCCCATGCTCGAGGATATATCTGGAGGCAAATCCAGGCTTAAGATAATATCCAATCTTGCTGACAGAAGGCTCGCTCGTGCTAAAGCCATATGGAAAAAAGAGGTCCTGGAAAAGGCCTCCAAGGGATCGTTCAAAGGAGAGGACATCGTCAACGGCATAATAGAGGCGTGGGCATTCGCGTTCTCAGATCCGTACAGGGCATCCACCCACAACAAGGGGATAATGAACGGGATTGATGCGGTCGTGGTGGCCACTGGGAACGACTGGAGGGCCATAGAGGCAGGCGCACATACATATGCTTCCATCAGGGGAAGATACACATCCCTCACAAAATATTCAAAGGACAAGGACGGGAACCTTGTGGGAGAGATAGAAATCCCAATGGCAGTGGGGCTTGTCGGAGGCGCCACCAAAACACACCCCATAGCCAGAGTTGCTGTCAAGATTCTTGGAGTGAAGACAGCAAAGGAACTTTCTGAGGTGATAGCTTCCGTGGGCCTTGCGCAGAATTTCGCAGCCTTGAGGGCACTGGCAACAGAAGGAATCCAGCGAGGTCATATGCGATTACATGCCCGCAACATAGCTGTCATGGCAGGGGCCACAGGAAATGAAGTGGAACTGGTGGCCTCTAAGATAGTGGAAGAGAAGAAGATCCGGGTGGACAGGGCGAAGGAAGTCCTGGAAGAGATCAGGAAGAAGTAAATTAGGCGATTTCTCAATCACTTCTTCCTCTTGTGCTCCCCGACCTTGTGCCTCATTGCATGCCTGAGACCCATAAATGGTGTGACGTTCTTTTTCATGTCAGCCTCCATCTTGGCTCTGAGCCTGCGCATCGCCAGGCCTATCCCCGCGAACAGTGCACTGAGGACAAGCAAAAGCATGTCAAGTATTGTGATATCCATCAACTCATCTCCTTTGATACTGGTAGGCTGGAGGGGTGCGGTTGGAAGGCACTGTTCCTAAACGCAGCTTCTGGACATTCTTTCCAGAATCAGGCGGCGAGGGCTTCATGAGGCTTTTTGAAGAGGATCTCTCATCCTTGAGCTCTTTGACAGACTCAGCAAGAATCTTCATGGATTCCATCATCGGTGTCATCCCGTCCTTCATGGCCCTCTCTATGGTTTCCATCCTGGACTGCAGGCTCGCGATGGACTCCCTGTACATGCGCACCTTGTCATCCAGCTTCTCCACTGATGTCGTCTTGTCCTTCTGCGCCTTCTCGAACATGTTCTCGATTGCTGAGAGCTTCTGGCTTATGGAAGACATGCTGCCGTTGACAGAGCCCATGCTGTCCCTGAAGCCTTTCACCTTCTCCGGGAAATCCATATCCGTATCATCATCAAATTCCAGGTCATCATCAGGCATGGGCCTGAACACCCTTCTCGGAAGCGGTGGAGGCTCCAGTGTCTGGCGGCTTTGATGTATAGGCGGGTTGAATCCCTTCTCGGGTTCGGCTTCCGGCACCATTGCCTTCATGGTTGCGATTTCGCCCACCACGCTCTTCAGCGCGTCAATCTTCTGGTAGAATAACTCAGCGTTCTTGGACTCCTGCTGCATCTTCTCAAGGGATGCGTTGATTTTTGAAAGCACTGTGTCGAACGTCTTCTCATGGCTGAGTATTATCGTCTTGGTGTCGTTCAGCATGCCCAGCCTCATGTTCTTTATCTCCACATCCTTCTTGTCCAGCCTCTTGTCAAGGCCTTTGGCTATCTCTGAGAGCTCCTTTATCTTCTTTTCCAGCATCCTTACGGATTCTGAGTTCTTTGAGTCAAACTTTGATATAAAGTACTCTGCGGCAGCGGCCTTTTCCTCAGATTTCCTGACTCTCTTGTCCATCTCCCTGAACTGCTGGCTGTTCGCCTCGACCAGCTCCTTCACCTCTTGCGCTATCTCCGTGTACCTCTTCTTCCAGACCTCCTCCTTCTCCTTTAGGTTCACTATCCTCTTCTCGATTTTATTGTATACGTCCACCATCGCGCATCACATGCTGATTTTACTCTGTTTCGCCGTCTTCCTTGAGCAGCTCAAGTATCCTTTTCTGCTCATCCTTCCATGACGCAAGGCCTTGCCTCAGGCCGAGCATCTCATTCTTCATCTTGGACATGTCTTCCGTGGAGGGAAGGGACACCATGGCCTTTATCCTCTCCTCGGCAGACGAAAGCCTCTTCTCAAGCGCTGCCTTGGAAGCGGCATCATGCTGCAGCTGCTTCTTCAGGCCAGCTATCTCTGCGGTGAAGGTCTTCAGCCCGGACTCCACGGCTTTGAACTGTGTGGAATAATCCCTCTTCTCCGAGCCGAGCAGGGATTCTGCCCTGTAAAACCTTGCGTCCATATCCTTTGAATACGTGCTGGATTTCTCAAGGCTTTGGGAAAGCAGCTGCATCTTGGAAACAATCCCTGCTATCGAGGAATCCACTGCCTTAAGCCTGTCCGCACTAAGGGATTGAGATTTCTTGAGCTCTACCTCCACGGATTTGGAGAACTCACCGAGCTTTGCAATGGCCTGGTCAGTGGATTTGGATTTCTCAATGAACCTCATCCTCTCCGCTGAAAGAGCCTTCCTTTCTTCAGCGAGCTGCGAAGCCAACTCTCCTGCCTTCTTGTCCACGCTGTCAGAGATCAAGCCCAGCCTTGCTGAGAGGGCTTTTTGTTCAGCTTTTATCTCCTTCCCG
>Ga0315277_10007613_pt1 | contig 14043 bp, 15 predicted proteins | sample YL17G05_15_MG_FD_203695 | JGI IMG/M metagenome (GOLD analysis project Ga0315277, IMG submission 203695) | Sediment microbial communities from Yellowstone Lake, YNP, Wyoming, USA - YL17G05_15 | ecosystem: Environmental > Aquatic > Freshwater > Lake > Sediment | place: USA: Wyoming | collected... | reverse complement strand
TCCGGCTGTGGAAAGGCGTTGTAGCGCTGGCGTCCCGCTTGCCCGATTCGGGCCGGCCGGCCCCGTTGTACCGCTGGCGTCCCGCCGGCAACCGCAGGCGACTGACATATAGGGTTTCCATTGGAGATGGCTCCTCCCTACTCATAGTGGGTCCACATGCGGAGGACTTTTACTACGCGCTCCCTTTTCAGGACCTGGTAGACCAGCCGATGCTGGATGTTGATGCGGCGGGAATAGGCGCCGGAGAGGTCGCCCAGCAGCTTCTCGTATGGCGGGGGGCGGCGGAAAGGGTTCTCCCCAAGAACTTCCAGAAGCGCCTCGGCGTTGGCTCGAAGACCGGACCGGCCAAGTTTCTTCGCGTCTTTTTGGGCCTGGGGCGTGTAGACAAGCTTCCACTTCACCATTTAAGCCGATCACTGCACGCCCCGACGGGCGTCTTCAGACCCTTTCGAATCGATTCACGCATGCCGGGAATGGACAGAAGGTACAGCGTCTCCATCATGGCGCGCCAGTCGTCTTCCCCCACCATGACCGCACGATTGCGCTTGCCGGTGATCAAAACCGGCTCGTGGGACTCCGCAACTTGGTCCAGCAGCCTGTAAAGTTGCGCGCGCGCCTCGCTGGCGGTAATAGCCCTGTTCATTGCGACTCCATCACTATCGTACGCAATCACGTACCGCGGGTCAATTCCACCGTTGTAGCGCTGGCGTCCCGCCGGCCGGCCCCTACCGCTGAAACTCCTGAAGCAGCAGCCAGACGCGCGGGTCCTCCTGGCCGAGGCGCCAGCCGGCCACGCCGGCCAGGCCGAAGCGGCGGGCCAAGGCCAGCTTCTCGGCAACGCTGGCCGCGTCCTCGATCCAGACCGTGTGCCGCCGGCCGCGCTCCATGAAGTCGAACCAATGAGCGCGGTACTCAGGGTGCCAGCGCCACTCCGCGCCGTTCTCCCGCCCCAGGGCGACGGCTTCGTTGTACGTGCCCGAGGTGGCCTCCGCCCCGCCCCAGTTGCGGTGATAGAAGGCGATGCCGAGCAGCAGCTTGCGGGCGGGAATCAGCGCGCTGATATCGGCCAGCGCGGTCTCCACCCACTCATAGCCCGCAATCGGCCCCGGGTCGTTGAACCGCCCGTGCTGATCGTAGGCCATCAGCACCACGCGGTCGGCCAGCCGGCCGATGGCCTGGTAGTCGAGCGCCTCGCGCTGCCGGGTAGTGGGCGGCGGCAGCGCCACAATCAGCAACAGGCGCGCCGGGCTGAATGCCGCCCGCAACTCGCCCATCCACTGCGTGAAGCGCTTCCGGGTCGCCGGATCAGCGGGCAGGTTCTCGAAATCGATCACGTAGCCGCGGAACCCGTACTGGCGCGCCTTGGCGGTCAATTGGCTAACCAGGCGGGAGCGGGCCGGGGCGGAGCGAAGAACCGCGGCGGCGGCCTGCGCCGAGAAATCGCGGTTGATCACCGAAGGGGCAACAGCGACGCCGCGCGAGCGGGCCGCTTCCAGCAGCACTGCGTTGGGCGCGCCTGCCAGCGCCCCGCCGCCCGATACCGCGAACCACTGCGGAGAAAGGAGCGTGCCGCGGGCCACGTGCTGGCGAAGCGAGTCCAGCGCCGCCTCTTCGTTCAAGGTAAACAACAGTAGCTCGGACCTGGGAGCGCCGGCCTCCAGGCCGGCCAAGGTTGCCGACCTGCAGGTCGGCGCTCCAACGGAACAGACGCAAACCAGTACAACGGCGGCCAGGCCGGCCTTCCGCGCGTACCGCCGGCCAATCAAGTAGGCAGGCACGCCCAGCCCGATAATGCCCAGGCCCAGCAGCGAGCGCCACCAGGCCTGCTCACGCAACGTCAGCACCACCAGCGCGCCGCTGATGGCCACAAACAGCGCCGGCAATACCGGATAACCCCAGGTGCGGTAAGGGCGCGGCCACTCCGGGTGCTTGCGGCGCAGCATGAACACGGCCGCGCCGGTCAGGCCGTAATAAATCCAGGAGGCGAAAATCACATAGGTGAACAGCTCGTCGTACTGGCCGGTGAGCGCCATCAGTGCGGCCAGCACGCTTTGCACAATCACCGCCACGTGCGGGCTGTGGTAGCGCGGATGCACGCGGGCCAGCGCCGGGAAGAAAACACCGTCGCGGGCCATGGCGAAGGGCACCCGCGAGCCGGCAAGGATCGAGCCGTTAATGGCGGCGAACATCGACACCATGGCGGCCAGCGCCACCGCGCTTCCGCCCCACTCCCCGAGGAACTTGCGGGCCACCTCGCCGGCCACCCGCTGCGCGGCGGCCACCTGCGGCGCCGGCAGAATGTAGAAGTAAGCGACGTTGGCCAGCACGTAGAGCAGGCCCACGCCCATCGTCCCCAGCACCAGCGACCGGGGAATGTTCTTCTGCGGGTCGGCCACTTCCCCGCCCGCCATGCTGACGTTGTTCCAGCCGTCGTAGGCCCACAGCGCGGCCACCAGCGCCACGACGAAGCCGCTCAGGCGCGAGCCGACCGGCACGGCAGTGGAGAAGTTCGCCCAGTGGCCGCCGCCGATCACCAGCGCGGCCACCACCAGCGCCATGATCAACGCGACTTTTAGAACGGTGAAGAAGGTCTGGACGGCGCCGCCGGTGCGCACACCGAAGTAATTGACGGTCCCGAGGACGGCGACAACGATGACCGCGACTGCTTTCAAATTAAGCGATGGGAAGAAAAACGTGAAGTAAAGGGCGAAGCCGGCGGCGAGCGTCGCAATCGATGCCGTCTTCATCACCAGGAACTGCGACCAGCCGTACAGGAAGCCCCACAGCGGTCCGTAAGCCTCCCGCAGGTAGACGTACTCGCCGCCGGCTTCCGGCAGCATGGCCCCCAGCTCGGCATAAGCCAGCGCGCCGCTCAGCGAGAGCAACCCTCCGAAGACCCACACAAAGAACACGGCGGCAGGCGTTCCCACCCCGCGGGTCATGGTGCTGCTGACCAGGAAGATGCCGCTGCCGATAATCGTGCCTACCACCACCGAGGAGGCGCCCCACGCGCCCAGTCCTCGGATTAGCTCAGTCTGCCGGTTCGGTTGGCTCATGCGTTCAAAGTTCAATGTTCCAGCCTCCTGCCTACTGCTTACTGCCTTCAGCCTACAGCCTACAGCCTACAGCCTCCGGCCTCAGCAGGCTGCTCAAATAGCCCACCGAGAAGGTGGTGGCCGTGCCGATGGGCACGTACCAGGTCCAATGCGTGCTGGTCCACTGCCAGACATAAACCATGACGGCCAGCCCAACGATCATCCCCGCGATGCCGCCAAACTCGTTGGCCCGGCGGGTGAGCACGCCCAGCAGGAAGACACCGAGCAGGCAGCCGAAGGCCACCGAGGCAATGCTCAGCCCCATCTCAAACACCGAGGTCTGCCAGTGGGCAGAAGCCATGGCGATGCCGACCAGGATCCCGCCCCAGATGAGCGTGGCGAAGCGGGAGACGCGCAGGTAATGGGCCTCGCTGCGTCCCGGCGCGAAATGAGACTTGTAGAAGTCCACCACCGAGGTGGAGGCCAGCGCGTTCAGCGCCGCGCTCAGGTTGGACATGGCCGCCGCCAGAATGGCCGCCACCACGATGCCGGCGATCACCGGCGGGAAATTGTCGGCGATGAAGGTTGGGAAAATGGCATCGGAGCGCGCAAACGGCCGGGAGGGCGGGAAGTGCCGGTAGTAGGCGAACAGCATCACGCCGATCACCAGAAACAGCGTGAACTGGAAGAAGACCACCAGCCAGCTTGCGAACAGCGCGCGGCGGCTGTCGCGCTCGTTGCGCGCCGCCAGCAGCCGCTGCACCATCAACTGGTCCGTGCCGTGGGTGGCGGTGGTCAGGAACATGCCGCCCACCAGGCCCGCCCAGAAGGTGTAAGTCTTGGAGAGCGAGAGGGTGAAGTCGAAGATGCGGAACTTATCGCCGTTGGCCGCCGCCAGCGACACCACCTCCGGCCATCCGCCGGGCACCAGGTGCAGCAGCATGCCGAAACTGAGCAGGGCGCCGGCCACGTAGATGCCCATCTGGATGACGTCGGTCCAGATGACCGCCGTCATGCCGCCTTCGAAGGTGTAAAACAGCGTCAGGATGGTGATCAGAACCACAGAGACCAGCTCGCCGGTGCCCAGAACGATTCCCACCAGGATGGAGATGGCGAAGACGCGCACGCCCTCGGCCAGGCCGCGGATCACCAGGAACGAGGCCGCCGTCACGCGCCGCAGCCGCGAGCCGAACCGCCGGTCGATCAACTGGTAGGCGGTGTACAGCTCGCCCTTGAAATAGTGCGGCAGCAGCACCGTACTGATGACCACGCGTGCCAGCAGGTATCCGAGCACCACCTGCAGGAAGCCCAGGTTGCCGTTGTAGGCGATGCCCGGGGTACCGATGATGGTGAGGATGCTGGTCTCGGCCGAGACGATGGAGAGCGCGATGGCCCACCAGGGCACGGTGCGCCCGCCCAGGAAGTAGTCCTTCAACGAACGCTGCGACTTGCGGAAGTGCGCGCCGAAAGCGGTGATGCCGATCAGGTAGACGACGATGATGGCAAAATCCAGGGCTCGCAGGCGCATGCCGGAAAAATCCTATCACGCCGCCCCCCGAATGGTTCCAGGTTCCGGGTCCCAGGTTCCAAGTTGTGTATGGAGCGCTGGCATCCTGCTGGCCCCCGATGTCTGTTTAGCCGCCGGCCGCCAGTCCGCCCGCCGCGCCGGGTTGAAGTGATAGAGGGCCTCCGGCCTGCGCAGGTCGCCGAAAGGATGCAGCGCCCGGCTTCCTAAACCGTGTGCCGCGTGTTCGAGGCACGCCAGGGGCACCATTTCCACGACGTGCTGCTCGACCTCCCTGGTCCCGGGCCGGAAAGTCCGGCCCGAGAGACTCTCAGTGACGCTGGGCGATCCTTAGCAAGGCGTAGATCAGAAACCCGACCACGGCCAGTTTGATTAGCAGGGACTCGATCCTGTTCAGTACGAGTTCGCAAGAGGAGAGGATTTCGCACGCCGCATCTCCGGCGCGCTTGATTTTCACGGCGAGCTTTCGGTCGGCTAACCGGGCGGCGCTCATTTCAGCGGGCCCTCCCGGCGTAGCTGCTGCTCCAGCTTACGCAGATACCTGCGGATCGAGGGACGCAGCCAACGCGGTGTACGTGGCGACCGCAAGCACTTCCTTAGTCCCCTGACCTTTTGTACTCGGGTTAGTCGATGGCTCGCCATTTACAAGCCCTCCTTAAATTTGAGAGAATCGCCATCAGTCGGAGCTATCCTAAGCCTGGTTCTTGTGAAGAGGCGGCGAACCAAGACGGCGGCAAGCAGAGGGCGGAAAAAGTTCCCCCTAAAAATCGGCCCGAAATCCCGGGTTCCCCCCTATAATTCCCCCCCGGCGTCTCAAAGCTTCCCCGCAGAATTCGATTACGACGCCGAAAGCATGTTTGACCCGCTTTTTCCTCTTGACACGCAAATCGGAAAGAGGCGTGGCCGGCCTTCTCAAGTGACGGTTTCAGAGGTCCTCAACCGTGCGATGGACTTCCGCCTCATATTGGGCCACTGCGGTGTTTGGGAAAAAGTGCGCGAGAAGGTGCTGGCCGCACAGACGGTGGAGAAAATTATCGAGGTCTTTCGACCGATCGCTTACTACGGCGAGAAGTTCCTTCGGGCACCGGCGACGTTGCTGGAGGCCATCGAGCACCGTGACTTTCCCAAGCGCAACTTCGAGAGGCAAATCGCCTTCATCGCGGATTCGCTCGCCGCAGACGGCCGTGTGACCGCGCGTCGCTCCAGAGAGATTTGCCGGGCGGAACGCGCAAAAGCCAACTATGATCCGGACCAGTTCTTGCCGAGTTGGCAGGAAAGACAAGCCGACATAGGAAGGAGAAGACGATGAATGGCAGATGGGCGATGGCTCTTCTGGTTTCCTTTGTTTTGCTGTTCGCTTGCCTCGCGGCCTCGCAGTCCCAGCCATCCCAGCTTTCCACGACAACCGTGTCTTGGCGTCCCGATATTGAGTTCGACGGTCAGTTGTTTCCAGCCTTCGTGCTTGCGATGGCCAACCGCAAGGTGACCCCGACTGACCCTTTGTACATCGGAGATCCAAACGGCGTGATAGGCATTCGAGCCCGTGCGACGAGGCCAGACACCCACTTTCGTCTGTCCGTTGCTGTCGATGGCCTCTCGGCGGCAAGCACGTTGGAAGGGACACTGAAGGAAGCCGACAAGGAATATAGGGTGTTCCCAAGCGTGCGTTACGACTCTCGCGCGCTGATGCGAATCGACCAATCGTACCCGACCAACGTCGTCATCAGTGTCTCAGCCGACGGGGGGGCAGCCGAAGAAAAAACGGTACCCATCCAAGTCCGCTCCGTCCATGATGTACCCCTCTCTTGGCAGGGGGAAGATGGGAAGGTTCACGACTCGACGTTTCTGTTTGGCTCGTTCGTGAACGAAAACCACCCATGGATCGATCAGCTCTTGTCGGAGGCCCTGAAGCATGGAGCAATCAGGTCGTTCCGGGGGTATCAAGCTGGATCGCAAGAGGTCGAGCGTCAGGTGTTCGCCATCTGGAATGTGCTGCAAAGACGCGATGTGCGCTACTCAAGCATCACTCGTGCTTCCGGGGAGTCTGGCCGCGTTCGCAGCCAGCATGTCCGCTTCCTGGATGAAGCGATAAACAATGCACAAGCGAACTGCGTGGACGGGAGCCTGATTTTCGCTTCTGTTTTGTACAAGCTCGACATGTGTCCGGTGCTCGTCCTCATGCCTGGCCATATGTTCGTTGGGATTCACGTGGATGCCGCTTCCTGCGGCACCTCGCGCAATTTGGTATTTCTAGAAACTACGCTGGTAGGCAGTCCTGGCCTGGGTTCGGTCGAGCGGAATTGGAAATTTCTGACGAAGGATGGCTACCTAGCGAGCAAATCGTATGGCCAGTACGTGAACGCTCGCCAAGTGGGCGATCAGAGATTCCGTTCGATTATTCCTCACCTACAAGCGAAGGAACCTGGTTACCACGTCATTGACATCTCACAGGCGCGAAAATTCGGCATATCCGCTATTGCGCATCCGCCTGACTGAAATGCGCAATTAACGTCAGAATCTTCGGCAGAGATCACACGCCAGAGGAAGTAGCCGCTTAGCTGGGTCAGATTTGCGGAGGGTTACCGGCAAAGGTCAATCCCGAAGTGCAAACTGTTTCCTGAGCCATGCAGACTGTGGGGACTCTTGTGGGGACCGGCCGTGCATTTCGGCGAAATTTGGCACGTCTTTGCGCGTCTCCGTACATGAGGCTAACCGACGGTCCTGGAATGGGTTGCAGGTGTTTCCGCCGTCCATCCAACGACTTGCAAGTTTGGCCCGAAAAAGATTCCTAAACCGTGTGCCGCGTGTTCGAGTCACGCCGGGGGACGCCACGCCTTATTCTTCCACGTCACTCCACCGCGATGGTGGGGTGCTGCTGCGCATGGTGCCCCGCGCCCGGCGGGACGCCCGATGCCACTTACTTTTGTAAGTCGCAAAGCGACGATTGAGCGTAGCCCGGTCCCGCCCCGCGGGACCGGGGAAAGTCGGTTTAGGGCATCCCGTCGCGAAGCGACGGGATGCAGGCGACCTCAGCCGTCGCTTCGCGACTTGTTGACCTATCTGCCCCCAAACGGTCGCCCCGCATGGGTGTAAGGTTGGCACCCCGCTGGGTGATGCGGCAAGGAATCCCTGGGCTCAAAGAACCAGTTTCACGAAATCGCGGTAGGCCGCGACACGTTCATCGACCGTCAGCAGCGTCAGGTGCTCGACCCGCGACTGTGCCACGAGCATCCGGTCGAAAGGGTCGCGGTGATGCCAGGGCAGCAGTGCTACCTCACGGGTTTGGGCGCCCGTCAGTGGCAGGCTCTCGAAGGATTCCCGCGCCAGCTTCTGCTCAAAGTCTGCGGGCAAGCGCAGTTTGCCCAAACTCTCCTTGAGCCAAATCTCCCACAGGCTGACAGCACTGACGAAAATCGTGTTCTCCGGATCGCTGATCAACGCCCGCGCTTCCTCTGAAAGTGACGGGTCTCCGGCCAGCCACCATAAGAGCAGGTGCGTGTCAATGAGAAGTCTCAACGCTGTGGCTCCCTCATCCCCAAGCTCTCGGCCATGTCATCGGGAAGCTCATCGAAATCTGGAGCGATCCAGAGCTGCCCGGCCATCGAACCGGGCTTGCGAGGAGCGGACGGGCCGCGATACGCGACGAGTTTGGCGACGGGCTTGCCACCCTTGGCGAGGATGATCTCGTTGCCCTTCTGCACCTGCTCGATCAGCGCCGATAGCTCAACCTTAGCCTGAGTGATGCTGCGAACCACCATACGCCAATAATACCATAAGCCAGACCAGACCAGATCTGGTCTGCTTCGACTGCTGGCTCGCTGTGCCCCCGGACCATTCGAACGCCCACCTGGGAGGAATCGTATCTGGCTTGGCGGCCAACACCTGATGCTGCCGCTTCGCGGCGCCTGTTCCCCATACGATGACCCGCCGTCGAAACGGCGGGCTACGCTCGTTCTGTCGCTTCGCGGCGTTGCGCCCCCAAACCCTTGTTGCTGCCTTTTCCCCCTATCGATCAACGCTTTGCACTTTTGGGACAGGAGCCATAAAAAGAGCTTGACAAACATATGTCTATATGAAATCATGGCTTCCGGAGTTGATAGCGGATTGGCGGGGGCGGTGCGGGGTGCGGAAGGCGGAAGGCAGAAAGCGGAAGGCGGAAACCGGAGTCCGGAATGCGGAATGCCGGGTGCTTGCGCCGGCCACCAAAGGGCAGCCCCCTGCGGTTCATTTCAGAAAAGGCGGTGAAGTAGAGGGCCGCGCCGCCGCCCTCGCATCCCAGGAGCCGGTCGAGCGATTCGGCGGCGCCGGCGTTCTCGGCGGCGCGGCCAAGCCCCGCTTCCGCGAGGGCCGGCGCGAAAATTGGGCGCGGACCTCGGCGAGCTTTGCGCGCACCGCCTCGACCGTGAGATCGGCCAGCGGGATCACACGGGAGCTGCCGGTCCGCGGATCGCGCAGCCAAACAAAACCGGTGTCCGCGGTGAACCCGCAATACTCGGCGCCGCCGGCCCGCACGATCTTGCGGATCTTGAGGACGCCGGGGAATCGGCGCAGGATGGCCCCTCTCTCGCGGCGGCGGCCCGGTATTAGTCCGTCGAATTTCGTTGCTTGGCTGGCGGCCTTTCGTGTTAGCCTGACAGGTGACATGGTGCGATAGTGCTAACGCTAACGCTTGTGCTGGCGCCATGTCAAGAGAAAAATGGCCGGTCCCCTAAAAAAGATTCGGGAGGCCCTGGGGCTGAACCAAGTCCAGTTCGGCGAGCGAATCGGCCGCTCGCTCGGGGCGGTGCGCCAGTATGAGGCCGGCGCGCGGATTTCCCCGCCCGCTGAGAAGGCGATCGTCGAGCTGGCGCAGCAGGCCGGGCTCGGCGATCTGGTGGACGACTTCCTGGCCGAGCGCGCGCAGGCCGCTCTCGGGCCTGGCCTCCAGGCGGTGGGCCGCCCGGACGTCAAGGCCGCGCGCCTGCACGATCTGCTGGACGAAGTGCTTGGGAGCGGGAACGATGAAGCGATCCGCGCGGTCACGGCAAATCTGCAAGCGTTCGCGCGGTACGTCCGGGCGCGTGAATAGCGAAGGCAACCGTGGAGTACGGAATTGCGGCAGTGCTGGTGTACGGGCTGCTGGTGTTGTTCATGCCCATCGTGCTGCTGGGCATGTATCACCGGCTGGGCACGGTGATCGAAATTCAGCGGCGGATCAGCGGGCACCTCTCTGCGCTGATCCAGATGCAGCAAGAGATCCGGGGTGGAACGTCCAACGTCCGGCATCTTCCAGAGCCCGGAGTCCGTTCCGGGAATGACACCGCGCCAGCGCTCCATAGAGAAAACAACTTGACAAACCTATGTCTATATGAAATCATAAGACCGGGATCTGATAGCGAGTTGGCGCGGGCGGTGGGGAGTGCGGAAGGCAGAAGGCAGAAGGCGGAAGGCGGAATGCAGAAGGCAGAAGGCGGAAGGCAGAAAGCGGAAGGCGGAAGGCAGAAGGCGGAAGGCAGAAGGCGGAAGGCAGAAGGCGGAAGGCGGAGTGCGGAATGCGGAGTGCCGGCGGGACAAACAAATCGGGACCAGATTGGCTTCTTCTCTCCTGTTTATAACCTGTATTTGCAGGTGACAGGCCGCCAGGGGCGCATGTTCTTGCGAATCAGCGGGTTGCAGGAAAAGAGACCCCGAGGGCACTGATTTCCATGGTCCGCAACTACCCGCAAGCAAAGGACTTGCACCCCACCTGTTATGTAAAGATAAAGGACTCTGTAGTGCGGAATGCGGAGTGCGGAATGCGGAAAGCAGAAAGCGGAAGGCGGAAGGCAGAAAGCGGAAGGCAGAAGGCGGAAAGCGGAAGGCAGAAAGCGGAAGGCACCAAGGCGATTACCCCTTGGTGTCTTGGTGGCTTGGTGGTAGATTTTCAGGCTCATGATTCGACGCACATTCCTTGGGGCGGCGGGAATCACCGGCCTCGGAATTAGCGGGCTGGACAGCCTGGCCGACATGGCGCTGGCCTTCGATCAGGCGGCGGGCGGGGTGCGGCCGAGCGGAACCCCGCGGCGCGAGGCTCCGGCCAGCGCCATGAAGATCGCCCAAATGACGGCGACGCGCGTGGCCTCGCCCGACCGCGCCCTGCTGAATTCCTCCGGCGTTCACGATAGCCACTTCGTCCGCACCATCCTGGAACTGCGCACCGACAGCGGCCTGAGCGGAATCTCCGAGGGAGCGGCGGGAACCGGCCAGGCGCTGGAAGCGGCCCGGAAAACCGTGCTCGGCAAGGACCCGTTTGCGCTCGAGTCCCTGCGGATGAGCATTCCCAGCGCGGCGGCTTACGGCATGGTGGAAATCGCCTGCCTGGATATCATCGGCAAAGCTATCGGGCATCCGGTGGTCGATCTGATCGGCGGCCGCTACCGCGACAGCGCCGAGTTTTCCGCTTATGTCTTCTTCATCCTGCCGGAGGGCGGCGATCCCGGAGTGGTCACGCCGGAAGCCGCCGCGCAGCAGTTCGTGGATTTCAACCGCAAGTTCGGGTTCACTACCTGCAAGTTCAAGGGGGGCGTGCTGGCGCCGGAAAAGGAGATCGAGGCGCTGCGGCGGATGCGCGCTGCCCTGCCCCATGCCCGGCTGCGCATCGACCCCAATGCCGGATGGTCGGTGGCCACCTCCATCCGCGTGGCCGCCGCCGTGAGCGAGATCGGGCTGGAGTACCTGGAAGACCCCACGCCCGGGCATGAAGGGATGGCGGAAGTTCGCCGCAGCACGCGCATCCCGCTGGCCACCAACATGGTAGTCACGCGGTTCGCCGACCTGCCGGTGGCCTACCGCGCCGAATCGGTCGACGTCATTCTCGCCGACCATCACTATTGGGGCGGGCTGTTCAACACCCGCAAGCTGGCGGGCGTTTGCGAGACGTTCGGCTGGGCGCTCTCCGGCCACAGCAACAACCACCTGGGCATCTCCATGGCCGCCATGGCGCATTTGAACTGCGCGCTGCCCGCCGCGCAATATGCGGCCGACACCCACTACCCCTGGACCAGCGAAGACATCATCCAGTCGCCGCCGCTGGAGTTTGTGAACGGCACCATGCGGGCGCCCGACACGCCGGGCTTGGGCGTGGCCATCGATCCGGCTAAAATGGAACGCCTGGCGGCCAACATGAAGAATGTGAAGAGCCGCAAGGAGGCCTTGCTGCGCTGGGAGCCGGGGTACCGGCGGGGAAGGTGGTAGCGCCGGAAGGCAGTAGGCAGAAGGCAGAAGGCAGAAGGCGACAGCCGAAATTCAGGAGGCAACATGAGGCAGTATTCACGCTGGACCATTCTAATTGCTCTGTTGGTGTTTGTGGGCGCGGTTCATGCCCAGGCGCCGGCGCCGGCCGCCAAGCCGCCGGCCGTGAAGAAAATCCAGGTGCTGATCGTTAGCGGCCAGAACGGCCACGATTGGCGCGCCTGCACGCCCTACCTGCGCGAGGTGCTGGAGGAAACCGGCAAGTTCGAGGTGCGGGTCACCGAAGAGTTTCGCGGCGCCACCGCGGCCACTCTGGCGCCATATGAAGTCGTCGTCCTGAACTACAGCGATTGGCGCAGGAAGCCGCCGCTGCGCTGGGGCGAGGCCACCGACCAGGCGCTGCTCGATTACGTCAAGAGCGGCAAGGGGTTGGTCGCCTTCCACTTCTCGGCCAGCGCGTTTGAAGGTTGGGAAGAATACGACAAGCTGATCGGGCTGACGTGGCGCACCGGCCGCGGCGGGCATTCCAAGTCTCACGATTTCAAGGTGGACATCAAGGACAAGGACCATCCCATCACCAAAGGCCTTGACGATTCCTACCCGCAATCCGACGAGCTGTACGCGAACCTGATCGCCCAACCCGATATCCGCGTGCTGGCCACCGCGTGGGACGATCCGGCGCTGGACAAAGGCTCGGGCAAGCACCAGCCCATGCTCTATGTGAAATCGTATGGCGCGGGGCGGGTGTTCGGCACGGCGCTGGGCCATGACGTGCCGGCCATGAAAAGCGAGGTGTTCCGCCGCACCCTGGTGCGCGGCACGGAATGGGCCGCCACCGGCAGCGTGACCCTGCCAGCGAGGTGAGCCGAGCCGCAGATTTCGCAGATTGTACCGATGCTCGGCCATCGGCGTGAATCGGCGAAATCTGCGGCTACTCGGGAGAAGAGAGATTATGAAGGTGCATTTCGATGAGAAGGCGGACGCCGTCTACCTGCGCCTGGATGAGTCGAGTATCGTCGATTCCGAGGAGGTCCGCCCGGGAATCGTCCTCGATTTCAACGAGCGCGATGAGGTCGTCGGAATTGAGATCCTGCGGGTCAAGCAGCGGGTTCCCCTCGCGGACTTAAGGCAAATGCAATTCGAAGTGGCCTGACCGTGGGAACCCAGGCCGGTGCGATCTGCGTCCCTCTGCGAAATCTGCGGCTACCCGCCGTGGAGCAGGCGGAAGAAGCGGCGCGCGGCGGACACATCGCGCAGGATCTGCTCTTTGAGGGCTTGGGCGGAGGGGAATTTGCGCTCCTCGCGCAGGCGGCGCCAGAAGAATACCTCCATCCGGCCGGCGGCGGGCGCCGGCGTAGCGTCCAGCAGGAAGGTCTCGACGCCCAGATCGCGGTGGTTGAAGGTGGGGCTGTAACCCACGTTGGTCACCGAAGGCGCCCGCAAGCTGTCGCACGCCGTTTCCGTCACGTAGACGCCGACGGCGGGCAGCATTTCCTCGTACCTCTCCAGGTTGAGCGTGGGAACGGTTTGCGTGCGGCCGATTCCGCGCCCCGCAACGATGCGCCCGCACACCGAAAAGCAGCGGCCCAGCATGCGGTTGGCGGCGGACAGGCGTCCCGTCTCCAGCAGGCGGCGGATGCGCGAGCTGCTGACCACCTGGCCGCGCACCCGCAGCGGCGTCAGGTCATCCACCACAAAGCCGAGTTCCCTGCCGAATTCCTCCAAAGCCCGCACGTCGCCGGCATGCTGGTATCCAAAGCGGAAGTTGTCGCCGACAATCACCTCGCGGGCCCCGAGGCGGCCCACCACGATTTCCCGCGCGAACTGATGCGGCGAGATCCGCGAAAACTCGGGGGTGAACGGCAGCACCAGGGCGCCCGTGATGCCCGCCTGCTCGAACAGTTCCAGCTTGACGGCCAGCGGGGTGAGCAGCTTGGGGGCGCGGTCCAGCGCCAGCACCCGGATGGGATGCGGGTCGAAGGTGAGCAGCAGCGGAGTCCCGCCGGCCTGCGCGGCCCGCCGGCAGACTTCTTCCAGAATCCGCCGGTGACCCACGTGCACGCCGTCGAAGTTGCCAATGGTGAAGACCGGGTACGGCAGGCCCGCGGGATACTCGTCCAGGCTGTGCCAGATCGTCAAAGCTCGACCTCCAGCCGCAGCCCGTCGTAACACAGCCGGAGGCGGCCGCCCAGCCTGGCATTGGTTTCCTCGTGGGCCAGATCGTGAGCGATGTGCGTCAGGAACGCGCGCCGCGCCTGGATGCGCGCCGCGTGC
>Ga0315277_10007612_pt1 | contig 14044 bp, 11 predicted proteins | sample YL17G05_15_MG_FD_203695 | JGI IMG/M metagenome (GOLD analysis project Ga0315277, IMG submission 203695) | Sediment microbial communities from Yellowstone Lake, YNP, Wyoming, USA - YL17G05_15 | ecosystem: Environmental > Aquatic > Freshwater > Lake > Sediment | place: USA: Wyoming | collected... | reverse complement strand
ATTATCGTATCAGATCCGACAATGCCTGGTTGACCGTAGCATACACTCGTTCGAAAATTTTACCCTGGCCATTGAAAGGTGGTCGTCCAGGATCAGCCAACTATGTTCTGATTGTCCGCGCCAATGGAACAATAGAACGATACTCGGTAGTTAGCGGGTTGACCTTGAACACAGATGAAGTTATCCGCGTTATGACGGGTACAGGTGCGGGCTGGGGTGATCCGTTGAAACGCGATAGGGAACTCGTCAAGGCGGACCTAAAAAACGGTTATATCACTCAGGATCAGGCAGACCGATACTATGGACTGAACAAGCATGGTGAGAGCACATAATCGTCCTTTATCTGTTTCGTAAGGCATCATGTGAAGATCGACCCCAACCTCCAAGAGAAGGTTAATAGCATGGATTTGAACCTATGACGTATATAAAATTATCATAACCCAGGCATTCCTACGCAATCAACCAGAGTACGATCACCTGTTTATAATCAAGGATTACAAAAAAATGAATCACCTAGTCAAATTCACTGTCATGTATAATCTGCCACCCGAGACCGATCACGATGAATTTCTTAAGTGGCGTACAACAGAACACCAAAAAGACAATATGTCCAGACCAGGTGTCATTAAGAGCGATTTCTATGTCATCAAAAACGCATGGAAAAGGGATGAAACCCCTTATCGCTACATGACGGAAGTTTATTATCCAGATATGGAGACTTTTGAAAAGAGCTTTTTTGATCCTGATTATCAAGTTGAGTTGGCCAAGTCGCTGGAGCGCATCACTGATCCGTTGTTTCTAATCTCTGAAGAAGTCATATCGGAAGTAGTACTGAAAGAATGAGCGAGGATTGCTACCTATTCTTTATCGCTCCAGTCAGCACAGTGTACTCTTTCACAGCTACTCCCCCTTTGGACAGGGCTGCCACTAACCTTTCCATGCGCAGTTCGTGTGCAGTTTTGGTATACACCATCACAAACTGTGGATTCTATGGACGAAAAGCCAAAATTTACAGGACAAAATAGGCGTGCTCTAACCATAAAGAGGTAATGGATGACAGATACCAACTATGTGGATTAAGCAGATGAGCGTTCGATCGCCAGCAGGCTCCCCAATATATAAGGACCATTCCAAGAGGAATCTCTTTTGCTGTCTACATATTTGAGTGATACTCGTGTCTACATGACCATCTCTATGACTCTGGTGCAGTTCGGGTGAAGATCTGGTGTAGATGGTATGCCCCAGTTTAGGATGAAAATGTAGGAAGTCCTCCCAATATAAATAGTCCTGTCATTTCGTATAATTCCAACGATATATTTTTCATATCACATTTTTATTCTATTGAATTCCTATATTTATTGAGTAAGATGTCAGTAAATTCCGACTTATTATGCTGACTTAATGCAGCTTTCACTTCCTCCGAACACTTCTATACAGGCGATGAAAATCTACCTCGGTACATAAAATAAGATCATCATATATATTTGACATTAATCCCATATTAATGCTATAATTTTGTCGTAGGATAGACGTCAGACGTCTGACAACAATTTTCCTTTGGGAGGGCTCTGCTGTGGATATCCAATGGGAAGAGATTAAAAACGACTTCTTAAATTCCTTACTGAATGATGATAAAGACACGGCGATCAAAATTGCTGAGAAAACACTCGAAAAAGGAGTTACCGCTCAGCGATTTTTTGAATCCTGCGTAACGCCTGTATTAGTGGAAATTGGGGATAGATTCATGAGGCTTGATATATTTCTGCCAGAAATGATAGCTGCAGCCGAGATCGTGCAATCGGTAAACGAAAAAGTAATCCGACCACAGATCGAAAAAACAGATGTTGGAAAGATGGAATCCCAAGGAAAAGTGTTACTCGCAACCATTGAAGGCGACCTTCATAATATTGGAAAGAATATGGTTAATCTCATGTTGCGTGTGAATGGTTTCGAAGTGATCGATTTGGGAACAGATGTCCCCCCGTCAGAGATTGTTGAGAAGGCCGTTCAGGAAGATGTGGATATTATTGGACTGTCCTCGTTATTAACTAGCTGCCTTCCTTTTATGAAAGATGTTGTTGAACTACTTAAGTTGAAGGGTCTCAGGGATAAGTATAAGCTGATCATTGGCGGAGCTGCACCTACCCTTGAATTTGCCCAAAAAATCGGTGTAGACGCGCAAGGACATACAGCCGCAGAAGCAGTCACAATTTGCAGGGAAATCATAAGATCTAAGAAATTATCGAGCTAAAGGACACGAAAGATATGGAGAAAAAGCATAAGGCAGATTTTGATTATTTTCTTTCTGTGCTGGATAAGGCTGATACTGGTCCTTATGTTGAAGAGAAGGATTGGGACCGCCAGTACATAACGAACACAATAAAAGGCCTGATCAAAAAATATGATATCTCTTGGGACAAAGCTAATACAGCTGTTCCTTATGATGATAGTCTATCAGACAGGTTATTTGAGGCTGGTATGGAATTAGCGGTTGTGAGTGGCGTTTATTGCATCGATACTCATCGCAGAATGGTATGGACGAGGGAGGAACTTGATAAAGTACTGGCCAATGCTCCCACAAGCGTCGTTGTTGGGACTGGAAAAGATGCAGTGACAATTCAAAAACGCTCGCCCGACGAGCATAAACGTGTTGGTGTTATTGGAGGTCCTTACGGAATCCCTATTTCCGAAGAGTTGTTTTTTCCCTTGACATTAAGTTACGCAAAAGAACGATCGTTGGATTTTATTGAGAATGCATCGTTATTAACCACCTATGGACGCGATATTCGCGCCAAATCTCCATGGGATTCTGTAGCGTGTTGGCAAGAAGTAGATCTAATATTCAAAGCGATTAAAGAGGCTGGACGACCTGGGATGGGGGTAGGTGGTCCCAATAGCACAGCTAGTGCGATTGGTGTGCTAACCACCGTATCCCATAATGGTTTTCGACCGTCTGATTGGAACCATAATTCATTTATGAGTGAGCTAAAGGTCTCGTATGAAGATCTTATTCGCTCAGCACATTTCTATTATACAGATTCATATTGCCATAATTTTTATAATCCCATTTTTGGTGGTTTTGCTGGCGGTGGAGAAGGTATTGCTATTGCTATGGTAACGGGGATGGTGTTAATGAAAGCCTGCCTCCACGGAGATTCGGTAAACCCAGGTCCAAGTCACGCCCATCTTAGTTGTGACACATATCCAGAGATTATCACTTCAAAAGCGCTGGCTATGCAAGCGCTTAATCGCAATACGCATTTATTAACCTCGAGCTTCGCTCGACCAGCTGCCGGACCCGGTGTAATAGATATTTTCTACGAAGTTGCTGCGATGCATATAGCAGGAGTAACTTCTGGAGTTGCATTTGTAAAGGGAGTTCAATCTGCTTCAGGGAGATTCGCCGGGCACTGTTCTGCCCTCGAGTGCAGGTTTATGGCGAAGGTAGCCCATGCAGCTGAGAAGCTAAGCCGGAAAGAGGCTAATCCCATCGTCAGGAAGTTGATGGATAAATACCGCGATGTGCAAAAAGATATGAGGATTGGTAAACCCTTTAATGAGGTATATGACTTGAACACTTTGGAACCCACCTCAGAGTGGATGAATCTTTACGCCCAGGCATGTAAGGAAATGAAGTTGTTAGGATTGCCACTCGAGGGTGAAGACTAAGGAAATCCCAATGACAATTATCAATAATACACCGGTAACAGAGCAAATATTTTCGATACTGTATGAGCGGATTCGAAGCGGTGTTTATTCTCCAGGGGAACAGTTGCCATCGGAGTATGATATTGCCACCGATTTAAAAGTCAGTCGAGCGTCGGTAAGGACTGCCCTGGCAAGGCTGGAGGCAGCAGGCCAGATATCACGCCGGCACGGAGAGGGGACTTTTGTAAACAAACGACTCCCAAGCCAAAATGTGGCAATCAGTATCGTATGGGAGTTCTCAAACCTAATTAAAGAAAATGGGCATGTACCGCGGATCGAGGTAGCCTCCACTGAAACAAGAATGACTTCTCAAACCGAGAGGGAGAAATTAGATTTAACTGACCCCCTTGAAAAAGTATTGGGTATTGTCCGTATATTTTATGGTGATGATGAGCCAATGATCTACACAGAGAATATCATCCCACTGAGGTTGATCAATACTGATTCGCATAAAATTGACGGTACTAGACAAATCGACCATATCTTGCGAGAGTATTGCGGGATGGAAATTGGTTACATTGATTCGTATATTAGTGCAAATACTGGTAATGAAACGGTTGCCGGTTTATTAAGGCTAAAGGATTGTAATTGCCTCCTGCGATTGGAGGAGGTATTTTTTAGCACTCCAAATGAGATACCAATTCTTCTATCAGATAGCTATTTGAATACAATGAAAATACGGTTGCACAGAGTTCGGCCGAGGGGATCGATAGACTAATATATCTTAACCAGAGTGAGGAGAGCGAAATCATGCGACATCGTGGGCGACTCATAGAAGTCCTTAAGCGTGCTGAAGAAGGACCAATTATTGACGAGAAAGAATTTGAAACAAAATTGATCCGATCGACAATCCAACGTTTAGTTGAGAAATACAAGATTAAATTTGACAATAATATTATTGTCCCGTCCGACGATGAGCTAGCAGATCGGATATACGAAGCAGCACTTGAATTCGCAGTTGATGTAGGCATGTATTGCCAGAGTACTAGCCGACGAATTACCTGGACGCGAAAAGAGTATGAGGAGGGTTTAAAGAATTGTGTGGGGCAAGCTGTCATTGGTGCAGGGAATGATGCAGTGACGGTGAAGGCGCGTAGACCGGAAGATCTACATCATCCGGCTTTTGTGGGAGGCGCATTCGGTATACCAATACCAGAAAATATGGTTGTCCCCATTATGTTGAGTTATGTCCAGGAGCCGATCATAGATTTTTTTGAAAACCCAACCATAGAAAAAGTTTATGGAAATCCAATTAAAGCTGGTTCTCCCTGGGAGGTCTTAGCTGGGTGGCGTGAAGTGGAATTGGCTAAAGAAGTGATAAATCGGGCAGGCAGACCTGGAATGGCGATTGGTGGTATTGAGATATCCCCCACGGCATTGGCACAGATATCGGCTGCTTCCTGGGGAGGATTACGTCCTACAGATTGGCATCATGTTTCTGCCCCGAGTGAGTTTAAAACGAATTACGATTTGTTAGCCAAAGTGGCACATATTACACGCATTGACGCTGCTATGGAAGCATATCTGAATATTATCTATGGTGGCTTTTTGGGTGGTGCTGAGGGAGTTGTGATTGGTTTGGCAGCAGGTTTGATTGTTATCAATCAAAATTACATGGGGACCACCCTTAGTGTCAGTTCAGCCCACCCGTTTTTACACAGTAACGCTACTGCGGAATCTTTATGGGCTCAAAGCCTCGCCTTCCAGGCAATTTCGAGAAATACCAATCTAATCACTGCCTCTCTATGCAAGCCCGCAGCTGGTCCGGGAACCAAAACGTTACTTTACGAATGTGCTGCTTTCACGATTGCGGGAGTTGTATCAGGATTGGCAGTTCCTCAAGCTTGTATGACGGCTACCGGAACACATTCAAGGCATTGCAGTGGCCTTGAATCTAAATTCAGTGGTGAAGTTGCCCGAGCAGCGAGCATGATGACAAGAGAGCAGGCCAATGAGGTGGCAATTAGGTTGCTAAAAAAATACGAGCCTTTGTTAAGTGAAAAACCGGTTGGTAAACCCTTTGAAGAAGTTTATTATTTAGACACTATTCGACCAAGAGAAGATTGGCAGGGCATGTACGAGGAGGTGAAGATTGAATTAATCGATCTCGGGGTACCTATTGTCTAATCAGGATATCAAAACAAAACAAGGAGAATGAAATGGCTTCAAAAAATTTAATGAAATATATAAGCATTATTATCCTCGCCACGATCATATTGACAGCGTGCACGACCCCAGTAGCCACTACAGCACCAGCTGTTATAGAACCAACCACAGCGCCTGCAGTTATAGAACCAACAACTCCGCCTGTTGTAGAACCCACAGCTGTGCCTACGATTGCACCTACTACCGCTCCTGTTGTCGAAGCTCCAAAAGAACTGAGAGTTGCCGCCCTATTATCCAGCACAGCTGATAATCCTTGGGATAAATCATTTATGCTTTCATTCGAACGAGTTCAGAAAGCGGCTCCACATGGGCTCGTTATCCAAAACCTGGATTATTCCGATGGAGTGTGGGGGGATGAAGCAGAAGTTGTGCTTCGTGAATATGCTGCCTCGGGGAAATACGATATCATCTGGGGAAACAGTGCATATTCAGATCAAATTAAAAACTTAAAGGATGAATTTCCAGAAATTCTTTGGGTCATTGCCGGGTCAGGTAACGAAGGACTGGGAGGCAATGTCTACTATGTCTTTATGCATTTGCATGAAGTCGCATATCTAATGGGTAGGTTGGCAGGCGCATTGACCGAATCAAATATCATCGGGAATATTGCCGGATTTCCAACCGATGATGCCAATGATGTCATTAATGGTTACGCGGAAGGTGCCAAAGCTGTAAATCCTAACATTCAGGTAAAGGTTACCTTCATAGAAAGTTGGTATGACCCAGCAAAAGCCGCAGATGCTGCTGCGGCACAGATTGCAACTGGTGCGGATCAACTATACATGAATAGCTTCGGCTTTGAACCTTGTGTAGAAGCGAAGGTTTATTGTTATGCGACTTATGAAGATCTTAATTATCTCGCACCAAGTGCAGTATTGACTAGCGCGCTAGCATACTGGGACCCACACATTAATTATGTTATCGATGAGTGGTGGAAGCATAAGACAGAGGGCACTCCATATAATGGAACCATAGAACCAGTATGGTTTTCAATGGCTCAAGGCACAGGAGATTTAGCTCCATTCCATGATTTGGAATCAAAAATACCTGAAGCAGTGAAAGCAGATGTGATGCAGGCTAGAGAAGATATTTTAAGTGGCAAACTAGTTGTCCCACTAAATTTAAACCCGATCACGCCTTAAAGGATTTCGCGGGTTCACCAACCGCGGCGGTCTTGTGCCCAGGTATAAAACTGAATTGATTTAACCTGGGCACATTCCCTTCGCTGTTTACTAAGAAAAGGAGCTGGAATATTGGCAACCCCTGATCTACCCACCATTACCCAAGAAGATAGGCAGGATATATTTCTCAAAGTTCGGGATTTAACGAAGAAGTTCCCATTAGTATTGGCGAATGATCATATTTCGTTCGATGTCCGAAAAGGGGAAATCCATTGCTTCCTTGGTGAAAATGGAGCAGGGAAATCGACTTTAGCTGAGTGTCTTTATGGTTTTTATTCACCAGATAGTGGCGAGATCTTAATCAATGGGCAAAGAGTAAGATTAAATTCTCCACTAGACGCCATAAATGATGGAATAGGGATGGTCCACCAGCATTTTATGTTGGTCGATGTCCTCACCGTGGTGGAAAATGTAATGCTCAGCATTCATAGCGGCAAGATTTTTCTAGACTACTCAGAAGCGGAATCAAAGCTTGAAGGTTTATGTAAAGCCTATGGGGTAGATTTGGATCTGCATGCCAAGATTTGGCAGCTTTCTGTTGGAGAGCAACAATGGGTTGAGATCTTAAAAGCCCTTTATGTGGGAGTTAATTTGCTTATCCTTGATGAACCAACAGCCTCATTAACACCTCAAGAAAGTGAGCGCTTATTCTCAGTTCTTCAAAAAATGAAAGTGCAAGGATTATCAATTATATTTATCACTCATAAATTAAAAGAAGTCATGGCTGTTTCAGATCGGGTAACCGTGCTTTGTAAAGGTAAGAAAGTAGCCACAGTCGATACTTCCAAAGTGACGCTTGAAGAATTAGCCACCATGATGGTTGGTAGAGAAGTCCTTTTTAGGGTGAAAAAAACAGACACAACTCGTGGAGAGCCGATCCTTATAGTTGAGCAGCTGCGTGCAAATAATGATATGGGGCGATTGGCAGTTGATGGGATCAATCTCACGCTGCATCATGGTGAAATATTGGGGTTGGCAGGTGTTGCCGGGAATGGCTTGAAGGAATTATTCGAGGTTCTGTTCGGGTTAAGAAAAGCAACTGGAGGGAAAATATTTTTAGCAGGTAAAGACGTCACAAATTTAAGCCCTGGTGCAATTAAAAGAAAAGGTATCGGGAATATCCCAGAAGATCGATTCAAAATGGGGGTGATACCAGATTTTTCGGTTAGTGAAAATTTAATTTTAGGTCAGCACCGTCATACTGAATACTTAAGGCTTGGGTTCCTAAACGAAAAGCAGATTCGCCACGATGCAGAAAAGAGTATTTCGGAATTCGATATTATGACCCCTTCAATAGATCATCCGATCAAATTTCTTTCAGGAGGCAATGTTCAAAAGGTAATCCTGGCGCGTGAATTACGATTAGACCCTTCTGTCTTGCTGGCAAATCAACCGACCCGTGGACTAGATGTTGGTGTCATCGAATTTTTCCATCAGAGGCTGTTGGAAAAAAGGAGTATGGGAGTTGGAATCTTGTTGGCCTCTGAAGACTTGGATGAGCTACTCGAACTCTCCGATCGAATTGCAGTGGTCTTTAGAGGGCAGATAACAGGTTTGTTTGATATACAGGACGCCCACCGTGATGAGATTGGATTGTTGATGGCAGGAATCGGAGGCGTATGATTGCGGATATTTTCAAGAATTATAAAATTGAAGAACGGCAAAATGCTTCCATATATACAAAGGTTGGTTTTTTTATTCTTGCAATCGTCATGTCATTGATAATTAGTTTTATCTTGATCAGATATGCAGGTGCTGATGTTAAGGACGCAGCGAAAAGTTTATTTACTGGTGCTTTTGGTGGAAAACGCGAGCTAATTGAATCGTTGATAAAAGCTACCCCATTAATATTAACTGGCTTGGCTACCGTGGTGGCATTCAAAGCCAGAATTTGGAACATTGGGCAAGAAGGACAGTTGTTTGCGGGGGCGATGATGGGTTACTGGATTTACCTGATTGCCGATACGCAGTTTGTATGGCTGAATATAATCTTGGCAATAATAGGAGGATTTATAGGGGGCGCATTATGCGGTTGGATTCCTGCATTACTAAAGGTGTATTTTAAGGTCGATGAAGTATTATCAACTGTGATCATCAACTATATTATGGCATATTTTCTGTCCTTTATGCTGTCTGCCACCGGACCCTGGAGACAAGCGGATTCCTTTTATCAACAAACACCCCTGATTGCTGACAATGCTCATTGGCCATTATTGTTTGAGGGGTACCGTTTACATTTTGGATTTGTGGTTGCTTTGATTGCTGCCTTCATCATGTATTTGATTATGAGTAAGACACCCCTTGGATATGAAATACGTGCCTTTGGTTCTAATCCATCAGCTGCAGAAGCTCAAGGTATTAGCAGTTCTAAACTTTTTATGATTATTATGATAATCAGTGGTGGCTTATCAGGCTTGGCTGGTGCTGGCGAGCTATTTGGTGCTGAGTTACGCTTGAGTTCGAGGATATCTCCGGGCTATGGGTTTACGGGAATCATCATAGCCATGGTGGCAGGTTTGAATCCAATCGGTGTTATCGTTGCAGCGATTTTATTTGGTGGGCTGTTGAACGGAGCTGTTCGCTTGCAGGTGGTCACTGGAGTTCCGAGCGCATTGATCAGTGTGATCCAGGCGATGGTGTTGGTATTTGTGCTTATTTCTCGCCTTTTGACGAGTTATCGGATACGGAGAATTAAGAATGTTGCATGATTTACTTACTGTAACTATCATCGTTAGTGTACTCGCCTCTACACTTAAAATAGCCACGCCTCTATTGTTGGCCGCTCTTGGTGAGCTTGTAACAGAGCGGGCAGGTGTGATGAACCTTGGCGTTGAAGGCACGATGCTAATAGGTGCCTATGCGGGGTTTATTGTGGTATTTCGAACTGAATCTTTAGCATTAGGTTATTTAGCAGCTGTTCTGGCAGGAGGGATAATGGGTCTGTTCATGGTGTTTATGGCTTCCTCCTTGAAAGTTGACCAGACAGTTACAGGATTATCAATAAACTTATTTGCTACAGGCTTCACGTTGTTTTTATATCGGGTAGCCTTCGGAGATATCAGTGATCTTCCTATCATTGTGCCATCCGGAAAGATATCAATTCCAGTATTGTCAGAAATTCCAATTCTTGGAGACATTTTATTCAAACAAAGTTGGTTGACTTATTTTGCTCTTCTGATGGTACCAATAATCGCCATATTTCTGTATAAAACAAAATATGGATTAGCGATCCGAGCAATAGGGGAAAACCCACGCGCAGTCGATACTGTGGGTTTGAATGTAACAAAGTATCAATACCTTTGTGTCATATTTGGTGGCATGATGGATGGATTGGGAGGCGCTTTTATTACCATTGGTACGCTTTCCAATTTCTTACCTGGCATTACTGCTGGACGAGGATGGTTGGCGGTTATTCTGGTGATAGCGGGAAACTGGCAACCCTTGTGGATATTCTTTGCAACACTGGTGTTTGCTTTCCTTGATGCTACACAATTACAACTTCAGGGTTTTGGCGTGCCCGTGCCCTACCAGTTATTATTATCTTTACCATTTATAATCGCCCTTTTAGTTTTAATGGGTAGTCGAGCTCGTTCATTAGCTCCTAAGTTTCTGAGCAAACCTTATATTCGTGAAGTTACAAAGTAATCTTCCGGTAAATTTCCAATGAGTGCAATTTGTAATTATATTAAACCCCAAACGCTTGTAGAGACACTGTTACTTCTGTCGGATAATGATGATGCGCATATTATTTCCGGGGGGACAGATTTGTTACTTCAAATTCAAAGGGAAAGATATCAGAATTGCCTCCTTATCGATATAAACGGAATTACTGAACTGATAGGAATTTCTCTTACCAAGTCTGGGTTATGGATAGGGGCTGCGACGAAACTATCAGAAATTGTAAGCTCTGAACAACTCATTGGTGCTTTCAAGGTGATCGGGTATGCAGCATCTTTGATTGGCTCTCCTCAAATACGGAATATGGCGTCCATTGGCGGGAATTTATGCAATGCTTCACCATCTGCGGACTTAAGCGCCCCCTTGCTGGTTTTAGATACACAAGCTGAAATCACGTCTGCCAAGGAAAAGCGGATTGTTCCATTATCTGAATTTTTCATTGGACCTTCAAAAACCATTATTCAGGCAGGAGAAATGTTGACCGCACTACATATTCCATCGCCTGAACATAAGGCTGTCGCCACATATTACAAGCACAGTACACGAAGAGCAATGGATCTGGCTATTGTGGGTGTAAGTGCGCTGCTATGGCGTATTGAAGATAAGCATTATGCGAGAATTGGTTTATCTGCAGTGGCTCCTACCCCCATTCGGGTATACCAGGCCGAACAATTGATTTCAGGAGTTAAGTGCATAGACGACAAATTGATTTCAGAGATTGCAAAACTTGCTTCAGAAGCCTGCTGTCCGATCAACGATGTGCGGGCTTCTATTGAATATCGTCAAACCATGGTTCAAGCCTTGATAAAAAAGGCGCTTATCGATGTTTGCACGCAATTAGGTTTAGATTGGGAATTGGATAAATGGCAAAATCAATCCTTTTGATTGTAAATAAGAGAGAATATCAACTGGATATCGAACCAGACGAATTGTTGGTAGATATTTTACGCGATCGCCTCAATTTAACTGGTACAAAGAAGGGCTGCGGATCAGGAGATTGTGGTGCTTGTACGGTTCTTATAGATGGAATACCAGTGGTATCATGCCTTACTCTGGGCATCGCAGTTGAACATAAAGAAATCACAACCATTGAAGGATTATCTCAGGAAAGTGATCTAACTATCCTTCAGAAGGCTTTTGTTGACAATGGTGCAATTCAATGCGGATATTGCACACCTGGAATTCTAATGATGTCAAAAGCCCTTCTCGATGAAAACCCTGACCCTTCCGATGAGGATATTAAAATTGCTTTATCGGGAAATTTATGCCGATGTACTGGTTATAGGAAGATTTTCACCGCCATAAAGGTAGCGAGTAAATTTAACCTTGGAGACGGGCTATGAAAATTACAATCAGGAGTAAAGAAGGAGTCTTTCCTCTATCGGCGGGAGCGGAAGAAGATACATTCGATGTGGTTGGAACTTCTTCTATCCGTGAAGATGGATTTTCGAAGGTTTCGGGGAAGGCCAAATTCAGCACAGATATTTCCCAAGCCAATATGCTCTTTGGAAAGATCCTTTATAGCAATCAGCCGCACGCACGGATTGTTGACATTGATATTTCCAAGGCTCTTTTTTTTCCAGGTGTAAAAGCGGTCATCACTGCGAGGGATGTACCCAATACTCGTTATGGGCAATTTCTATTCGACCGACCCATTTTAGCGCGCGACTATGTTTTATATATTGGTGATCCTATAGCAGCTGTCGCTGCTATATCGGAAAAGATTGCTGAGGAAGCGCTAAAGCTAATCATAGTAAATTATGAAGAATTACCCGCGGTATTTATAGTTGAAGAAGCAATAATGGAAGATGCACCAATATTGCATCCAAACTTATGTGATTATGGAGCGACAAATCCTTATATCCGATATGGCAATGTTTGCATGGATGCATGTGTTTCCCAGGGTGATCCTGAAGCTGCTTTCGCAAATGCAGATTACGTGATTGAGCAAACATATAAAACCCAGGGAACGCACCAAGGGTATTTGGAACCGCATGCTTGCGTTGCAGAGTATGACTACACAGGGAGATACACAGTGTGGATGAGCACTCAACAGCTTAGCTGGGATCATGCCAGCCTGGCAAAAGTGCTTGATGTGCCGATGACCCACATAAGGGTGATTCCAACCTATGTGGGTGGGGGATTTGGCGGCAAACTGAATATTTCGATCGAACCTATATGTTGTATCCTAACTAAAACAACTTCTCATCCAGTCAAGATCACACTGACACGTGAAGAGGAATTTTTCACTCAACACCCACGAGCTCCATTCCAAATTAAATTGAAGACTGGCGTAATGGCAGATGGGACGATCATTGCGCAGGATGCAGATATTTTAGCTAATGCCGGGGCTTATGCCGATCAAACGATAGGAACAGCAACCAAGGCAGCATACTCGGTTCAGGGCTGCTATTTTATTCCAAATTGCTTTGTCCGTACCCGGGTAGTTTATACCAATAATATCGATTGGGGATGCATGAGGGGATATGGCACCCTGGAGATGAATTTTGCACTCGAAGCACATCTTGACCTGATTGCGAATGAGATAGGCATTGATCCAGTTAATCTGCGTTATAAAAACTTAGCCCACGAGGGCGATAGGATTGTCTCGGGTCAAAAACTTCGTAGTGTGCATATCAGAGAAACCATGGATAAGGCTTTAAAAGCATCAGAGTACTGGCGAAGAAAAGGGCAACATCAAGCGAATATCGGTATCGGGATTGCCAATGTAGCAAAAACAGCTGGCTTGTTAGCCTCTTCTGCCTCGGTTCGGGTCAACGAAGATGCTTCTATCAGCATAATGACCTCAATAACGGATATTGGCACGGGTGCACACACTGTGTTCCGTCAAATTGTGGCAGAAGTACTGACCGTTCCAATTGAACAGGTTCAAATCTCAAGCCAGGATTCTGATACATCTCCATTTGATATTGGCTCTCAAGCCAGCCGGGCGATATTCAGCACGGGTAATGCAGTGCTATTGGCAGCGAAAGATGTTCGTGATCAAATTCTTAAACTCGCTGCCACTACTTTTGGTTGTGACGTGAAAGAATTGAAATTTATAGAAGGTAGCGTTCGAAATCAAGACTCACCGGAGTCTGTGTTGAATTTTAAGGATTTGGTGGGTCTGTCGCTTTATAAATACCAGGGACCACTGCTCGGACATGGCTCCTATATGAGCACAAATCCTATCGCAGAAGTTGTGGGAAATGGATTCTACGAACACGTATATCCTTCATTTACGTTTTCGACACAGATCGCGGTCGTGGAAGTCGATCCGGACACCGGTAAAGTTAAAGTATTGGATTGGA